>Ga0182005_1000809_pt1 | contig 14168 bp, 11 predicted proteins | sample Sormic07211103_1_FD_123021 | JGI IMG/M metagenome (GOLD analysis project Ga0182005, IMG submission 123021) | Rhizosphere microbial communities from Sorghum bicolor, Mead, Nebraska, USA - 072115-103_1 MetaG | ecosystem: Host-associated > Plants > Roots > Rhizosphere | place: USA: Nebraska...
GATCACCTATCCGGTGCCGGACGACATGCTGGACGTGGTGCGCCAGGTACTGAAACCGGCCGGCATCCAGACCGCGCGCCGCACCACCGAACTGACGGTGGCGATGCTGCAGCTGGTCGCCAGCCGGCGCGGCATCGCTACCTTGCCGATCTGGGCCGCGCAGAATTACCTGACGCGCGATTATGTGCTGGCCAAGAGGATCACCGCCGCCGGCCTGACCGGGCGGCTGTATGCGGCTTGCCTGCCGGAGATGTCGCAGCAATCGTACCTGGCCGATTTTGTCAGGACCACGCGCGAGAGCTGCTACGTCAACCTGCTCAGCGTAGAACTGCTCTGACAGCTGCGGCTACCTGTCGCATTGCAGGTAGCCGTTTATATTGGCGAAGCTGCCGCTGCGGCAGGAACGTATGGAGATGGAAGACCGTATCCTGCTGTTATCCCTGCCGCCGCAAGTTGCTTGCAGCGTGCCGCCGTAAACCCCGATCTCCGAACAAGACTGGAGGTAGCTCCCAGGCGGCACGTCCCTGCTGGAACCGCCGTAGCCCCGATTGCCCCCGCCCATGCATTGCAGGTTGCCGTTGATGTTTTCAAAACTGCCGCTGCGGCAGGATGACAGGGGAATGGCCGTCCTGCGGCCGCCGTTGTCGCCGCCGCAAGTGGCTTCCAGCATGCCGCGCCGGACCACGATATCGCGGCAGGAATCGCGGTAGCTGCCGGGCGGCGTCCAGCCGCCGCGGTCGTCGTCGTAGCGGTCGTCGCGGCGGTCGCCGTACGATGGGGAGTCGCCATATCCGCCATAGGCAACAATCGGGGCATTGCCATAACCGCCGGCGGCAGCAGGCTGATACGGGTTATAACCGTCGTTGTACGGGCTTGCGGCGCAGGCGGCGAACGAGCCGCAGGCAATCAGGACCAGCATGGATTTGATTTTCATTTTTTTCTCCATTCAATGAAACATTTTGTATATGTGTAATTCTACTTCGACCGCATCAATTTCCCAGCGTTTCCTGACGTTTCCTGCCTTTATCCAGCCTCCTGCTCCTCCTTCCTCATCCGGCGCCAAGCACCACCAACACATCCTGTAAGAAATAACAGCTATTTCGGCACCATGAATGCAGGTATGTTGCCGCATGGCATTCATTTTGTAACAATACGTAACTTTAGTCACGTATTTCCATCTGTGAAAGTCATCGCCGCTGTCCTCGATAGCCGGTTGAGTTTTTGTTCGCGAAGTATCTGGTCAATCTTATGAAATATCCACGCATCCATTTAAAGAGAGTGAGATAACATGAAGCCAGCATTACGTCACGTCGAAGGCCCTTTATTTCTTTCACTGCTGCTAGCAGCAGGCTCAAGCGCCATCGCGGCCGACCGCGTTGACCTTGAAAGCTACGCCCCGCAGGCAGCTGCGGCAAAACAGGCCGGACCGGTAACGGCGCAAGCCTTTCTCGGCCTCGCCAGCGATGAACTGAAGCCGCTGCGCAGCCAGAACTATGCCAACGGCAAGGTCGTCACCCGCTACCAGCAATATTTCCAGGGCGTGCCGCTGTGGGACCAGGCGATTGTCGAACAACGCACGGCCAACCAGGCGCTGCCAGCCATGTCCGGCAGCCTGATCCGCAATATCGACAACGACCTGCCCAGCGCCAAGCCGGCCTACGCCGCAGCTGACGTGCTGCTGCAAGCCAAGTCGATTGCCCGCGCCGCGGTCACCGAAAACGAGCAGGCCAAGCTGTACGTCCAGCTCGGCAGCAACAATGTGGCGCAGCTGATCTATGTGGTGTCCTTCGTCAACAAGAGCGCAGCGAAGCCAAGCCGTCCATATTTCATCATTGACGCCAACACCGGCGCCGTCCTGAAAAAATGGGAAGGCATCACGCACTATGAAGCCAGCGGTCCCGGCGGCAACGCCAAGACCGGCCAGTACGAGTACCAGCCAGGCGGCATATACGGTCCGCTGGTTGTCGACAGCAACTGCAACATGATCACTACCAACGTGGTGACAGTCGACCTGCAAAACGGCACCAGCGGCAGCACGCCCTTCCACTTCACCTGCCCGCGCAATACCTACAAGGCGGTCAACGGCGCGTTTTCGCCGCTGAACGACGCCCACTACTTCGGCAACGTCGTGTTCAACATGTACCGCGACTGGCTCAGCCTGCGCCCTATCAGCCAGACCCTGTACATGAAGGTCCACTACGGCAACAGCTATGAAAACGCGTTCTGGGACGGCAGCGCCATGAATTTCGGCGATGGCGCTTCCACTTTTTATCCGCTGGTTGCACTGGACGTATCCGGCCATGAAGTCAGCCATGGTTTCACCGAGCAGAATTCCGGCCTGGTGTACAGCGGCATGTCGGGCGGCATGAATGAAGCTTTTTCCGACATGGCCGGCGAAGCTTCCGAGAATTACATGAAGGGCACCAACGACTTCCTGGTCGGGACCGATATTTTCAAGGGCAGCGGCGCGCTGCGCTACATGGCAAACCCGACCCAGGATGGCCGTTCCATCGACAATGCCAAGAACTACACCAGCAGCCTGGACGTGCACTACAGCAGCGGCGTGTACAACAAGGCGTTCTACCTGCTGGCTACCAGCGCCGGCTGGAGCACCCGCAAGGCGTTCGAAGTGATGGCTGACGCCAACCACCTCTACTGGACTGCCAACAGCACCTTTAACCAAGGCGCCTGCGGTGTCGAGAAGGCCGCCACCAACCGCGGCTATGTCGTGGCCGACGTGACGGCGGCGTTCAAGGCAGTCGGCGTCAGCTGCAGCACCAGCAGCGGCAACGTGCTGGTCAAGGGCGTACCGGTCACCGGCATCGCGCTTGCCACCGGCGCCAGCAACGTGTACAGCATCACGGTACCGGCCGGCGCCAGGAACCTGAGCTTCCAGTTGTCCGGCGGCAGCGGTGACGGCGACATCTATGTCAAATTCAACGCTACGCCAACCACTTCGTCTTACGACGGCAAATCCGACGGCAGCACCACCTCGGAAAATGTGACGATAGGCGCACCATCGGCAGGCACCTACTACCTGCTGCTGAACGCCTACCGCTCCATCAGCGGCGTGTCGCTGGTAGCGAACTACCAGTAAGCGCAAGATAACAAGACCCCGGCCGCTCAGGCGCGGCCGGGGTCTTGTTCAACACAGGCAGTTTGTTCAGGACCAGCTGGAAACGCTGCCCTTGAGAATTTCCGCAGCGTTGCCGGCTACCGAACGGTTGTAGCGCGACAAATGCGGCGCCAGCGTAGTAAGCGCAAGGCAGGCTGCTTCAACCGCCCGTCCCTGGACCAGGTATGTCAAAGCCAGGGTCGCCCGCGTTTCGTCGTACAGCGCCAAACCATAACCCGCATCTGCATAACGCTCAAGCTGCGCCTTGACCAGTTGCTCGCTCTCCTCCAGACGCCCCAGGATGCGCAGGGTGCTGGCCAGCTGTATGGTTGCCCGCGCCTGGCGATAAGGATCGAGTCCATGGCTTGCCAAGGCAGCCCGGTACAGCGGCTCCGCGGCGGATTCCAGCCCGGCGGTATCGCGCGCGCAAGCGCGCTCGAACAAGGCCAGGGCGTCATCCGCAGGCCGCTCCGCCGCCAGCGTATCAATGCGGCCGACCAGTTCCTCGGGCGGCATCGCATCCACCTGATTCCAGAGCGCGGCTACCCGCGCTTCCCAATCATGCGCACCTTCGCTCATTGCTTGATGGCTGCCAGCGCGTTGCGCATATCGTTCTTCAGGTCTTCGATATTTTCGACCCCGACCGACAACCGTACCAGCGAATCGCTGATCCCCAGCTTGGCCCGGTGTTCTGCCGGAATGGTGGCGTGGGTCATGATGGCCGGATGTTCGATCAGGCTTTCCACCCCGCCCAGGCTCTCGGCCAGCGCAAAAATCTCGCAGCGTTCCAGGAAACGCCTGGCGCCGGCCAGGTCGCTGTCGAGCTCCACCGAGATGATGCCGCCGTAACCCTGCATCTGGCGTTGCGCCAGTTCGTGCTGCGGATGCGAAGCCAGGCCCGGATAGTGGACCCGTTTTACCAGCGGCTGGCTTTCCAGCCAGCCGGCCAGCTCCAGTCCGTTTTGGCAATGGCGTTCGACCCGCAGCGCCAGCGTCTTGACGCCGCGCAAGGCCAGGAAGCTGTCGAACGGCCCGGCGATGGCGCCCACCGCGTTTTGCAGGAAAGCCAGGCGTTCGCGCCATTCCGCCTGGCGCGCTTCGCGGCCGACCACGGCGATGCCGCCGATGATGTCGGAGTGGCCGTTCAGGTACTTGGTAGTGGAATGCAGCACCACGTCAAAACCCAAGGTCAGCGGCTGCTGCACCATCGGGCTGGCGAAGGTATTGTCGGCGACCGCGATAATGCCGCGCTCGCGGCAGATCTTGGCGATCGCCTCCAGGTCGGCCAGCTTCAGCATCGGGTTGGTCGGCGTCTCGACCCACACCATCTTGGTCTCCGGCCGGATCGCCGCCAGCAGGTTGGCAGGATCGACCAGGTTGACGAAGCTGAACGACAGGCCGGCGCTGCGCTTGCGCACCTTGTCGAACAGGCGATAGGTGCCGCCGTACAAATCGTCGCCGGCGACCACGTGGGCGCCGCTGTCCAGCAATTCCAGGACGGTTGCGGCGGCAGCCATGCCGGAGGCGAAAGCAAACCCCTGGGAACCTTGTTCCAGGTCAGCCACGCAGCGCTCCAGCGCCCAGCGTGTCGGATTGTGCGAGCGGCCGTAGTCGAGCCCCTTGTTGACGCCCGGGCTTTGCTGGACGAAAGTCGACGTGGCGTAAATCGGCGGCATGATGGCGCCGGTGGTAGGGTCGGGACTTTGCCCGGCGTGGATCACGCGCGTGGCGAAATGCAGGTCGGCTTGATGTCCGGCGTCTTTGCTGCTGCTCATGAGAGACTCCTTCGAAGATGGTTGAGTAGATCGAATCGGGTAATCAGGCCGTAGAAACGGTCGCCGTCGGCAATGATGGCGACCAGGCCGCGGGCCAAGGTGTTGCGCAGCGCATCGACACTTGCGGTCGGCGCCAGTTTTTCGATCGCGCTGGTCATGGTGCTGCTTACCGGCTCGCTGAAATTGGCGGCGTCGGCGGCGATCTTGAGCAGCAGGTCGGATTCGTCGATGATCCCGATTACCTGCCGCTCTTGGCCGTCGATGACCGGCAGCTGCGAAACTTCGGCGCTGCGCATGCGGTTGAATGCGGTCATCAAGGTGTCGCCGGGCGCCACGCTGATCACGCTGCCCTCTTCGTAGCGGCGGCCGATGATGTCGCGCAGGTCGCCGACGATCTCGCGCTTGAGCAAACCCTGGTCGTGCATCCAGTTGTCGTTGTACACCTTGGACAGGTAGCGCGTGCCGGTATCGCAAACGATGGTGACGACACGCTTCGGCTGGCTCTGTTCGCGGCAAAAGCGCAGCGCCGCGGCCAGCAAGGTGCCGGTGGAAGAACCGCCGAGGATGCCTTCCGCGCGCACCAGTTCGCGTGCGCTGCTGAAACTCTCTTCGTCGCTGATCGTATAGGTATGCTTGACGCCGGACAGGTCAGCGATGGACGGCACAAAATCCTCGCCGATGCCTTCCACCGCCCACGAGCCGGGAATCGATTCTATTTTTCCGGTATTGACGTATTCGGCCAGGATAGAACCCTTGGGATCGGCCAGCACAAATTCCAGCGCCGGCTGCGCCTTGCGGAAAAACCGCGTCAGGCCGGTGATGGTGCCGGCCGAGCCGACGCCGCAGACGATGGCGTCGAGCTGGTGCCCGCATTGCTCCCAGATTTCGGGAGCGGTGCTTTGTTCGTGCGCCAGCGGATTGCTTGGGTTGTTGAACTGGTCGGCATAAAAAGCGCCCGGCATTTCGCGCGCCAGCCGCGCGGCATAATCCTGGTAGTACTCCGGGTGGCCTTTGCCGACGTCCGAACGGGTGATATGGATTTCCGCGCCCAGTGCCTTGAGGTGCTGTATTTTTTCTCCCGACATCTTGTCCGGCACCACCAGGATCACGCGGTAGCCCTTGGCGCAGGCCACCAGCGCCAGGCCCAGGCCGGTGTTGCCGGCAGTGGCTTCGATCACGACACCGCCGGGCCGCAGGCGGCCATCCTGCTCGGCCGCTTCTATCATGGACAGGCCGATGCGGTCCTTGATGGAGCCGCCGGGATTTTGCGATTCCAGCTTGAGGAACAGCTGGCAGCAGCCGGTATCGAGCCGCGTCACTTCTATCAATGGTGTATTGCCGATCAGGTCCAGCACCGCTGGGCGGCTCGATAAGTTCATGGGCAGGCCTTCCTGTTAGGAAATCGACAGCACTCGCCGTCTGTTTCGATCAAATTGACCGGCCTATCTTATCAGTTCTTCACTGGAACATTTTGGTGCAAGGAAACCGCGCGGCGAAAAAAAACCGGCCGGACGCAAACATCGCATCCGGCCGGCCTTGGCAGCTTTCAAACCAAAAACGCTTAGAACTTGTAGGTGCCCGTTATATAGAACTGGCGTCCCAGCGGATCGGTGTAGCGGGCATCGTAACCAACCTGGTTGCCGCCGCCCGCCGTCACCAGCGAAAGCGGCGGAGTACGGGCAAACAGGTTCTTGATGCCGCCCGTGAACTCCAGGCCTTTCTTGACCGTCATCTTGGTCTGCCAGTCGAACGTGGTGTAGGAAGCCACGTTATGGTTAGGCATGGCGACGAAGGCGCCGTACGAGCCGTCAGGATTGACGATGCGGACCGTGGCGTCGTCAGCCGTATAGGTCTGGTCGTGATAGCCGGAGCGGTAGTTGGCGGTCAGGGTATGGGTAAACGTATCCGACTGCTTCCAGGACCCTGCCAGGCGCGAAATCACGCGGAACACCACGTTCTGGTCGGCGCCGTATTTGCCCAGGCTGCTCTGGGTGCCTGTCCCCGGGAAATCCTGCTCGGCTTTCAGCATGTAGGTGCCGGTCCATTGCAGGCTCATGTCGCCGATCGGGGTCTTGGTCTTGAAACTGTGGTCCCAGTCGATCCCTTGGTACTTGGCGCTGGCCAGGTTGACCGGGGTCTGCATGAACGCGATCGTCTGCGATCCCTGGATCGGATCGTTGAACAGCGTGAACAGGTTGGAATAAGCCGCCGGATTGGCGAATGCGATGTTTTCCTGCAGGATGCTGATCTGGTTCTTGATGCTGACGGTCCACAGGTCGAAACCGATCGACACATTGCGTATCGGTTCAAGACGGAAGCCGACGGTGCTCTGTTTCGAGGTTTCCGGCTTCAGGCCGCTGGAACCGCTGAGCTGGTTGCCGCCTTGCAGCACGTCATACTGGGTCACGCCCTGGCAGCCGGCAGCCCTTGGATCCGGCGCAGAAACCGGGCACGGGTGCTGCTGCGCGGTATTGCCGCTGAACTGGATCGGCGAAGTGATCTGCGACAGGGTCGGCGCCTTGAAGCCGGTGCCGTAGGAACCGCGCAGCAACAGCGATTCGACCGGCTGCCAGCGCGCAGAAATCTTGTACGTCGATTTGCTGGCGGAGTTGCCCTGGGTCGCTGAACCGAGCGGGTTGCCGGCGTTGTCGAAGTTCGCATCGTTTTTCGCCGCATCGTAGCTGTCGTAACGCAGCGCCGCAGTGACGTCCAGGTTCTTCATGACCGGCACCAGCATTTCAGCGAACGTGCCGTAGTTCATCCTGCTTGCCGAAAACGGCAAGGCGCCGGCGTTGCCGCCGATGATGGAATCGGTATAGTTCGGCTGCAAAGCGTTGGTGCTTTGCAAAATCGCGCTAGGACTGTCGGTATGCTGTTCCTTGGTCGCTTCCACGCCGAGGCCGATCTGCGCCATGCCGCCAGGCGCCTTGAACAAGTCATGCGAACCGTGCAGGTTGAGCACATCCAGCTTGGAGGTCGCTTCGTCCAGCGTCTGGTGCAATACCGCCGGCGCCAGCGCCGCTACCCCGGAGCCCGAAGGTGCGAACGGATCGAAATTGCCGGCAGCGACGATGCTTTGGAACGTGTTGTTGCTGAGATAGCCGTTTATCGCCTTGTCGTAGAACTTGTTTTGCGAATGGGTGTAGGAGGCGTTGTAATCCCAGCCTTTGAAGTTGCCGTCGACGCCGAATGCCAGGTGCAAGGCGTCGGTGCGGTATTCATCGGTGCGGCCGCCGGCATCGACCAGGCGCAGGTTCATCACCGCGCCCGAGATGTTGCCAGGGTTTTCTCCCAGCTGAGCCAGGTAAGGCGTCACGTATTTGGCATACAGGGGGCTGCTCAGCGACAGCGCCAAAGGCTGGGCCGACGGCGCATATTGCGGCGTGATGGAATAACGCGAAGCAACCGCCTCGGCAAACAGGTTGGTGTCGCTGTTGAGCTTCAGGTTGCCCGACAAGACAAAACTGTCGCGCTGCGATTCCGGTATCAGTTCGACCGTTGCCGCGTAGTTGAATTTACAGTAATTCCCGGCCTGGAAAGTATTCGGGCCGCAGTTGCCGTTTTTCAGGAAGTTGGGCGAAAACTGGGTTGGATCGGAACCGTCGGCATGGCGCAACGAAACGCCGCCGGGTGCGGTATAGCTGCTCAGCTGGTACAGCGAATAATTCTGGCCGCCGACGCTGAAAGGCACCACGCCGCTGCTGGCGAACCCGCGCTGTCCGGCAACCAGGTTCTTTTGCTCGTCGTGGCTGTATGCCAGCAATATGTTGTAGCCATCCTTGTCGAGGTCGCCGAATCCTTTGGAGAGGCCTACATTGAAACTCTTGCCGCCGGCCTTGGTGGGCGCATTGTAGGTTGCGGTGATGGTGGCTTCGGTGGAATTTTTCTTGAGGATGAAGTTGACCACGCCGGCAATCGCGTCGGAGCCGTACAGCGCGGAAGCGCCGTCGGTCAGGATTTCAACCCGCTCGACCGCGGCCAGCGGGATGCTGCCGAGGTTGACCGCATAGTCGTTGTGGGAAATCGCCGATTTGGCGATGCGCCGTCCGTTCAGCAGCACCAGGGTGTAACCCGAACCGATGCCATGGATGGAGGCTGTCTCGACACCGCTGCCGTTGCCGTTGACCGAACTCGATTGCGGGATGAACCCCTGCATCGCCGGCAGTGCCTGGATCAGGTCGGCGACGCTGTTGGCGCCGCTCTTGGCGATATCTTCCTGGGTCAGCGTCTGCACCGGCAGAGCGCCCTCTTTCGTGATGCGTTTGATGGAAGATCCGGTAATTTCAACGCGCTGCATTTGCTGCGGCGCATCGTCGGTCTTTGTCTCCTGTGCCTGCACCGAGTGAGCCAGCAACCCCACTCCCACCACCACGCTGCCGGAAAACATCAGTCGTAGCAAATGCGGCAATCTTCTTTCTTTTATCATCACAACTCCCTATAGGTAAGTTTCAGAGTAGAAATTTACAGTTTTGTAAAAAATCAAACAGATTTGTTAATCGCCTTCTGAGCGATGCTTCGAAACCCATGCGCAACTGAAACAGGTTCGTCAGCGGTGAGGCTCTTTCTTGTGGATCCGTTTTCAAATCGCGATTTGTAATTGCCACTCAAAAACATTTCCACAGACACACTAAGCAACAAACATGCCACAAAACATATCGACGCTGAGGCCATGCTTCTCCGTCTGGAGCGCCAACAATGGCGCGCCAGGGCGCGGAGGAGCGATCGCTCGGGATGTAAATTACCGCAAAGAAACTATTAATGGGGACGGAAGAATGCAGGTGTAAATGGGATACAACATTTCGCGCTCCGAAAGAGTAACAAGCGTAAAAATTGTGTTCCAGGGAAATGATTTAGTGCATAGTGTCGGCCCTCGACCAACTCCCGAGACCTCGCCGCTAGCACTTCGACAACAGTTGTTTGTACGCTGGCAATAGACTGTTACAAACGGCCATGCACGTGAGCCGTGCACGTATTTATGCGGGCAATTTCGACGGCATGCCCAAAATCGGGAATGGGAAATGCACCGAAAAAATCGTGCCGGCGGAGACGCCGGATTCGACGCTGATCCTGGCGCCGTGATCTTTGGCGATATCGCGCACGATCGCCAACCCCAGGCCATTGCCGGCAACGCTGTCGTCGAGGCGGCGGAAACGGTTGAAGATCAGTTCCTGCTCGGACGGCGTAATCCCCGGACCGGAATCTTCCACTGAAAAAATGCCGCCGTCCTTGCCATGCAGCGTGCTCACCGTCACCTTGCTGTTCGAGGGGGAATAGCGGATGGCATTGTCGACCAGGTTGTCGATCAGGTCGCGCAGCAGGAAATGATCGCCCATCACCCGTGTCGGCTGCAAATTGAAGCCAATGTCAATGTTCTTCCGGTCCGCCTGTTCGACAAAATGCTGGATCGATTCCTCCACCAGCCGGTTGAGCTCGACCACCCGCAAGCGCTCCTTCTCGAACTTGGCCGGTTCCGCGCGCGCCAGCGCCAGCAGCTGGTTGGTCTGGCGGATCATGCGTTCGGTCGACGATGTCATCAGCGCGATCGAGTGCGCGCTTTCCGGTTCGCCGGCATGCTTCTGCAGCAGCCATTCCAGCTGCGTCCGGAATCCGGCCAGCGGCGTGCGCAGCTGGTGAGCCACGTTGGCGAGAAAATTCTGCTGCGCCTTGGCGTCCTGCTGCACTTTGTCCAACAGGCGGTTGATGGCTTGCACCACCGGGCTGAGTTCGAGCGGCACATGCTGTTCATCCAGCGCCGACAGGTCGTCGTCGCTGCGCGCCTCGAGGTCGGCGGTCATTTTCTTCAGCGGCAGCAATCCCCTGCCAAGCGCCAGCCAGACGACAACCGCCAGCAGCAGCGCCAACCCCGCCTCCAGCCACACCAGTCCCATCAAGATCCTGGTCTGGTCGAAAGCAGTCCGGGCCGGAATCCAGGCCAGCCAGTACGCCAGCCCGGCGCCGGCCAGGTTGACCACCAGCAGCGGGACCAGCAGCCACTTCAGCAGCCCGATGCGGATGCTGGGCTTGCTCATGGTTCGGTTTTTTCCAGCATGTAGCCAAACCCGCGTATGGTGCGGATCTCGATCCCGGTATCGGCGATTTTCAAGCGGATCCTGGATATGTACACCTCGACCGCATTCAGGGTCAGCTCCGCGCCCCATGGCAGGATGGCGTCGATGATCTGCTGCCTGGATACGACGCGCGACGCTTGCTGCAGCAGGTATTCAAGCACCGCCCACTCGCGCACCGACAGGTCGATCGCCTTGCCGTTGATTTTTGCGCGCCGCGACGAGGTGTTCAGCGATAGCCCGCCCAGATGCATTTCCAGCGGCTGCGGCGCGCTACGGCGCAGCAGCGCGCGCACCCTGGCCACCAGCTCCTGCGTCGCGAACGGCTTGACCAGGTAATCGTCGGCGCCCAGCTCCAGGCCGTAGACCCGATCCTGCACCGAGTCGCGCGCGGTCAGCAACAGCACCGGGACCTGGCTGCCGCGCGCGCGCAGGCGGCGGATCACTTCAAAGCCGTCGATGCCCGGCAAGCCAATATCCAGCACCACCGCCGAGATTTCCGTGCGCTGCAGCAGCGCATCGGCGTCGTTGCCGTTCTTCACCACGTCGACCACCATGCCGTGGCCTTTGAAAATGCGCAAGATGCCGTCCGCCAGCACCGAATCGTCTTCCACCAAAAGAATATGCACTTGATTTCCTTAGCTGCAACGGTTACTCACAAATAAGTCGCTGATTTTAACTATTTTGAGCATTTTATTTTTGGCAATTCCGATGGCGGATCAAGAACCGGGCCCTGGCCGTCAGACCGGCAATGGATTGCGCTCCGTGAAGCCGCGCTGGTGCCAGTATGGATAGGCGACAGTCACCGCGCTGGCGGCATCCAGCCTGGCGACCTGCCCGGCGTCCAGGTTCCAGCCGGAGAAATTCGATACGCCGACATAGCGGATCTTGCCGGCGCGCACCAGGTCATCCAGCGTCGACAGCACTTCTTCGACCGGGGTCAGGGCATCGAATCCATGCAGCTGGAACAGGTCTATGTAGTCGGTGCCGAGGCGCTTGAGCGCGGCGTCGCAAGCCTGGATCAGGTGATAGCGGGAAGAGCCGACCGCATTCGGTCCCTCGCCGGTGCGGAAAGTCGCCTTGGTCGACAGCAGCACGCGGTCGCGCCGGCCTTTGATCGCTTCGCCAAGCACCGCCTCGGCGACGCCGTCGGAATAGATGTCCACCAGCCGCCTTGCCTCGGCGACATCGGTATTGCCCCACGCGCCAAAAAAATCGCCTTTGCCGCCAAACGTGCCTGTGCCGAAACTCAGTACCGGCACCGTGAATCCAGATGCTCCTAAACGTCGGTAGTCCATGATGAGCCTTTCGTTTAAAGAAATGGGATGAAAAAAATCCGCAAAAGCAGGGAAAAGTCGTCCGGCAATCATATCCCGTAACGGCTATCCGGACTTTTGGCGCGCCGTCGGCCGGATAAATCGCGGTGCTGCGATAATAAACGCTTGACCTAGAGTGCACTCTAACTTCTAAACTTTATTCCATGGCCACTTCCATCACGATCCAGCAAGCTGCAGCAGCCACCGGACTCAGCGTCCACACTTTGCGCTACTACGAAAAGATAGGCTTGATCGACCCTGTCCCGAGGCAAAGCAACCGGCATCGCCTGTACCGCCAGGAAGACCTGCGCTGGATTGAATTCCTGCTCAAGCTGCGCGCTACGGGAATGTCGATACAGCAGATGCTGCGCTACGCCGAACTGCGCAGGCTGGGGGATCAGCTTGGCAGTGTGTCAGAGCGCAAGACGTTGCTGCAACAGCATGCGGTTGCGCTGGAAGCCGAACTGCTGGAACTGCAGGAAACGCTGGAGATGCTGCGCGACAAAGTCGCCCTGTATGCCGGCATGGAACGCCAGTTGAAAGCCCTTGACCACGCATGATTGACTTGGAGAAGCACATGGAACAAAGCACTTACGAAAGAGGTTTGCAACGTTTGAAGGAAGTCGACGACATCGCCGGCGAAAAGGTGATCGACAGCCTGGCCGACATCTCTCCCGACCTCGGGCGCTATGTGATCGAATTCGGCTTCGGCGAAATTTATTCCCGTCCCGGCCTCAGCCTGCAGCAGCGCGAACTGGCGACGGTAGCGGCGCTTACCGCGATGGGCACCGCGCAGCCGCAATTGAAAGTGCACCTGGCGGCCGCCCTGAACGTCGGCTTGTCGCGCCAGGAAATTACGGAAACCATCATGCAGATGGCGCTGTACGCCGGTTTTCCTGCGGCGTTGAACGGCATGTTTGCCGCAAAGGAAGTGTTCGCTGAACACGACAGGCTGGCTCATCCCCAGTAAAACGCACTTTAAGGAAACAGCCGGGACCGTGCGTGGTTCCGGCTCGCTCCGTTTGATCAGGACGGAGCTGCAGCACAGATTCCGGATAACGGCAGACGACATTGCATGTGCGATTTTCCATACGATTCCCAGGATGATGATCCGGAAACAACCTGCCATGTGAACACCCGATAAGGTGTCCGACTGTCAGGCCAGACGGCCATGGTGGCGGCCTTCGCAGCACGCAGTGAACTCTGCTGTGACTGAAGTCTAAGTGACTGGCGCCGCCGGCAGGAAATACTGATTCTGGATATGGATATAAGAAAAAACGATGGCTCGTATGCCCGACTCACGGCCGCGCCAGGATCTTCGCATGCAGCCATTGTCCGCTGCGGCACAATTCGTCGGTCACCTCCAGCACCAGCCGCTCTACCGCCGCTGCCGCCGTGGTCAGCGGAATATTCTTCGACGCGCAAAGCGTCAGCGTGCGCGACAGCTTTTCGCCGCTGATGGAATAAGCGTTCATCTCGCCGCGCTTGATTTCCGGCAGCAGCGGCGCTACCGGCAGGATGGTGGCGCCGATGTCGGCCAGGATGGCCGATTTCATGATCGTCACCGAACTGATTTCAATCACGTTGTCGAGCGTCAGGCCGGCGGCGCGCGCCACGCTCTCGATGCGCGGGCGCACCCCGTGCTGCATGCCGGGCAATATCAGCCGGGCCTTGACGGCGCGGGCGAAGGTTATCGAGCGGCGCGCGCCCGCATGCCGGGAACCGCTGCGCGTGATAAACATCATCTCCTCCTCCACCAGCGGCGTGGTGGCAAACGAAGCCAGCTGGCCGTCGTCGAACAGTATCGCCAGGTTGATGCGGCCGGTCTTCAATTGTTCGATCAGGTTGCCGGTCAGCTCCTCCGTCAATTGCAGGGAAATATCCGGATAGCGGGCGC
>Ga0182005_1000813_pt1 | contig 14134 bp, 11 predicted proteins | sample Sormic07211103_1_FD_123021 | JGI IMG/M metagenome (GOLD analysis project Ga0182005, IMG submission 123021) | Rhizosphere microbial communities from Sorghum bicolor, Mead, Nebraska, USA - 072115-103_1 MetaG | ecosystem: Host-associated > Plants > Roots > Rhizosphere | place: USA: Nebraska...
CCCAGCCAGCCACGGCCGCGAGCGGTACTGCTGAGCATGCTGCACGCCAACATCCAGGATGTGTTCAACGAGTACGGCGTACAGATCATGTCGCCGCACTACCTGGGTGATCCGCAACAGGAGAAATGGGTGCCCAGGGACAAGTGGTACACGGCGCCGGCGCAGGACTCGAAGGAGCCTTGATTGACGCCAGACCGCTAGTCCGCGCCATGCTTGAATTCAAACTCAACGGTTTGCGGACCGCTCCCAAAGTCGCGGTGTGCGGGTCGATCATTGTGTTTGTGGTGGCGGGATAAGGGAGTACGAGAATTCCGTAAAATTGCTGTCTTACGGACGAGTAAAGACACGTCTGTTGTGCCAGGCTGACTTCCCAGGCGCGCCTCAATCGAATTTTTCTTCCCGCATGAAAGACCTGCGATCCTCGTTCTGTTCGGCGTTCAGCATCAGCTCCGCGCCCACGAGTTTGCCAGGTTGACTCCGCCCCAATACTGTCATCGGATCCTCGAACCCGTGAACGTAGCCTAGTGCGAACGCTCCGCACTGATAGCCCATAAGATGCAGCAATTCGTCCGGTAATGTACGGGCAATTTCCAGCGGACAGGACAGGAACTGGTTCTCCTCTTGCCGAAGCCACCCGAGCGCATAAGTCAGGTTAATAGCCGACCTGACTCGGTCGGAGCGATTGGCGCCGCCGCCGTGGTACACCTTTCCGTCGTAGACAAGCACAGATCCCTTTTCCATCTCTGCAGGAAAGCTGGCACCAATTTCAAACTCGACGCTGCGTCCCGCTCGGTGACTGCCGGGTACGATGCGCGTGGCCCCCATCTCCTCGGAGTAGTCGGTCATGGCCCATAGCGTGTTGCATTGCACGTGAAAGTCATGGGGAAAGGGGTACATATCCCAGGCCACCTCGTCTTGATGCAGCGTCTGTGCCCTTGCCCCCGGATGAATTGATACGACCTGCGTACAATGGATCTGAAACGTCGTAGCGTGAGAGAGAAAGCGCCGTGTAGTCTCGAGAATAGTAGGATTGAGGATCAACTCACGCGCCCCTAAAGAGCGCGCAATCAAGCCGCCGGTGCGTTTAGTTCGTCTGCCGAGAATGCCGTCTGGCCCGAAGGGTGTCACCGCCGTGTAGGGTTCTAGCTCCTCGGCGATACGATCCATAGCCGTACCGGGCACGAGTTTGTCAATGATGGCGTAGCCTTGCTCGCGTAAGCACTGCACCACATCTGATGCTGAAACGGTGCTGGGAAGGTGAATCAGCGACATTGAAAGTCCTCCGTTGCGGGTCATTTCCGTTGATCATGAAGATGCCGCTTAGTGCCGCGGCAGGGCACTCACGGTCTGACAGGTTTCGTAGAGTTGATTAGTGCCAACCGGTATAGATTCAGGATGCGGGCGCCCATTGCGGATGGGGCAAAACGTTGCTCAACATAGGCACGCAACCGAGCAGGATCGATACTCTGCGAATGGTGCCCGGCCAGCACCGCCTTGACTCGTGCAATCAGCGCGGGCGTATCCTCCGGTGCGATCAGTAGGTCGGGAGTGATGCCACGCAGAATTTCCTTAAGGCCGCCAACGGCAAAAGCCACTACCGGGACCCCAATAGCCAGCGCTTCAATGCTAACGCCCCCGAACTCTTCATATGCTGACGGCATTACGATCAAACGACAGGCCGCCATCGCGAGGGGGACTTCATGATTGGGGATGAAGCCCGTAACCGTCACCCAGTCCTGCAGTCCCGCCTTGCCAATGGCATCCCGCAGTCGATCCCGTTGTGTCCCGTCGCCGACGATCAGTAATTCGCACTCTTGCTCGCGAAGTGACTGAGCGAGCGGAATGAGATGCTGCCATCCCTTTTCTTTTGCGATGCGGCCGACAAACCCCACCGTTTGCCGCCGTAGATTATGATGTTTGCGGAATGCAGTTACGCTTTCCTGCGTGGGTGGCGCGAATTGCGTGGTATCGACTACGTCGGGAACGATCTCGACATGACAAGCATCGCGTGTGAGTTGGGAGGCGGTTCGTTGGGTCAGGGCGACTACCGCGAAGGCTGTGCCCACTGCTTTGCGTTCCAGCCACCGGGCCAGGCGGTGCTGAAGCATGTCTAGCCAGGAATGCGGTGTGTAAACCGCGAGACGAGAGCAGTGCACCGTCAGGATCAACGGGCGTCGTAGCAATCGAGGCGCTAAACAAGCGACCAGCAGAGCCGGAATTTGTCCGTCGAGGTGCGTATGAACGATATCAAAATCATGTTTACGTCCCTTTTGGAGTAGTGCAGTCAGTGTTGCTACGCCCCAAGACTGCGTCAGACCTATCAAGCCGCTGAATTCGGAGCGTATTCGCGGCATGGGTAATAACGTACGTTCTACCCACAGCAACGGATGCAACTGTCGCACCTTGGGTAGTCCAGGGAATCCGATAGTCATGACATGTTGATGGATACCTTCCTTAGCGAGCCAAACTGCTTGTCGCCAAGTCTGAACCTGCATGCCGCCTACCGAATCGTACGCCGCTGGCCACGATTCAGCATCCGGATGATGGAAAAAAGGCGTCAGTTTCAAGACTTTCATACGCATCAGGCCTTTGGGAAATGAATTGGGTCCGAGGGCGGTTCGAGAGTGCAGAGACGGGCGATAAGCGCGTCCGTCGCGACTGCCCCGTGAGACGCGAAAGCAATACCTCATGCAATGTACTCACCCATTGGATCGAGTGAGGTCAAGTCTCACGACGACTCCGATCAGGCATCGATCAGGTGAAGGTGTCGTCTGTCAGCCTCGTGTGCAGAACACGCGTCAATGCGTCAATGGAGATTGAACGCTCGGCCGAAGTTAACATTCCAGTCTGAATGTCGAGCGCTGCCTCCAGCCGACTGAAGACCTGTTCCCAGTCGCGTGTATTCAATTCAACCCTGTCTTGGGACGTGACATTTTTGGGGGGCTCGCCAGTCACATTGCAGATTGTGTGAATGATGAGTTGACGAATGAAGTGGGGTGTCATGAGTGTGGCCACTTTATGATTGCTCCTCAGTTAGCGAAGGACTGCAGCGCTAGAATTACCTGTTGCGTCGCGGGCGATCTGGCGAGCAATTCTCAAGGCATTGGCCTGGATCGTCAGAGTGGGATTCACTCCACCTGGGTAGGGCATGTAGCTACCATCCGCAACATAGACGTTTTCCAGAGAATGGAGCTTGCCATCCCGATCCACTACGGAAGTTCGCGGGTCGTCACCCGCGCGGCAGGTGCCATGCAGGTGAGTGCTGCCCATTGCAAAGTTCGAGGCTTCATGTTGGATATCCCGGGCACCAGCGGCCCTGAGCCAATCGGTTGAGCGCTCCACCATGTAAGCTAGGCGCGCCAGATCTTGTGGACTCGTCGTGTAGTCGATCATCAACCGCGGCAAGCCCCATAAGTCCGTGCTACTGGAGAGGCGGATCCGATTCCCAAGAGATGGATGGTCAGCAAGAATGGTTTCCACACGCAATACCAGGCCATCGCCCTGTAGAAGGCTCCAGTCGTCGTGCTTGGCTTCGTAGATCAGTCCGCCGACACCGGTCGGACAGCGCTCGTCCAGATAGTGGTCAAGCGTGCATACCGTCGAGAACGGACCCCGATAACCTATTGGATGATCGTCGATTCGTTGTCGGTCTACATGCACCACACCCTGCGAATACCCGCTGAGTTTCATGCAAAGACCCCGACCGACTATATCGTGCTCATTGCCAAGGCCCCTTGGCGCATAAGGTGTGATCGAGCGCAGTAGTAACGCGGCCGTTTGAATTGCATTGCAGGCCAGTACAAAGCGGTGCCCACGGATGGAGCGTATTTGACCAGTTGCGGTGTCCATGCACTGCACCGTGCTTGCGCGATTACAATTTTCCTGGGTTATTGCTATGGCTTTCACGCCGGTCAGTATCAGCAGGTTGTGCGTATCGGCCAAGGGGCCGAGCAGGGAACTCACAACATCGCGCTTGGCGCCGCGCATGCACTGTGCCGTAATACATAAGGAGCAGTGGTTGCACCGACTGCGGTCGATCGCTAAAGGAGTCGGGCGGGGGGACAGACCGAGCCGGAGCGCCCCCTTCCAAAGATGTTCGGCTGGCAAACTCAACGTATTTGGAGCCTGTATTCGCCTACACTCGAACCCAGCGCGGTCGATGGAAAGAATCGACTCTATCTCGTTGTAAAAAGGAGCGAGATCGGAAGCTCCAATGGGCCATTTCACCGGTAATCCCTCGACACGGATACGCTCGCTGGGATCGAAATCGAATTCGGTATACCGAAACGAGGCTCCGCCGTAGAAAACCGTTCCACCACCAAGATTGCGCGTGCTCCATGGCCATCCCCGCGGATTCCATCCTTGCGTGGAATTGCCAGCTAAAGCGCTCTCGGCCCACGTGTCCACGTCCGCATTCGTCGCACTGGCCTTGACTCGCGATCCTTCCTCCAGCAAAAGGGTGCGAAGTCCGGCTCGAACGAACGTGTCTGCAGCAACCGCACCAGCGGCCCCACTACCAATGATGACCACGTCGAAAGGATCATCTAGCAGGGTGTTAGACCGCAGCCCATGCATATGGGACGTACCGAGCGGACGGTCTTCGGCGTATTGCTCTGATGAAGAAGTCATCGTTAGGGATTGTCCTCTGACGTGGTTACATAGAGGTGCGCAGTGAAACCATCTCGCACTCTTATCGAATGAATGCTCCACGCTTTACAATAAATTAACTGTAAATCCGCAATCGTCCGACTATGTGGCAGCACTACCCTAGTGTGTATTGCACTTGGTGATCGTAGGTGAGTAGTAGTTGTGCTGGAAAAACGCCTCATCCGCCAAGTAATATCAACTTATCAGAGAGGTTGATCGTGGAGAATCGAAAAGTACAGATTTTATTTAAAATAAGATAAATACGTAGTATTTCTCTCAAGAGCTTGTAGGATCCTTCTTTCTCGAAATTTTAATTTCACTTGAGGCATTGTGTAGGATCCAGTTGCACAGGAATCTAACACGCAGTCTCCAACCGCTGGTGATGCGGCAACCTAAACTGTATTGATCTATCTGATGTGCGCGCTTTGTTCAGCGCACTGCACATGAACGAAGGGTTGAATCCGATTGGTTAAGCTTGGTTTTTCTTACGCGTAAGATGTTTTCTTCAAGGGTGTGGTTGAAAAGTCGGCGCTCCGTGATGCCATGTTCTTTGTGGTTGGGCAAAGCAGATGCCTATGGCCGTGTTGACTAGCACGGTGTTTGTTATGAGTGCCATGTTGCTAACAAAGCTCTTACATAACTGAGGGGGTCCTATGCGTAGCGTGCGGCTTCAATTCGAAGATGAATGCTATCCGGTATGGATTGGCGTTCGATGCGTGGATGAAATCATATCGAACTTGCGTGAACTCAGCGCTTCAAGCTATCACCTGATTGCCGATAGAACAGTCGATAAGTTGCATGCGAGTGTACTGTTTGAAAATCTTTCGTCTAAAGTTTCCGCCAGGCTTTGGGTCGTCGACAATGGTGAGCTTTTCAAATCCTTGGAAACTGTCGAGCGTCTTGCCCAAGAAATGGTGCAGGCTGGTATCGACCGCGGCAGCGTGATTGTCGCCGTGGGTGGCGGGGTCATCGGAAATCTCGCGGGATTAATAGCCGCGTTGCTGTTTCGCGGCATTCGCCTCGTACATGTACCGACGACATTGATTGCTGCAGCGGATTCAGTAGCCTCGCTCAAGCAAGCAGTGAATCTTTCTGTAGGCAAAAATCTGCTGGGCTGTTTTCACAAGCCCACAGCTGTTCTGATTGATCTGAACTTCCTTCGGACGTTGCCGGCGACGCAAATCCGGTCGGGCATGTACGAGATCATCAAGAACGCATTGACCGTGGCCACTGAGAACATCCCGCTGCTCGAAAGCGGATTGAAGCCAGACGCAAATTATTCCGATACGGAACTCATGGTCATTGTCGAGGCAGGTTTGCTTGCAAAGCAAAAGGTGATGAAAGCCGACAAATGCGAGCGGAAAGAGGCCCTTGTGTTCGAGTATGGTCACACGGTCGGCCATGCAATCGAACTGGCTGCGGAAGGTCGAGTGCCGCATGGTGAAGCCGTCGGCCTTGGAATGATCGTGGCAGCGGAAGTTGCCAGTCGTTTAGGGCGGCTGAGTGAAGCAGACCGGAGTCTTCATCATCGGCTACTCGTCCGTAACGGACTGATGGTTCGGTTGCCGGCCGGAATTACTATCACCGCAGTGATGGCGCTGCTGCGCATGGACAACAAGCGAGGTTATGTCTGTGCTCGTCCTGACCAGGTTGCCATGATCCTGCTTGATGGCTTGGGAATGCCGGCCGGACCGGTTGATAGACCTCTGATACTGGTCGACGCCTCGCTAATTCAGGCTTGTATTGAGGATTGCTTGACGGGAATCAAGGATATCGCCGCCGAGGTTAGTCGTCAGTGACAGCCGCGCTTTTCATGTCCTGGCCCTCGGCCGGACAGCCGGTCTCAAACTACGTCGGTTCTTCGCGATCGACGCGCCCACGGATCTCAGTACGTGCGATGACTATGAACGATCTTCTTGTTGATCAGCCTGCAAAGACTGCCCCTGTGGGACTGATGCACATCTATATTGGGCGAGTATTGAGTCAGCTGCGGGCCGCAGCCACCCCAGGAGCTCAGGACCAATATTTGGTGGCCTGTGCCGCTGTGCAATTCTGGGCCGACTTGCTTGCTATAGGAAAACTGAACGGCGTACTTGGCGAGACGACGACGGAAGAGCTCGAAGAACAACTTCGCCGCGCTGAATGTGAAGCCGATTGCGCAGCACAGGTGATGCAGGGGCCGATAGCGGTTACGTCCGAAGGCATTGATCACCTAGCTTCTGCGAGTATTGCGCTCCATACAAACACATCGCCCGATTTCCTGAGCAAAGTGCTCCACCTGCCGATGCCAGAGTGCTGCGGCTACGACATTGCTGATCTCGAGTTGATTGCTGGCGACGTTGGTCGATTGACTGCACAGGTGCGCCTTGATCGGGCCTTCCTGATTGTCGGGATCCGCACTGGTGGAACATATCTTGCTCCTCTCTGGAAGGCAGTGTTGAGCAGATTGGGTGTCGCCGATGTGTACTGGTGTACGGTGCGACCGCAAGATGGAAGCGCAACGCCTGATGGCTTGGAAACCGCTCAGGCCTGGTTGGAGCGCCGATTCGCCCCTGTGATTGTCGTAGTGGATGATCGGCCGGATACCGGGGCAACCATGGAGCGTGTCGCGACGCGGTTGCGCGAGCCCGGTGTCGATCTATGGTTCTCGAGCGTCGGAAAACTTTGGCAGGGCCCAGCGTCGCATCCACCGGTGGTGCGAGTCATGCGCGACTCGCGTGCACCACGGCTTTGGGAGTGCTTGCTACCTGTTGAACAGCCTAAATTCATCGCACGACTGCGGAACACAGCTGGCATACCCTCGCTCCCGGTCCACGCGCGACTGCACTTCCGGTGCCCGCAAGGTGAAGTGCGTTACGGGATCGGTCGTGCTTGGTTCCCATGGAACGATCCACGGGTCCTGAACGGGCCTCGTCCTTTGGTGAACCCACGCAAGACACCGATTGTAATTCTTGGACCAGATGGTAATGCATTGCTACATCTGCGTTTCATCGGTGAAGGCGTGTTCGGTCGTGCGGAGTTCGAGCGCGTGCGAAAGATAGGTGCAACGGATGCAGCCTGGTTTGTTGACGGTTATGCCATTACGGTCGACATCGGGTCCACGAGATCATTCCAGGAGCAGTTTCATACCGCGGACCAGCCGACCCGAACCGATTTACTCCTTCAAGCGGCGAACTGGCTGGACGTCCCGGCATGGCAAACCATTGCGCAAACAAACCACAGCCCTGTGGTCTTGGCGCTTGGGCCGCGCTGGTCGGCAATGGCAGATACCATGCGAGAGCGCTGCGGTTGCGATCCGCTGCAGGAGATATCTGAGGCACTGAACGAGTTTCTATCGGGACCGGTACCGTGGCCGGGACGATCGGGCAGGGTTTTCCGTTCCTCACTGCGTTATGGCAGTGGTGGCTGGCATTGGCAGGTTGATCGTCACGGGAGGCTTCATCGGTTTCAATTGGAATCGAACTGGGGCGACATCAGCTTTCCCGAGCTGGAGTTGGCAGCTTTCATTCTCGAAAATCGCCTGGCGATCGAAGACGCCGGGCAGCTTGCAACACTGTGCGGTCTCACTTGGTCGAGTGTCCGGGAGAGCTTGTCGCTAGCGGCGCTGACGATCGTCGAGTCCAGGGTACGCAGTGTGAGAGTACTCAGCGAGAGTGGACGCATCACCCTCTGCGAAGATTTCCATCAATTGATCAGGACAACTTCCGAGTTGGCCGAGATCGACACACCTTCATGGAAATGACATGGACAGACCACACCACATCGTTACCGACATCTATACCGCACAGCCCAGGCTGCGCGCCGTGAGTTCCAGTGGCGCCACGGTGATGCTCTCGGATGGTAGGCAGTATATCGATCTTATGAATGGCAAAGGCAGTGTCACGCTCGGGCACCACCATCCAGCAGTGGATTCAGCAATTATGCGCCATTTACATAGGGGGCTGGCATCGGCGACCTGCTGGAGCGACCTACATGAGATGCTCACAAACCGGATCATTGCCGATGTCGGAATGGACGAAGCACGACTTGCACTGTTTAGCACGGGGACGGAAGCCTGCCGGGCCGCTGTTCAGGTTGCGCGGCAATTCACGGGGCGGCACGTCATCGTGAGTGCGGGTTATCACGGCTGGGGCGACTACTGGGCCAGCAGCGACTACCTACTTGAAGCCAATGCGAGTGGAGTCATTGACTTCTACTTCGTGCCGGAACTGCTGGAGCAGGTTTTCGAGCTGCATCGCGGACAAATAGCCTTGGTTATTTTGTCGCCCGACTACGTACATCTGCAACCGGATACACTTCGCCGGCTGGCGCAGATCGCTCGTCATGAGGGAGTACTGCTGTGCTGTGATGACGTCAAGCAAGGCTACCGCTCGGTGCGTGCCTCCCAATTTCCAGGGACGGTAGGCTTCCATGCAGATCTGTACACCTTCGCCAAAGGATTGGCGAATGGTCACCGACTGTCGTGCTTGGTGGGCCGATCCGATGTGATGGCTGCGGCGAAGGAATTTACCTATACCGCCTATTTTGACACGATCCCGATCGTTGCGGCGTTGGCCACACTGGACTACATGTACAGCCACGACGGTTACCAGCGATTGGCCCGGTGTGGAGCCACACTGGCTGCGGAAATGCGCAATATCGTGCAACGCAGGGAGCTGCCGATCATGGTCTACGGCGATGGTCCAATGCTGCAAATCGTAGGTGCCACCGAAGCCTTAGATCAAGCCCTGTACGCGAATTGCGCCAAGGCGGGCCTACTTCTATACGAAGGTGACAATCAAGCTGTATCGCTCGCCACCAGCGACGTCCTTGACGAATTGCTCGAACGTTTCGAGGGCGGGGTCATTGCTACTTCTCAACGGTTCGGAAGAGGCGAGCCAGCGTCGATCAGCCGGCGCCGCCGCTTCCAGGCAGCCTTTCGCATGATCGACGGAGCCAACGATTTCGTTCCTGTCGAGGAAGCAATTCGTTGGATCAAGGAGGAGCGATGATCCCACCATCCCTGGAGTCGTTGATTGGTAAGCGAATCCTACTGCTTTCACCCCACGCGGATGATGTTGCCTACTCCATAGGCGGCATCGTTGCGCTGCTTACCAGGCGAGCGGATTTCTGTCTCTTGACAATCTTCGGCCACAGCGGATGGGCGCTACCGCAAGCTTCATGCAAGAAATCCGCAGATGCGATATCGGCAGAACGGGAGCGGGAGGATCGTGCGTATTGCGCGCGACGGCGGATCGACTACGACCTCCTGTCTTGTCCGGACAGCTTTGTGATGGGATATGACAACGCGACGGAACTTACCATCGCCGCCGCCGATGATCCTAGGACTGAGGGCGTCGTGAACTTGATTCTTAACGTCGTGGCGTGTCGGGCGCCTCACGTTGTGCTTGCTCCGTGTGGTCTTGGCGGGCATGTCGATCATCAAATCGTACGAATTGCCGCTGATGCGCTGCATCACGTCGAAGTCCTTTATTACGAAGACGTGCCGTATAGCTCGAGCCTGTCGCTCCATGAACTCGAAAGACAGCTTGCCGTTCAAGGCTTAGTACCCGCTGTGACGGTCGACATCGAAGTTGTGTTGGAAAGCAAATACGAGGACATGTGGGGTTACCGTTCACAGACCAGTGCGTCCACCATCGCTGAGATGCTGCTACATGCAGGCCGTGTCGGCACCGATATCGCACGATATGCGGAGCGCCTGTGGCGCCGCGCGAACTGAATCCGTTCTAGCGAAAGAATTGATCCGGAACAACCGCTGGCCTGATCCCGTGATCTGTCACGGACAGACCGAATTGACCCTGATTTTGGGAGGCATCCATGTTCGAAAAACTAGCACTTTACGGAGGGGCTACGGTCCACGACGGGAATTGGCCCAATTGGCCCCAGAGCACTGAGAATACCCGGCGTAATGTCAATGCCGTGCTCGGCAGCCACCGATGGTCCATCAGTGGTCAGTACCGTGGGCAGCTGTCTTGGGAAGAGCGTTTCGGACTGGCGTTTGCCGCTTACACTGGCGCCGGGTATTGCGTTCCGTCCTCGACGGGCACTGCGAGCTTGAGCATGGCGTTGGAGGCCTGCGAAGTCGGAGCGCACGACGAGGTGATTGTGCCGGGTGTGAGCTGGGTCGCATCAGCGTCTGCGGTACTCGGGATCAATGCTATTCCCGTCCTGACCGACGTTGAGTCCGAGACCGGCTGCCTTGATCCAGTGGCACTTGAGCGCGCAATCACGTCGCGTACCCGAGCCATTACTGTGGTCCATCTTGGATCGGCTGTCGCCGACTTGGATCGCCTGGTGGCGATCGCCAAGGCGCACTCCATTCCATTGATCGAAGATTGCGCCCAGGCACATGGCGCCCGCTACGCCGGTCGGCATGTTGGTTGTTTCGGCGCGGCAGGTACCTTTTCGATGCAGCACAGCAAGCTGCTGACGAGCGGCGAGGGTGGGGCGGTGATTACCGACAACGCAGGTCTCGCACGCCGCTTGGCGCATCTGCGGGCCGACGGCCGAACACTCTCCGAGCAGCCGCCTGGAATTGACGAAATGGCGCTTGTCGAAAGCGCGGAGATCATGGGCAACAATCACTGTCTCTCGGAGTTTCATGCCGCCATTCTGGTGGCGCAGCTCGAGGTGTTGGACGAGCAACTGGCACGTAGACGTCGTAATGCCGCCGTTCTGGACAGCTATCTGGTTCCTCTTGGTTTCCTGCCACAGGCTACCGCCCCTCGCACCACGGAACGGGCGCATTACACCTACGTGGTGCGATTGCCTCAGTCGATTGTCGAGACGCATGGCGCTGAGCGGTTCGCTACGGCGCTGTCAGCGGAAATCCGGCTGCCCTGCAAAACGATGTACAGCGCGCTAAACCAAAATCGTCTCTACAAGCCCTCCTCGCGTAACCGGTTCGAGCTGGGCAAGGCTTTCACCGAAGCGGTCAATCCATCCCGTTATCAATTGCCTATAGCACAAGAGTTTTCCAGTTCCTGTATCGCGCTGCCTCATCGAATGCTGTTGGCCGATACGAGCGCGATAGAGCAAGTAGCTGCCGCCTTCGAAAAGGTAGCCAGATTGATCGATAACCGACGTGCATGAACAGACGCGCTAGCGGTGCTTTTATCGCATTGTCCTGGTATTTCAAAGCATTGCCCGTCATCCGGTAGGGCATATGGCATCTGTCGCAGACTGTCAGTGAGGCTATATTTTGCTCGGCTACTTTGAAAAGTTGCTCTACCCGTTCCCTGCCACCGAGCCATCGCAGCCGCCCCGGGAATTCTTAGCCTTTCTTTGGGCTTGCACGCAAGGCGTACGCGGAAAGATCGCCGCTATGGCGGTACTCACGATGATAATGTCGGCGTTAGATGCGCTGCTGATTGCCATGCTTGGACACATCGTCGACTGGCTCAGCGTCCAGGTACCTTCGCGCCTGTGGGCCGAGCGCGGCGAGACATTACTATGGCTGGTCGCCGTAATGGTGACCAGCATCGTAGTAGTAGCGCTGCAGACCGTCGTCAAGCATCAGACCCTAACAGTGAACCTGCCCATGCGTCTGCGGTGGAACTTCCACAGGCTGATGTTGGGGCAGAGCATGTCCTTCTATCAAGATGAGTTCGCGGGGCGTATCACGGCCAAAGTGATGCAAACCTCACTCGCAGTGCGCGAAACCATTTTCGTGCTGGCCGATGTCATGGTCGCTATGAGCGTATACGTGACAACCATGATCATCCTGGTTGGCGTGCTCGATGTGCAATTGGTATGGCCTTTCTTGATCTGGCTCGTCCTCTACGTCGCCGCATTGATCTATTTCGTGCCTCGTCTTGGCAAGTTCGGCAAGGAGCAGGCTGACGCGCGTGCGCTGTTGATTGGACGCGTGACCGACGCCTATACCAACATCGCCACTGTCAAACTATTCTCGCACACGCAGCGCGAGGCAGGGTTCGCCCACGAGGCGATGCGCGAATTCATGCGCACTGGCTACAGCGAGATGCGACTAGTTAGCGCCTTTGAGATTGTCAACCATCTCCTGAGTATTGGGCTCACGATTGGCACGACGGGTACCGCGTTGTGGCTATGGTCGCAAGGTGCAGTGGGTGTGGGGGCCGTTGCCGCCGGCACCGCTATGGCGTTGCGGCTACAGGGCATGTCGCAATGGCTCATGTGGGAGATGACCAGCCTATTTGAGAACGTCGGCACAGTGCAGGACGGCATTAAGACGCTGTCGATCCCTCCTGCAGTTCTCGATGTAGCTGACGCCGTCGCGCTCGCAGCAACGCGTGGAGAGGTATGTTTTGATCGAGTGAGCTTCCGCTACGCAGAAAACGGTCGACGAGTGATCGACGATCTGGACCTCACGGTCAAGCCGGGTGAAAAGATTGGCCTGGTTGGTCGATCGGGCGCCGGCAAGTCGACGCTATTGAACTTGCTGTTGCGGTTCCATGATCTGGAAAACGGTCGCATTCTGATCGATGGGCAGAACATCGCACACGCTACGCAGGATTCATTGCGCAGCCAAATCGGCATAGTCACGCAGGACATCTCGCTGCTGCATCGGTCGGTGGCCGACAACATTTCCTACGGCAGACCCGATGCGACACTGGAGCAGATTAAGGCAGCTGCCCGGCGCGCAGAGGCACACACCTTTATCCGAAGTCTCGGCGATAAGGGTAAGCGCTGCGGTTACGAGGCACATGTGGGCGAGCGCGGCGTAAAGCTCTCGGGCGGACAGCGTCAGCGTATCGCTATTGCTCGCGTGATGCTGAAGAACGCACCGATCCTGCTGCTTGACGAGGCGACCAGTGCACTTGATTCCGAAGTCGAAGCCGCAATCCAGCAAAGCCTTTACCGGCTTATGGAAGGCAAGACCGTGATCGCGATCGCGCACCGGCTGTCCACCATCGCGGCGATGGATCGTTTGATCGTGCTTGATGAGGGACGTGTTGTCGAACAGGGTGACCACACTACGTTGCTTGCGAAAGGAGGTCTTTACGCGAGGTTGTGGGCTCACCAGAGCGGCGGATTCCTGGGAGACCCCAAATGAAAGTACTCGGCCCATTGACGATACGCCTGCACCGAAAGTGTAGCGAGGTTGATACATCCCGGTTACCCATCTCCATGTTGCACCATCCCATTCATCGAATCTTGCGTGCCAAACCATGACTACAGACGAAGAACAGCTCTACGGACCCAAGGTGGATCGGCTTCTGCGCATTCGGAAGCTCGATTCCCTGAGTAATCTTGTGCTGCCCATCTTTCCGATTGCTCCTTTGTCAACTGCAGTTGCGGGCGGGCAGGCGGATGACGCGGTATCGATCTACGGAGCTGCTTTGAAGGAGGCTTTTCCGGATTTAGCGCGAAGCGTAGAGGACACCTGTGGTCCGGCGCCCTGGATCGTGCGTAGCGCAGGTAATGAGGATCTGACGGATCACGTCAATGCCGGTGGTTACGAAAGCCTGATCTGTCCCGAGCCAGAAGCGCTGATACAGTGTATTGC
>Ga0182005_1000814_pt1 | contig 14119 bp, 12 predicted proteins | sample Sormic07211103_1_FD_123021 | JGI IMG/M metagenome (GOLD analysis project Ga0182005, IMG submission 123021) | Rhizosphere microbial communities from Sorghum bicolor, Mead, Nebraska, USA - 072115-103_1 MetaG | ecosystem: Host-associated > Plants > Roots > Rhizosphere | place: USA: Nebraska...
AAAATGTGCAGGCCATCGCGGATCTGGGCTTCCTTCAGTTCGCAGAGATACCCATCCAGTTTTAAGAGTAAGGTATCGATATCGGAAACAGCGGCCTGCAAATCCGTTTCCAGATTTGCTTCTTTTACGAGTTGGGTGATCTGGGCGCGGATGACTGCTGTGCGTTTCGGATCTATGCTAAACGCTTCATAATATTCATCGATCAGGTGTTCCAGCTTCGTGAGCGTACCATAAGTTTCCGCTCTTGTCATAGGAGGAATCAGGTGATCGATGATGATAGCATGTGTACGGCGTTTGGCCTGTGTGCCTTCTCCCGGATCGTTCACAATGAACGGGTAGAAGTGTGGGACAGGTGGTAGGAGGACGGCAGGAAAACAGCTCTCCTGGCTTAAGGCAACACTTTTACCGGGTAACCATTCCAGGTTACCATGCTTGCCACAGTGGATGATGGCATCTGCCTGGAACACTTCATTTACCCAACAATAATAGGCCAGATAACGGTAAGTAGGTGGCAGATCGGGAGAGTGATAAATTGCTTTTTCATCCTGGTTGTAGCCACGCGCCGGCTGTATGCTAACGAAAATATTGCCAAGCAGACAACCGGGGATGATGAGATCCTCTTCCTGCGGAGAGCCCCATTGTTCCCGGATCTTATTTTTCAATGCCGGTGCCAGGGCTTCAAAATATTGATCGAATTGATCCTGCGCTATACTGATCTGATATGGGCGGTAAAACGTAGTATCGGTATCGTTAGTCACATAATGAGTGATAAGCGCAATGAGTTCCTCGCTATTGGCTGGAATATAATCACCTGTATCATAACCGGCCGATCTCAGGGCCTGAAGGATCTGAACGATACTGGCGGGTGTATCCAGTCCTACCCCATTGGCCAGACGGCTATCCTTATTGGGATAATTGGGCATGATGAGGGCGACATGTTTATCAGCTTGTGCTTTTTGAGATAGTTTGATCCAGTTATTTGCAAAGGCTACTACAAAATCACATCCTTCTTCATGGGTGCTGTATTGCAGGATATCGGAGTCTGTCAACGCATCTTTTCCTACAGGCGATTTGAACGAGATAGCCCTGGTAATGATGCGGCCATCAATCTCCGGCAGGGCAATGTTCATCGCGACATCTACCGGTGTGAGGCCAAAGAGGTTCTGTTCCCAGACTTCTTTGGTACAGGCGGCAAAGATTGCCTGAATAACAGGTATGTCGAGACGATCGAAAAGGAAACTTTCGTCCTTGTCCATCGACTTGATAGAAAAACTGGTGGTGTTGATGAGCACCTTTACTTTTCCTTTCAGTAAGGATTCCAGTTCATGCAGGCTATGCTGGTCACGAAGATTGCTTACGAAGGCGATCACCGGACGTAAATGCAGTTTTTGCAGCGCGTCGACCAGGTAATATACCGGTGCCAGGTTATCTGCCAGATAATGTGTTTGATATACAAGTATCGCTACATCTGCGTTATAATTATCTGGCCGGATCATACCTTGTTCCGGATGGAATAAGAACAGATCCGCAATTTTATGCGGGGCGGAAAAAGGTATGTTTATATTAAACAAATGGTGAAACAGGTAAGCCAGGGCACTTTTCAGGTTGTGCTTACCGCCGGCACAGCAGTATTTCCAGACGGTGTCAGCTATGGTGACATCTACTGTAGAACTATTTAGTAGTTCTACATCGGGGGCATCGTAACCTGGCAGGAAGAGTACGGGAATTTTATTTTCTTCGCAGGCAATGCTGATAGCTTCGAATAAATAGGGATAGTAATTCCGGCCACCTAACAGGCGGCAGACGACCAGCTTTGCATGGCAGATCACTTCCTCTACATATTTATCGATGGTGAGTTCCTGCTTCAGGTATACCAGGTTGGCAATTCGCAGAGACGGGAGCTGTGGGTAGGTTTGGTGTAGTTCCCGGTAAGCATTGTTCAGTGAATGGATCTCCGTATCGGCAGCAGAGAGGAATACGACGTCTCCTGTAGATTGCTGTATGTGGAAGACCCCATCCCCGTTGGGATTCCACCCACCGGGGATTGTTGGGATCAGGTGCATATTAGTTTAACTTTTCGTGTAACAGTGCGGACAGGTCTTTTTCCACCAGTTCATCGCCGATGAATACCAGACTGGTTTTGCGGGTTTCATTCTCTTTCCATTTACGGTCAAAGTAATGATCGAAACGGTGAGATACACCCTGCAGTACCATACGCATAGGCTTGTTAGGAATATCGATAAAGCCTTTGATACGGTAGATTTCATGTTCTGCTACCATTTCTTTCAGGGCTGCCACCAGCGATTCCGGCGTATGTGGAGCAGTGACAGTTACAACGATAGAGTCGATATCGTCATCGTGGTGGTGATCAAGACCATTGGCATGATCTTCTTCGTGGTGGGAGTGGCGGCTTTCCAGATCGTCTTCGGCTGCGGCTTTTACTCCCAGCAGTACATCGGCGGTGAGTTCCCCATTGATAGCGGTGACCATCTTCACATTTGGACGGAGTTTGCTGCTGAGAATACCGGTTACTTCTTCGAACTGTAAACCTTCCAGCAGATCTTTTTTGGTAAGGACTACGAGGTCTGCACAGGAAAGCTGGTCTTCAAAGAGTTCTTCGATCGGTGTTTCGTGATCGAGGGAGTCATCTGCAAGGCGTTGTGCCTGTACGCGTTCACGGTCGCAGATCTCGCCGGTTGCCTGGCCTACCAGGTCTACGACAGTTACCACAGCATCTACGGTGATCTGAGATTTCAGATCCGGCCAGTTGAATGCATGCAGCAGGGGCTTAGGCAATGCCAGGCCTGAAGTTTCGATGATGATATGATCGATGGTATCTTTTCTTTCCATCAGTTGCAGCATCACCGGCAGGAATTCTTCCTGTACGGTGCAGCACAGGCAACCATTGTTTAGTTCCAGTACATCTTCTTCGTTGGAGCAGCAGGATTTGATCAGTTCTCCGTCAATGCCCATTTCACCAAATTCATTTACGATCACTGCGAGACGACGGCCATTGGCATTTAGAATCAGGTTGCGGATTAAAGTGGTTTTTCCGGAGCCTAAGAACCCCGTAATGATGGTTACCGGTATTTTGGAAGTCATGTTATGTTTTTGTGTAAGCCGCTAAAATACATGATTTTTGTATACTTTTGTCGGCCCCGCTTAAACCCATTTATACCATGACACATTTTCCGGTAGTTAGTTCCATTTTGTCGGCCCAATATCTGGTCCCATTATTTCAGGTAAAATATAATTTCAGCCGTGATACGACCTGCAGACTGCTGAAAGCAGGGGTGAACCACACGTATCTTGTAACGGATGGTGCGCATAAGTACATCTTCAGGATCTATGCTTTTAACTGGCGCACGAAGCAGGATATCCTGGAAGAAATGCGATTGTTAAATTTACTGCGTGCGCATGAGTTGCCCATATCATTCCCTATTGCAGATTTTGACAATGAGTATGTACAGTTAATGCATGCACCCGAAGGACTACGGTTTGGGGTAATGTTTTCTTATGCCTGGGGAGAAAAGATATTACAATTCCCAACCGCACTACATCACAGTGTGGGCATTACAATGGCACGTATACATCAGGTAACAGAGAATTTCAAACTGGACAGAGTGGAATATACCCCATCTGTCATGGTCGTGGATTCATTTGAAAGGGTCAAAGGTTACCTGCCAATAGAGACAGAAGAAATGCAGTGGATGCAGCAGGCACAGGACTACTTATTGAAGGTATATGCCACGATTGACCATAGTAAAGTGAGACACGGTGCGGTGCATATGGATATGTGGTTTGATAATATGAATTTCGATGCAGACCTCATCAACATTTTTGATTTTGACTTTTGTGGGAATGGCATGTTGTGCTATGATCTGGCGTATTATATCCTGCAGGTGTATAGTACCGAAAAGGAAAATATGGACGTATGTAAGGAAAAGGTCGCCGCTTTTCTGGAGGGGTATAGTTCCGTAACCGCTATATCTGACGAGGAGAGGGCATTGCTGCCGGCCCTAGGGGTAAGTATGTATTTCTTTTATATGGGCATCCAGTGTCAGCGTTTTGAGGACTATTCGAATATATTCGTCAATGAGGTGTATCTGAAGCGGTTTATAAAAGTACTGGTAAAGCGATATGCGGAGTTAAATGAGCTGCCGGTCTAAAATCATTCAATCTTTTTTAAAATACTATCACCTTCAGAGCGTTTTTCTGGGTATCTATGCTAAAAGTGAAAATCTATGAAACGTGTGATCTTACTAATAGCAGGTTATTGCCTGATTGGTAGCGTTGCTGTAGCCCAGCAAAAGCAGCCAAGGATTGCGATTGCGGGTCTTGCAATTGAATCCAGTACCTTCTCCCCTGCTACTTCGGATGAAGCGGCTTTTAAGGCGCAGTATGGCGATGACGTGTTTAAGACGTATCCGTTTATGTCGACAGATTCTCCCTTGCGCAAAGCAGCCGTATGGTTCCCTACCATTACCGGGCATGCATTGCCGGGAGGAGCGGTAACAAAGGAAGCGTATGAATCACTGGTGAGAAAGACACTGGATTCATTGAAGAAGCATTTACCTTATGATGGGTTGTATTTTGATATTCATGGTGCGATGAGTGTGGTAGGCATGGAAGATCCGGAGGGCGATTTCATTGTTCGTATACGCAAGGTAGTGGGTACGAAAACGCTGATCAGTACGTCAATGGATCTGCATGGTAATGTGAGCTGGAGGCTGGCAGAGAATACGGACCTGATTACCTGCTATCGGATGGCCCCGCATGAAGATGCACTGGATACCAAAGAGAGAGCTGTACGTAACCTGATAGAAAGATTGAAGAGCGGGAAGGGTAAGCCGGCTTATAAGGCATGGATACCGGTACCGATCTTATTGCCGGGTGAAAAGACATCTACACGAATAGAGCCGGGAAAGAGTTTGTATGCGCAGGTGGATCCGGCGTCAAAGAAGCCGGGTGTGATAGATGCGGCGATCTGGATTGGTTATGCGTGGGCAGATGAACCACGGAATCATGCAGTGGTGATGGTGACGGGTGATGATAAAGCTTCAGTAGTTGCAGAAGCAGAGAAACTGGCTGCTGCTTTCTGGGCAGTACGTAACCAGTTCGAATTTGTGGCACCAACTGCTACCTTGCAGGAAGCATTGGATGCGGCGGTGAAGAGCGACAAGCACCCATTTTATATCAGTGATTCAGGAGATAATCCGACGGCGGGTGGTGCCGGTGATGTAACATGGACACTAACGCAGATCCTGGCGCGGCCGGAGTTTAAGTCAGAGAATGGACCGGAGTTAATTTATGCGAGTATACCGGGCGCTGATTTTGTAAGGAAGGCGATAGCGTTGGGAGTAGGAAAGCATATAGAAGCAGAGGCGGGTGCGAAGGTGGATGCGCGATTTGCAGGTCCTGTGAAGTTGGCCGGGACGATAGAGGCGATTGAGTATGGGGATAAAGATGCAGCGGTAGAAGTAGTTGTGAAGGTAGGCAGTGTACATGTGATTGTGACGCAAAAGCGGAAGCCTTATCATAAAGAAAAGGATTTTACGCGGTTGGGATTGAATCCGAGAAAGGCCGATATAGTAGTGGTAAAGATTGGATACCTGGAACCGGAGTTGTATAACATGCGGGCAGATTGGTTGCTGGCGTTGACACCGGGTGGAGTGGATCAGAATCTGGACAGGTTGGGATATAAGCATATAACGCATCCAATGTTCCCGGTAGATAAAGACATGAAAGATCCGGACCTGAGGGCGAGGTTAGTACCGGCGGCGGATAAGTTGAAGAAGTAAGATTTTCACTATTAAAAAGGTGCTAGCTAATGATATTTTGAAAAGAGCCTGTATTTAAAGTAAAAGACAGGCTCTTTTCAAAGACTTCGTAGGAGATGCCTCCGGCCCCTATTCTTGCAGAGTGAAGATGTGGGGAGTGCCAGACTAATCATGCCCGATGTGCTGATCGTTTGACTATGCATTCTTTTTAAACCATTCAATATAAGCAGTCACTGCCTTTGCGATAAACGCCTTCGTATCTCCCTCTTTCAGATTTCCTTTTTCATCGAATAATTCGTTGGATTTTTGAATATACACTTCAGGCTGTTGCATGACGGGGATGTTCAGGAACACAAGGCTTTGCCGCAGGTGATGATTAGCGCCGAAGCCACCGATGTTTCCCGGAGAGTTACTGAATACCGCAGCAGGTTTTCCATTCCATACACTTTTGCCATAAGGTCTTGAACCTACATCCAGGGCATTTTTCAATGCTGCCGGAATGGATCGGTTGTGTTCGGGCGTGACGAAAATGATCCCGTTTACAGATTGTATGTTGTTTCTGAAAGTGACATATGAATCAGGCACATTGTGATGGTCATCAAAGTCCTGATTATAGATGGGCAGCTCATCAATAGGGATGATTTTAAATTCAAATCCTTCCGGGGCCATTTGGAGTAGGCCGTTGGCTATTTTCTTTGAAAATGACTCTTTGCGCAGGCTACCTGCAATAATGCCTATAATCTTGCTCATGGTACTTGTTTTTACATTTACCACGGCAATGATAGTGCCATGAGAACGTTTTACAAAGGTGTGGAATGTGGAGGGGCAGATTGGTATTATCAGTACTTTCCCGTGAAGAGGGGGGAATTCATGGTCTTTTTTTTAATTGTGCAATCACCACCCTAAAGCCATCAGGATCTACAATTGTAATCCCATTGTCCCGCCAATATGGGTTTTTTGCTACCATATTCTGTATGCCTGCAGCAGCAGCCCGATCACAAATACCATTATATACATCCTCAATTACATAGAAAACAGTTAAATCATCCTCATCAGGAGTATGCAATGGGCCATCCGGAGAAACAGTAAATTCCAAATGCCAGTCATGGCCGGGCAAACCCAGGAAAACACCATCATATTCATCATGGTCTTTAAAAGAGCCTAATACCTCAAGGCCTAATATCCCAACATAAAAATCCGTCATTTTTTCAAGTGAATCCGTATGCCTGGCTATTCTGAATTTCATAAAGCATTCTTAATTTGAACTATTTGTCATGCGTATATCAAATCTAAATATTACCCCCCATCACCGTCCCTAATTCATCAGATTATTAATCGTCCTAACCATTCCATTTTTCGCCACTCCAGACTCGTCTATCAACTGCCCATACTCCATCCTGAAAAGCTTATCTGCATGATGATAATATACATCATCATGCGTAATGGCAATCACTGTAAATCCCTCCTGCTTCAAATAGGGTAATATCTCCTGATAAAACTTCCTTCGAAAATACGGGTCCTGATCTGCCGCCCACTCATCTAATACAATGATAGGTTTTTTTTCTAACATCGCTGCTATGAGTGCCAACCGCTTACGCTGCCCGGTAGAAACATCCACTGAACTAAAACCGTTATCTGTCACCGTTACCTTATCCGACAATTCAAATAGCTGAAGATATTCATTCGCCTTCTCCCGGTCAAATGATTCATACCCATACAACTCATCAAAAAGAAAGAAATCGCTGAATACCGCAGCAAACATCAGCTTATAATGATGGCAATTATCCTGCGTTAACTGCGCCCCATTAAAATGAATATGGCCCGTGTCATACCTGAGCAAGCCCAGTAACGAGTGAATAAAAGTGGTCTTGCCACTGCCATTGCCACCGTAAATAAAAATGATTTCCCCGGGATATATGTCGATAGACACCGGTCCCATTATAAAAGAACTGCTGGTACTAGTATGATATTTAAAAGTGATAGCGTCGACATTGATATATTGAAGACCTGTTCGATCCTGTAATTCATCAGGTATTTTACCAGATAATTCCTGTTGGGTTACTGTATTATTAATTAATTCCTGTTTCAATTTCGCGATCCTTTTCCGCGATACCTCCGCCTGCATTATACCCGGTAGCAATACCATGACTGCTTCAACAGCCCCCAGCAAATACAACAGTATAAAAAGAAAATTAACTGTACTTGTAACAGGTATATTCAGTGTTACACTGAAAAAAGTAAGAATACCTGTCAACAGTACATAAAATAATACCTGCCCAATCATCTGGTTATTCAAAAAACCAGTATATGCCTTTAAATTATTCTCATAAGACCCGCTGGCAATAACACTAATCTTACGTTGAAATAGCGCCTCCCCCTTCTGCTTGTCCATCCGTATTTCACGAAAACCAGATAGAATAGCATTGAAATACCTGGCAAACTCGCTTTCAAACCACCTCGTTTTTTTATACAACACATTCACCCGCGATACGCTGAACAAATAAATCAGCACACCGCCTACCACTACCGCCAGCGTGATGAGAAACAAGATCCACGATTTGAATGCCATGTAGACCAGACAGGAAATACTAATGACTACAGAAGTAATAAACTGAATACTATTCAGCGATGCCTGAGTAAGATTGCTTACATCGTATATTAGTGCGGAATGTACATCCGGTTTCCGTTTCAGGATCTCTTCGTAATCCGCCTTCAATACTGCTGATAATATATCCCCCCTGGACTTCCAGAATACAAATTGCGACAGGCGTATCATACCTGCTGAGAGCAATCGGCGGGATATAATAAACGCAGCTATAATAACTGTAAAGATCAGGATGTACCTCGGTTCTGGTTTACGGTACATACCCGCCACCAACAACGCGACCAGCTTATTCACCCAAGAGAGAAACAGAAAACTGGACAGGCCGGAGATGATCCCGGTTATGGCGATCTTTATAAATGCAGCCTTCCTGTTGGGCGCTGTCGACCCTGGGTCTAAGTTTAACTTTTTTTCCGGCATATATACGTCATTACTTCTTCGTTATTGAAGTTGCGGGAAACATAAAACACATCTTCCACAATGAAACCATTGTTTGTCAGTAACTCACTTAATTCATCGGCAGTAAAGAATTTACAACGACGCGCTCCCCCATCTATCAATTCTACATGGCCTTTGACGGCCGCAGAATCCTTTTCTTTAAAAACAGACAGGAATAATATCCCATCAGGCGCCATTAAATGCTGCATGTTTTGCAATGCAGGTTCATATAAGGCTTCTTCCAGATGATGAAAACAGCCGTTATCCAACACTACGTCGTAATGATCAGCCGTGGAAATGTTGATAATATCGCCTACAGTTGCGGTAAACTGGTCCCTCCATTTTTCTTTTATAGCGGACCAGTGCTTGTTCTCTACCACGTCTATCCCTGTCAACCGATACCCATTTTCAAGGATCTGCTCTGAAGAAATACAGCTGCCAATGCCTACCTCAAAAAAGGTCTGCAAACCACCATGCTGGTACTTATCAAGAAATACACGGATGGTTTCTTTTAAATAACCGTAATTGCTCCAGGTATCAAGCCCATGAGCATAACGTTTTTTAAAAGAGAGAATCATTTTCTGATGTTGTTCTTCTATCTCCATAGTTTATTGCTGTGATTTTATCAATTCCTGTAAACTGTGCGGCCTGATGTCCTGCCAGTGTTTACTTATATAATCCAGGCACTCTTCCCTGCTTCCTTTGCAGCCGGCGTCTACCCAACCTGATGGGATTTCCTTATTTTCCTGCCAAAGGGAGTATTGTTGCTCCGTATTTATCACAACCCGGTATTGCATGTTCTCCATACTATATAATTAAAGTGTTTTTTTCCCTGATAATGCTAAAACCGGCATGACCCGTAGCCATAGCAGCCAACATAAAACAGGCTTCGTGTTCAGATGTGGATCTGTGTTTCATATAGTCAGCCAGGTTAATAATCGGGTCTGACGAAAAACAATGTCCATTGCGTTCTATATTATCGAAGTAACATTGCTGCCCTTTATACCCAAGGCGAATCATATTGATTCCAACCAGCGGCTTATAAAGGTTCGTTACGAATACTTTCTCGATCTCCTTTGGAGAGATGTCCTGCTGATGATAAATTTGTTTGTGGGTATCAGTCAGGTGGCGGAAATGAATATCCTGCTCGGTGATTGCACCAGACATCAATGCCGGGTCAGAGCAAACTATCGTGTTCAAGACCTCGAAATCGCCTACATCATCTGCTGATAAAAGAAAACTGGAGGCCGCATCGCTGTAAAGTGCAAACTTTCTAAAACGGTTCACATCACCCGGAACTTTGTCTACTGTTACCACGAGTATATTGCGGTATAATCCGTTTTTGATCATATCTGTTCCCAGCCGGATGCCGGTGAAAATGGACACACAGCCCGTAAAGCACTGACCTATGATGAGAGGCGATTTCAACTGCTGACCTTCCAGGAGCTTGCCCAGCAACTCATTGGCGACGTGATAGTACTCTCCGCCACCAGCGGAACAAAATATTACGACATCTATATCGGCAGGGGCTACGTGTACCTGTTGTAAGGTACCAGCAATAGCGGTTTCAAGCAGGCCGTAGACAGACTGGTTCGTCTTTCGGAAATTGCCCCAGCCCCAGTATCCAGGTATGTGGGTGAGGTTGTATTCTTCTATTAACGTATCGAATTGTTCAACAGCCGTGTAAGGGTAGCACTCCTCTCCCAGCTCATAGACAATACCCGATAAACTCACTTTCATCATAATTATTTTTAATTACCCCATCGCCGCTACAAATCTCTTCGTGAGATCCGTAAACTCTTTAAATTGAGGATATTCATAAAGATCAGCTATAGAGGGCGCTACTCCCAGTTCAACTTCCAAACTGATTATCAGATTTGCCGCATCAATTGAAGTTCCACCCAGATCAAAGAAATTACTATCAGCTTCAATTGCGTTTATTTTCAGTACCGTTCTCCACACCGCAGCAGCCACTTCGTCTACTGAACTATTTTCCGTATTATTTAGCAGCTCCTGCTGCCGGTGATAATCCTCGTAATATTCTATCAGTGCTTTCCTATCCACCTTCCCATTCGCAGTAAGCGTAAACTGGTCCATTACAAAGACCTCATTAGGCACCATGTATTCGGGAATTCTGCTTCTCAGGTAGGCACGAACAGTCTCTGGTGTCACTGGTTCTTTTATCGTGAGAAAAGCCAGCAAAGAGTTGTCATGCAATTCTCCCTTATTGCTCACAATACACGCAGCATCCAGCACAGCCGGCATCGTCTTTAAATGGGCTTCCACTTCCTCCAGCTCTACCCGGTACCCACGTATTTTCACCTGACTATCCACCCGCCCAATAAATTCAATCTCTCCGCCGGGCAGGCGTCGGCCAAAGTCACCGGTTTTATAGATACGGGAACCGTCACCTGCAAATGGATCAGGCAAAAACCGTTCGGCAGTAAGGGCGGGATTGCCAATGTAGCCGTAGGAAACACCGATGCCTCCAATATAGATCTCTCCTGCTTCACCATCCGCTGCAGGCTCCATGTCTTCCGTAAGAAAATAGATATCCAGATTGGGATGCGGAATACCTATGGTAATCTTCTCCTGCTCAGGCACGCACTTAGCGATGGTTGCCCCAATGGATGTTTCGGTAGGACCGTAACAGTTATAGAAGTCCCGTGCTCCGCTCCATTTGTTCACCAGCTCTACAGTGCAGGCATCACCGGCTGTTACGATCGTTTTCAGATGCGGCAGGGCCCTGGCATGATTCAGCATACTTAATACAGCGGAAGGCATTTTCATAAAGGTAACCTGCTCCTTTTCTACCAGATCCAGGAGTTCGTTGCCGAGCACCAGCTTCCTGTTTTTTATCATCAGGAGCGTACCTCCCATTGTTAAACAGCCAGCCCACTCGGGAACGGAAGCGTCGAAGCCCAACGATGCAAATTGAAGGACCACTTCATTCAGCGGCCACCTGCGCTTTACTGAAGAGAGCAGGTTATGAACGCCTTGATGATGTACCATTACGCCTTTAGGCTGCCCGGTGGTACCAGAGGTGTAAAGAATATACATGGCATAGCTGCCATGAATAGTAATTTGAGGAGCCGTGGATGTTACAGGAATAATAGCCGTGTCAATATCCAACACACGGCAGACAGCTCCTAAAGCCGCCATCTCTTCCAGCAGCTGGGTTGTTGTAATGACCAAAGCCGGAGTCGCATTTTCAAGGATGAAAGCAGCCCTTGTAGCGGCATGCACAGGGTCGATGGGCACATATACACAGCCGATACCAATCACTGCCAGCGTAGCCGCTATGCAGTCAACAGACCGGTCCATGTAAATGACGATGTTAGATTGCAAAGGGATATCCAGCGACAGGAGATAAGCAGCCAGACTGTTTACCCGCTGCTCCAGCGCTGCGTAGGAAATTTCTTCGTCTTCTATTTTAATAGCAGTTCTGGCAGGGTAAAGTTTTGCCATAGTGCCGAATTGCTCGTTAATACTTTGAAATGAGTGCATACTTTCTGCAAGGTTAAGGTTCAGGAAAAGCACATGATCACTTTTGATAAAAAATACTGCATCAAACAAAACGCATCACCGTCTCCGCCACCCGCTGCCCAAGATATCGCGCAGTAGCCAGATCTGAAGAGGCGACTGCAGCATTCCCGTTAGACTGCCCAGCTGCCCCTATCCAGCATCCCAACCGGTTCAGGTTTTCTTCACTCTCCACATCATGGGTAGTACCCGCCTTGCCTATTCCCAGATTCACCCAATGCATTCCATGCTGGGCAGCAAAAATGCTGATCTGTTGCAAGGTGGCCAGCTTATCACCGCTGGCACCACCTGAACAGGTGAAACCAGCGGCTAACTTATCTTTCCAGCGTTGCTCTGCATAAAAGATAGACGACTTCTCCATAAACTCCTTAAATGCAGCTGATACCCCACCAAAATAAGTAGGGCTCCCGAAGATCATCGCATCTGCAGCCGATAACCGTTTCCAGTCGCGCGATACGTCTTTTATATTGATAGTATGCGATTCCACCTCCGGCAACCGGCAAGCACCCGCTGCTACTGCAGTGGCCATTTGCGCAGTATGTCCATACCTGGAATCAAAAATCACGACGATGTTTTTCACTAACTTATTATTTAAGAGGTTGTGCGGAAGCCAATGCTGCACGTTGCAGCATCTCCCTTGTTTCTTCTTCAAATGCCCTGGCCGGGAAAATGGTCACAATATGGCTATCCGGGCCCAGCTTCGCTGCCAGATCATAGGCCGCCAGCAAATTAGCCGCTGATGAACTGCCAATGATATTACCAGTTTGCATATAGAAATTGTACATCTCTTCTTTCGTTTCCGGATAACTGTATAGATAATGCTCCACCACTTCGTTATCTATCTCCGCTACAAACCGCTGTTTACGCCCCAGGCCAAGGCCTCCCGAGCCAGCGAATTTGGGCAGTGCATTGGGCGCCTCCTGCGTGCCGTAAGGCATTTCTGTTGGGGTAGTGGCAAACAATTGCAGTTCTGGAAATTCAGCTTTGAGACCCGCATATACACCAGATAATGTGCCGCCGGTACCAATGGAAGCTACCCAGGCATCCGGCACAAAATCAATCTCATTCAGTATTTCACGGGCAGTTACATCCCGGTGAAAACGTACGTTGGATTCATTCTCATGCTGGTACAGGAAATGCCAGTGCGGATTTTCTGCCTTCAGCTGCTTGCCTTTCTCCATTACCCCCCAGAAACCCAGTTCCTTCTCTACCAGGTGTACGACCGCACCATAGTTATACAGGCTTTGAATCAGGTGTTTGGAACTGCTCTCACTCAAGGTGAGTACGCATTTCACACCAAGGTTGTGACAGAGTTCTGCTATGGCAAGCGATAAACTGCCACCGCTGTATTCCAGGATTGTAGTGTCTTTTGAAATTTCCGGCAACCGGTCAAGCAGATTCCAGATCATAGCCAGCGCCACCCTTGCTTTGATAGTGGATGCAGGGTTTTCCCATTCGCATTTGGCAAATATGCGGCCATGGCCTGCCGGTGTATCTATTTCGATTAAGGGGGTAGAACCAACGCGATTGTAAAACTCCAGCAGTGGAGGGTATTTCAGGAGCGTTGCTTCCTTAAATCCTTCGGGGATAAGCATAATATAGAGTTAATTAAAATGGATAAAAGATTTTCTTACTAAAACAGGTCAGACATCCTCTGCCAGCCTGAATCCCATCGCATAAATGGCTTTAGGATTCGGGCCATGCCTCCGCTTACACCTCGCCAGGTCCCTGTACCGCGTAAAACTACCTCCACGCG
>Ga0182005_1000817_pt1 | contig 14068 bp, 9 predicted proteins | sample Sormic07211103_1_FD_123021 | JGI IMG/M metagenome (GOLD analysis project Ga0182005, IMG submission 123021) | Rhizosphere microbial communities from Sorghum bicolor, Mead, Nebraska, USA - 072115-103_1 MetaG | ecosystem: Host-associated > Plants > Roots > Rhizosphere | place: USA: Nebraska...
AATAGTAAATAGAGGAGTGACATTCCCGTTAGGAAACGTAGCACCCCGGGCATCTTGTAGAAGTTAGAGATCAATGTCTGCACGCCTTTAGTGGCCAACGATTTCGACTCCCGTAGAAAAGCCAATTCCAAACGACCACCTATTCAATTGTACGTTATCCGAAGGCGCCGAAGAATCGACATAGCCCTTGCCTGATCCGTCTAAACGGAGTCCCGCATCGGCTGCGATGATATTTCCGCCGAGTACGCCGGCCGATGCATTCAGCTGGTTAAAGACACCTATCGTGCTCCCGTGACCGCAGTCATTGTCATCCTGTCCGGCACCAGGCCGTTTGCCCTGAGGGTCCAAGCTTCCTCCAATTGAGGCACCAACCCCCAAACGCCCGCCATAAAACCAATCGCCGGTCGTGGGGTCCTGGCCTATGACCACTGCACCACCGAAACCCAGATAGGCCTCAAACGACCACGACCATAGTCCGAGTGGATCGCGTTTGCTGATTGGGTCGCCGGCGACATAAGCATACGTGTTTCGCCCCCCCGTCAAGCCAACTGGATCGCTCTCCACATACCGCCCCAGATCCGCCCGATAGTCCCGGTACCCGTTGTTCCACGTGTTCGTTTCTACGTCATAGTACTGCCCCGGAAAGCCCAGGTTGAACTTGAAGCCTTCGGTCACCACCTGCCGATCAAACGCGAAATTATTCGCCGACCAAACGATGCTTCTTGACGCGTTCGTTGCCGATTCAGGCCGGCCCAGCTGGTCCGCGTGCACGGCGTAAACCTGCCCACCCGCTGCACGTCCGATCAACCGCCCATTGATCCAAATGTAGTCGACCCAGCCGCCGTCGATATATTCAGCCAGCATGGGGCCGTCGTGGTCCGGGGCGAAGAAGGTCGTGCCCAACGCTCCGATCTTGCGTAACCGCTGCCCTTCCGGATTGACGTAGTAGGTCGCGCCCGTTGCTGAGTCCATTCGGTTGAACGGGTCGTAGTGATACTGCGCGACACCGTCGACCGTCGTCAGGTTGCCGTTGGCGTCATAGCCCAGCGCTTGGGTGCCCGTACTGATTAAGCGGTTACTTACCGGCGCAACACCTTGAGCCTGGATTACCCCATTGATCGACTGCGACGTGCGATTACCGTTGGCGTCGTACTGGAAGCCTTCGTTATCCGCGCTGGATGTCACCGACGTGAGGCGCGAGACGCTGTCGTACTGGAAGTCTTGAGTTAGAGTCGCGTCCCTGCCGTTAGTGATGCGCGTGATGCGATCGGCCGCGTCATAGCCGAACGCCAGGCTTTGCACGCCGGGTACATTGATACTCGTCAGGCGACCATCGCCGTCGTAACCGAGCGTATTGGTCAAGCCGTTGCTGGATGTCCAGCCCGTGAATGACTCGTCACCGCCCCGATAGGTCAGAGCCGTGGCGATCGACGACGTCACGCCGTTGGCGGTGAGGGTGGCGCCCGAGAGCTGGCCATTGGTATAGCCATAATTGAGGCGGTTGCCGTCTGGATATACAACCGCGCTCAACCGACCCAGGCCGTCATAAGCGTAGCCGAGCCCGTAGCCCGTTCCTCCGATGGAAAAACCACGCCCGGCGATTTCCCCTTCCGGGGTGTAGCTGTAGGAGGTGGTGCCGGTAGCATCGGCCACGCTGCACAGCCGTCCCGCACCGTTGGTGCAATTGTCGTAGGTAGCCTGTTGGACGAGTCCGCCAGCGGTAGTGCTGACCAGTCGATTCAATCCGTCGTAGCCGTAGACCGTCTGCACACCACTCGCACGGGTCATGCTTTGCAGCAAGCCGGTGGCGTCGTAGGCGAACGAAGTCGTGCCGCTATCAGGACTCACCTGCCGCCATAGCTGCCCGAAACCGTCGTAGTCGTAGGTGGTGGCATTACCACGTGGGTCCACGACCCGCGTCACGCGATCGCCGACATCATAACTATAGGACGTGGTCTTGCCGTTGGCGTCGGTGGACGAGACGATCCGGTCGAGAGCATCGTAGGTCAGCGACTGCACATGATTGAGTGCATCGGTCGTGTTTGTAAGATGCCCGTTCGCGTCGTACTGATAACTTTCCTTCACCTGTCCAGAGGCATCCCGACGTGCGATGACGTGCCCCAATTCGTCATAGTCGATGTTGACGGTGGTGGCGACCTCCGGCGGCGGAATGGCGTAGGTGTCGACGGTGGCCAGGGTGAAACTGCCGCTCTTTAGGACGAAACGGCGTCCCGCCGTGCTGATTCCGTCCATCGTTTGCGAGCCGCTCTGGCCGCTGGCGACGATGGTCGCCGCCGACCCGTCCAGATTGGATGCCCAGACCTGGGAGGAACTGCTGTTGGAACTCCATGTGACCAGGCTCGAGCAACTGGTGGCGCCAACCGCGATGCCGCAGGGACTTGGGTTTGCGGAGATGGCACCTGACAAGACATTGATGCTGACGTTGCTCGTCGCCGCGCCGAACCAGGTCACGCCCTCCTGCAACATCTGCCACTGAAAGTTATACGTTCCGGGTGCCGAGGGCGCGGTGATGTTGAACGTGAACGACGCGGTCTGTCCCGGCGCGACATCGTTGGTTAACGCCACCCGTCCCGTACCCCAGGTCGTGCTATCGCCTGAAGCACCCAGCTTGAATCCCGTACCGGCGGACCAGGTGTAATCGCCTGTGTTGCGCATCTGCACGTTGACGGTCTGCGTACCTCCCACTTGCATGGTGGTCACGACCGACTGGCTGACGACTTGCGCGTTGCGCACGGCCGGAGGGACGACGAAATGACCTGCGTTGGTCAGCGGGTTGTTGGCCGCGCCGATCGGGGAAATACCATACAGGTAGATGGCTTGCCCGCCATATTGAATGCGCTGCGCCGATGTCAGCGCGATCTGCAGGCGATAGCTACCACCACCCACGCCGCAGGCACTGGCCACTCCGGCTTCACTGGCCAGGTTGGCCGCGTAGCGACCGATTCCCGTACCCGTTCCCGCGGCGCCACCCACATACAGGTCGACGTTGATGGACTGCGGTAAGTAGGACGAACAGGCCCAGCCCGTGATCACACCGTCTGACGAGACGCTATCGATGTTGCCCATCACCACGGAGTTGCGCACGGTGAAGGAAACATCAGCGGTGGTACCTGATTTCTCCAAGTTGTCGTAGGCCACGGCTGTGGCTGTGTGTGCACCGGCCGCAAGGCCGCTGACCGCGACCTGAAACGAGGCTGTGGTGTAAGTCGTCCGCACCTGATGATCGATGTAGAACACTACCCTGGCGACGTAGCCATCCTTGTCGGTGGCCGATGCTGCGAAGGTCAGGGTGTCCGTAGGCAGGACGTAACCATTGGCCGGCGGTGTGGCGGTCCAGGTGACGACCGGTGCCAGGTTGATGATTACCGGCGAACAATCCACGTCATCCGGCTGGCATATGTGCTGATTGGGTTGCGGCAGGGCTGCCGTGGACGCGTGATTGACTGATGTCGCGGGTGCGTCCGACGCCAACGCAGGGTATTGGACGCAAAGGAATAACAGCGTTGCGAGGCTTGGGAGCAGCGAGCCATTCCTCATGGCGCTGTCCCCTGCGCCGGCCGCGCATACACTCGTTGCTTTCTTATCTGTGTCGGCAACGACATCGCGTTGTACTGATAGGTCGTCTCCGCAAACGCGCCGCCATTTTCAGGTGAGAATGCCGCGGTCATCCGGCCAGCGACATCGTACTGATACGACTGGGTGTGACCGTCTGGCTGGGTGATCTGCGCCAGGCGGCCGAAGCTGTCGTAGTCGTAACGCGTGTCCTGCGTGCCGCCGTTGCGATACGTGCGCAACACCATGATCCGGCCTCGGGCGTCGTAGGTGAAACTACGCTTTTCACCGTTGGGTCCCATGATGGATCCAGGCAGGCCGAGACCGTTGTAGCCGTCGTAACTGGTCGTGTGCCCGGCACTGTCCTTGACGGACAGCAGGTCGCCTTCTTGCGAAAAGCTGCTCGTGACCGCGTCGCTCGCGCCGGGCAGTGGGCCGTCCACCGTCATGCTCGCCATCAGCCCATTCGGCCACGTGGTGTAGCTGTACGTGGTGACGTGCGTGGTGCCGATGGAGGCGGGTACCTTCGACGAAAGGTTCTTCACCGTCACCGACTGCAGGCGGTTGTTGCCGTCGTAGACGTAGTTCGTTTCATGATCGCCTTCGATGGTTACCTTGGTGGCCCGATGGCTGGCGTCCCAGGCGAAGTCGGTGGTACGCGCCTCGGGCTTGCCATACCCCTCGACCTGTTGCTGTAGCTCACCGGTGGCTGCGTACGAGAACAGCGTGAGGTTGCCGTTGAAGTCGGTGGACCCTTGCAGATAGCCATTGCCGTCGTACGTGGTCGCCCGGGCCGCCGCTGCGCAGTGAGTCGACGCCAAACCGGACATGCCGGTCTGGTTGCCCTTGGCGTCGAAGTTGTAAATTGATTGTTTGCCGAGCGGGTTGACGACGGTGGTGCTGATGACGGCTCCGTTACCATCCAGCGCATAGTCCAGATGGTAATGCCCGGCACCATTGGCCATCTGGGTATCTGTGGCGCGGCCATTGGCGTCGTACTGGAACGTCGCGTAGCGCGAGCCATTGATCGTCTTGCCAGTCAGCGCGGTGACGTACTGGGTATTCTCATACTGATACGTCACGGTCGTCGCCGGCGCGCCACCGTTCGTCGCTGGCGAGACGACGCCAGACAGGACGACGGCATCGTCTTTCCATCCGCTCGTCCCCGGCGGTTGAACCCCGCCGAACTGGGTGATCGGTGTCAGGATGGTCGTGAAGGTGTATTGGTAGACGTTGCCTGCCGGGTCGGTGACTTGCCTCAACCAACCATGATCCCAGGTGAAATCCACATGGCGACCCGAACTGTGGGTGACTCGCGTGATGTAATGGAACTGATCGTAAGTAAACGTCAGGCCAATGTTCTGCGGATTCTTGATCGTCAATGGGAACCCATTGCTATCGTAAACTTCGACCGTCTGGTCTTCGCTGTAAAGCGTATACGTCGAGCCGGTCTGGAGGATCTTCGCCACCGGGCTCGGCTTGTCTTCGTACCAGCCCGGTACCGGACTCGTCGAATAATTGAACTTGATCTGCCGACCGTCGGCACGCTGTGCCCAGATGGGCTTGTTCAGCGGATCGCACGGGTTGCTCGATGGCAGCGGGTAACACGACGAGGTGGGATCGGGCGTGGTGAACAGCAACTTGTAATCGAAGTTGCTGATCCAGCGCCGGCCGAAGATGCCGGAGCCGTTCCAGTAGTGGTCGTAGGTGCGGGTCAGCGCCAGGCCCATCTCGCCTGCACCCGCGAAGTCGGTTTCTGGCTCGATCCGGTTGCCTGTTGAAATCACAACAGGATCGCCCACCTGACCGCAGGGGTCTTTTATGTTGGCATCGCGTGGCGCCACCGTGGTGTCACCCGGATTGGCGGATGTGTGTCCGCCGCCGCCGGAAAGCGTGGTACTGCCGCCGAGATGACCGCCCTGTCCGTCATAGGCATAGGTCGGATTACAGCTGAAGTCGCCTGCATTGCTGTAGTCGCTACCGACTACCACGCAGTCCCAATGGGTGATGATGCCTTCCGCCCGAAGCGATGGCGGAAAATAAAAGAAACACAGTCCAACGAAGCACAGCAACGCCCAACGCAAAGCGCTCAATTCCCTTGCCCCTGTTCCCTTGTTTGTCCCCAGCCGACGCATTGCACGCGGCACGAAAAACCGACAATACGAGATCGTCTGAATCTCGACAATCGTCTTTTCGCTTCTTCGTCCCTTGGATACAAAGAATCGCAATTTCTTGCGCTTGTATATGGCGTTGGTCTCGGCCTTGAGATGACTTCGCCGATCCTACCGGGCAGAGCAGCCGTAGAAGGCGATGCACAGCAAACCGAAGGCCAAGACCCCCTCGTAAGAGTTAATACTTATTTCATGTACTGACGGGTTGACAAATAGTGGGGTCGAGCGGAGAATTCTGTACCAGGCGGTTCTCTAATGGGCTGCCCGCCCCGTCCCGGTGTTGGATACCCCTCCCTCCCCCCGCTCCAACACCGGGACCCGGCCTTTCTTCTTTCGGCATTCCACCCGTTGCCCGGATCGGCCCGCCTCCTTGGCGCTGGCCGATTTTTACTTTCTGGCCTGCTCTCAGGCTGCCGAGGCGGGATGGAACTGCTCTTCCTCGGTCGACCCGCTGAGTGCCGAGAGCGAACTCAGGGAGCCCGAGATCACCTGGTTCACCGTGTCGAAATACCCGGTACCGACCTCGCGCTGGTGCTTGGCGGCCGTGTATCCGTCCTTCTCCGCCGCGAATTCCGCTTCCTGCAACTCGACGTAGGCTGCCATCTGGCGATCACGGTAGCCGCGTGCCAGCTGGAACATCGAATAGTTGAGCGCGTGGAAGCCGGCAAGGGTGATGAACTGGAAGGCGTAGCCCATCTCGCCCAACTGCTTCTGGAAAGTGGCGATGGTCTTTTCGTCCAGGTTCTTCTTCCAGTTGAAGCTCGGTGAACAGTTGTAGGCGAGCTTCTTGCCGGGGAACTTCGCATGGATGGCATCGGCGAAGCGGCGCGCCTGTTCCATGTCCGGCGTCGCGGTCTCGCACCAGATCAGGTCCGCGTACGGTGCATAGGCCAGCCCACGACTGATTGCCTGCTCGATGCCCTGCTGGCTCTCATAGAAGCCTTCGACCGTGCGCTTGCCGGTGAGGAAGGGCTTGTCGTAATCGTCGACATCCGAAGTAACCAAACCTGCACCCATCGCGTCGGTACGCGCCACGATCAGCGTGGGCACGCCCGCCACGTCGGCGGCCAGACGGGCGGCGACCAGTTTCTGCACCGCTTCCTGCGTCGGCACCAGCACCTTGCCGCCCATGTGCCCGCACTTCTTCGCGCTGGCGAGCTGGTCCTCGAAATGCACGCCGGCGGCACCGGCCTCGATCATGTGGGTCATCAACTCGTACGCGTTCAACACGCCGCCGAAGCCTGCTTCCGCGTCCGCGACGATCGGCACGAGCCAATCGATGTTGTCCTTGCCTTCGGCATGGTGGATCTGGTCGGCGCGCAAGAGGGTCTTGTTGATCTTGCGGACGACGTTGGGCACCGAGTCGACCGGATACAGCGACTGGTCGGGATACATCGTACCCGCCGTGTTCGCGTCGGCGGCCACCTGCCAGCCGGACAGGTAGATGGCCTGCAATCCAGCCTTCACCTGTTGCATCGCCTGGTTGCCCGTCAGCGCACCGAGTGCGTTGACGTAGGGTTTGTCGTGGATGGAACGCCACAGTCGCTCGGCCCCGCGCCGGGCAAGCGTGTACTCGACCTGGACCGTGCCGCGCAGGCGGATCACGTCCTCGGCGGTGTAGGGGCGCTCGACATTGCTCCAGCGTTCGTTGTTCTTCCAATCGAGCGTGATCTGTTCGGCGGTATGCGTCTTCATCGTAGGGCTCCGTGGAAAGAAGGCTTCAAGCCAGGTGTTCGTAGGCGGGCAGGGTGAGGAAGTCGCGTAGTTCGTCGGCATGGGTGAGCGCGGAGATCAGCGCTGCGGCTTCCTCCGCGCGACCGGCACCAGGTTGGCTGCTTTCGCGCAGGCGATGGCAATGCGTCGCCAGGGCGTGGTCGAACAAGGCCATGTCGATGTGCGCGTGATCACTGAACTCCAGCGGGCCGTGATGCAGCCATTGCCACAACTGCGCGCGGGCGATCTCGGCGGTGGCGGCGTCTTCCATCAGGTGGTGGATCGGCACGCAGCCGAGGCCTTCCAGCCAGGCGGCGGTGTAGCGCAGGCACACCTCGACGTTGTTATCGAAACCTTGCCGCGTGATCGTGCCGATGGCGGGTGCGATCAAGGCGTCGCGGGTCACCTCGACATCCTCGCGCAGCACATGCAACTGGTTCGGTGTCGGCATGTGCTCGTCGAAGATCGCCTGCGCGATGGGAACCAGGGCCGGGTGTGCCACCCATGTGCCGTCGTGGCCGGCGGTGACTTCGCGCAGCTTGTCCGCGCGCACCTTGGCCATCGCCGCCTCGTTCGCCGCCTCGTCGCCGCGGATCGGTATCTGTGCGGCCATGCCGCCCATCGCGAACGCACCGCGGCGGTGACAGGTGCGGATCAGCAACTCCGAGTACGCCTTGAGGAAGGGCACGGTCATCATGACTTGCCCACGTTCGGGGAGTAGGCGGTCAGGATGGTTACGGAACGTCTTGAGGTAGGAAAAGATGTAGTCCCAACGCCCGCAGTTGAGGCCGACGACGCGATCGCGCAACGCGTGCAGGATCTCGTCCATCTGGAATACGGCAGGCAATGTTTCGATGAGCACCGTGGCCTTCATCGTCCCGTAGGGAAGGCCCAGCTCCGCCTCCGCGTGGGACATCACGTCATTCCACAGCGTGGCTTCCTCCATGCTCTGCAGCTTCGGCAGGTAGAAGTAGGGGCCGCGGTCACGCTCGTGGAGCGTAGTCGCGTTATGGAACGCGTACAGGCCGAAATCCACCAGGGCACCGGCGACCACGTCGCCGTCGACTTCCGCGTGGCGCTCCGGCAGGTGCCAACCCCGCGGACGCACCACCAGCACGGCGGGGTCCTTGCCTACGCGATACACCTTGCCTTCGGTGTTGGTGAACTCGATGCTGCCGTCCACCGCGTCGCGAAGGTTGCGCTGACCGTCCATCTGGTTGGCCCAGGTAGGGGCGCTCGAATCCTCGAAGTCCGCCATGAACACCCTGGCGCCGGAGTTCAGCGCGTTGATGATCATCTTGCGTTCGACCGGTCCCGTGATTTCCACGCGGCGATCGCGGAGTGCAGGAGGGATGGGAGCGACTGACCAGTCGCCTTCGCGGATGGCCACGGTATCCGCGCGGAAGTCCGGCAACTCGCCAGCGTCGTACCGCTGCTGCCGGGCCACCCGCTCCGCCAGAAGGGCGAGGCGGCGGCCATCGAAGCGGCGATGGAGTCCGGCCACGAAAGCGACGGCGGCGGGCGTCAGGATGTCGCTGTAGGCGCCGCTCTCGTCGCCGAAGCGGATGCCGGCCTGCGGGTCGATCGCGATCTTGGGAACTGCCATGGGAATGAGCCTCCGGACGTGGGTCTGGTATCCACGCTAGGCCCGGGGCTATGCTTTTGACAAAGCATATGTTTCAAAGAGAAGCATTAACAATGTTAATGAATATGGTAAATACTTGAACAAGTTGGAGTTATCGGTGGCAAAGAAGCTGAATACCGCCAGTGAAAAGGCCACGAAGCGCTCGCGCGGCGACAAGACGCGGGCTACCGACTCTGGAAGCGATACCGCCGCCCGCTTCTACTACAAGGGCAACCGCCTGAAGCAGTTGCGGGCTTTCGTCTACATCACGCGGCTGGGCACCCTCAGCCGTGCCGCGGAGGCGCTGTTCCTGTCTCAGCCATCCGTGAGCTTGCAGCTGAAGGCGTTAGAGCGGGAATTGGGAGCTCCGCTCCTGGAGCGAACCCGCCGTCGCGTCACCCTTACCGACGCCGGAGAGGCGCTCTACGAAATGGCCCGTCCGCTTGTCGAAGGTCTCGAGAACCTGGATCGCGAGTTCCACACGAAGACTCGCGGTTCCCAAGGCGGGAAGCTCACCGTGGCGGCGGGCTCGTCCACCATCCAATACCTGCTGCCCGAACTGGTGAAGGCCTACCGCGAGCGTCACCCGTCGGTGCACCTGCAACTGGCCAACGTCACGGGCAAGGACGGCCTTGCCTTGTTGCGCGCGGACGAAGCGGACATCGCCATCGGCTCGATGCTCGATGTGCCGAACGACATCGCATGGGCACCGGTGTATCACTACGACCCGATGCTGATCATGCCACCGGATCATCCGCTCGCCTCGCTCGACAACATCCGCCTGGAGGACCTCTCACCGTACGGGTTGATCCTTCCGCCCCAGCGGCTGACCACGTTTCGACTGGTCGACATGGTGTTCCAGCAACGGCACGTGCCCTACACCGTGGCGATCGAGGTAGGTGGCTGGGACGTGATCAAACAGTACGTGGCGATGGGACTGGGCATATCCATCGTCACAGGCATCTGCATCACGGAAGCCGACCGTGAGCGCCTGGCCGTACGCAACCTGCGCCAGTTCTTTCCCCAGCGCAGCTATGGTGTCGTCATGCGCAAGGGCAAGTTCCTCAGCCCCGAGGCGCGTGCGTTCATCGACCTGATTCGTCCCGGTTTGCTGACGCATCGCGATTACGACGAGTCGGGGCATTCGGAACGTTGACTCTTATGCATAGATATCAATCGGGCGTATTCCCTTGATGGCCGCCGCCAGATAATTCAGGCCACGGGCACTCATTGCAAACTCCGCGTACAACCGTTCAGGACTGAAGTCCGCTTGTTCACGCGACATGGCTTTCGCAACGGTAAGACCTTGGCGTACCTCGTCCAAAAAATTGAACGGAAGATCTGGCCCGGGCTTACCATGAACATCGAGTGTGAATTCCTTGATTTTGTCTAACGCGGTCCTGGACATCAGGCCCTCTTTACGAAGTGCCGAAGCGATTACAACCAATTCCGAAGGACGCACGCGCGTCAGATCCATTTGCTTGAGCGACTGCTTCACCGGACCAGGAAGACTCCACGAAAGACGCACCGGGTCACAGCGATGCTGGCCGACCTTGCCAAGTACGTCGACTTTCGCTGGCGGAGTATCAAATCGACCGAGCCATGACGGAATGATCATGAAACGCACTCGCTAAAAGTGGATAGCGAGCGTCCCGTATAGAACAGTCAGGTGCTGTCAGGAATGTGCAGCGTGTCGAGTAGTTGAAGTACTAAAAGCTATCTCGCCTTTCTTCCCCGTGGGGTTGGTGCGTCAGAACATCAAACGCCGCGGTGCTTCCCGCGATACCCGGCGAACAGCGCACGAATGGAGGCGAGATCGCCCTCGATGTCCGCACTGGCATTCACCAGCGGTCCCACCGTGAACGTCTTCGTCGGATAATCGATGAAGACGGTCTGGATAGGCACGTCGGCAGCACGAGCGATGCGCAGGAAGCCGGACTTCCACTGCTTCACCGCCTTGCGCGTTCCCTCGGGTGCGATGCCCAGCCACATCTTGTCGTGCGCGGCGAAACGCTCGACCATCTGGTCCACGACGTTCGTCGCCGCGGAGCGGTCGATGGGGATCATGCCGAGGCGGCGCACGATGGGGCCGAACGGGCCGTTGAGAACCTCGCGCTTGATCATCACGCCCAGGTCGAGGCCGATCGCCGATTTCATCAGCAGGCCCCACACGCCGTCCCAATAAGACGAATGCGGTGCGCCGATGAGCACGACCTTGGGCAGGTCGGGCAACTCGCCGACGAGGCGCCATCCACTCAGGCCGATCGCCCAGCGGCAGGAGCGTTTCCACAGCGAGTCGGGCAGTGACGGCACCTGGGGCGGAAGTCGCTCGGGAACCCCGATCACTCGTGGCTCCAGTCGCGCGATCGCGTGCGCTTCACCTGGCCGCGCTGGGTCTTGCCGGTGAGCCGTCGTTCCTTGGATGCGCGCGTCGGTTTCGTCGCCACGCGTGTCTTCGCCACGACCGTGGCCTCGCGCACTATGTCCGCGAGGCGGTCGCGGGCGTCGTCACGGTTGCGAGCCTGGTCGCGGAAGCGCCGTGCCTGGATGACGAGGATGCCGGCGTCCGTCATGCGGCGGTCGCGGCGTGCCAGCAGGCGGGCGCGTACCTCGTCGGGGAGCGAGGGCGAGCCGGCCACGTCGAATCGCAGTTCCACCGCGCTCTCGGTACGGTTGACATGCTGCCCGCCGGGCCCATCGGCGCGCATGAAGCGCTCGATCAATTCGGCGTCGGGAATGGCGATGGAGGGAGTGACGATGAGCATGGCGGGACGAAGTCTAGCAGCGGCACGGCGCCTGGCATGCTGCGGCGCGATTTTACAGGGCGTCGCGCCAGTTCGCGAAGGCGTCGGTCCATGCGAAGCGCTGAAGCAGCTTGAGCCATGTCTCGTCCAGGCCGGCTTGCAGCGTCACCGGCCTGCCATCCACCGGATGCGTGAACGACAGGGCGGTGGCGTGCAACAGCAGCCGGTGCGAGGCGAAGTGTTGCTTGAAAAGCCGGTTGTGATCGCCGCGTCCATGCTGGCTGTCGCCGACGATCGGATGATGGATGTGGGCGAAGTGCTTGCGGATCTGCCGGAACCGGCCCGTACGCGGCTCCGCCGCCGCGAGGGCATAGCGTTGCTTTTCGTAGCGCCCCAGCGGAATGTCGACCTCGACCGTGGCAAGGCGTCGATAGTCGGTGCTGGCATCACGCCGTGGGCCGGTATCGCGCGAACCGGGCAGGGGGTAGTCCACCGTCCCTTCCTCCGGCTCCGGCCACCCACGCACCACGGCGAGGTAGCGCTTGCGCACGCTGCGGCCCATGAATTGTTCGCCGAGCTGGCCCGCCACTTCGGGAGAGCGCGCGACCAGGAGCACGCCGGAGGTGGCACGGTCGAGGCGATGCGCCAGGTGAAGGCGTCCCTCCACCTGCTCGCGCAGAAGATCGATCAGGAAGGCATCGTCCGGACCCACGAACTTCGAGCGGTGCACGGCCAGGTTCGCGGGTTTGTTGACGGCGACGATGTCGTCGTCCTGGTAGAGGATCTCGAGCACGGCGGTCAGGGAGTGCGACGCGGCCAGCCGGCAGCGAAGGAGGTGAGCCCCGCCACTCCGGCGACCACGGCTGGCCATAGGCCGCGCGGCGCGAGCGTCCCGACCAGGGCCGCGGAAACCAAGAGCGTGGCGCCCAGCAAGCTACAGGCCACGAGCCGGCGCATCCGCCGCGCGTCTTCGCGAGCCACGGCCAGCGCCAGGGGATCGGCCACCTGTCGATGCTCGCCACTGGCCACCTGGCGCAGGGCGTCGCGCACCAGTTCCGGCATGCGTGGCGCGCTGTGGACCCATTCCGGCAGGCGGCGCCGCACGTCGCGCAGCGTGGCGCGCATGCTGTAACGCTCGCGCAGGATGCGCCGCAAGACCGGGTGCGCCACGGCCCAGATGTCGATTTCCGGGTCGAGCATGCGTCCCACGCCCTCGATGTTGAGCAGGGTCTTCTGCAACAGGATCAGTTGCGGCTGCAGCGTGAGTTCGAAACGTCGCGCGGTCTGGAACAGCTTCACGACGAGTTCCGCGATGGATATCTGCGCGAGCGGCCGGGTGAAATACGGTTCGCACACCGTGCGCACGGCCGCTTCGAGTTCATCGATGCGGACGGTGGAAGGCATCCATCCCGCCGCCACGTGCAGCTGCGCGATGCGCGCGTAATCCCGCTCGAACAGCGCGATGAAGTTCTCAGCGAGCCAGTACTGGTCCGCTTCCGGCAGGGAGCCCATGATGCCGAAGTCGAGCGCGATGAAGCGTGGCTCGTCCACGCGCGACGTGTCGACCCAGATGTTGCCGGGATGCGCGTCGGCATGGAAGAAGTTGTCGCGGAAGACTTGCTCGTAGAACAAGCGGACGCCCTTGGCGGCGAGGCGCTTGCGGTCGAGACCGGCCTCGTCGATCGCGACGACGTCGTCCGCGCTCACGCCGTGCACGCGCTCCAGCGTGAGTACGCGTTCCGTGCTGAAGTCCCAATGCACTTCCGGCACGTAGAGATCGACACCACTGGCGAAGTTGCGCCGCAGCAGGCTGGCGCTCGCGCCTTCACGCTGGAGGTCGAGCTCGTTCGAGAGCATCTTCTCCACTTCGGCGACGACTTCGAGCGGGCGGATCTTGTCCGCGTTCGGATGCCAGCGCTGGGCCAGCCCGCCGAGTGCGTGCAGCAGGTCGACGTCGCGGGCGATGCGCTTGTCGATACCGGGACGCAGCACCTTCACCACGACCTCGCGACCGTCGTGCAGGGTGGCGGCGTGCACCTGGGCGATCGAGGCGGACGCCAGCGCGACCTCGTCGAAGGCGGCATACAACGTGGTGACGGGCGCCTTGAGTTCGCGTTCGACGATGGCGCGCGCCTCGGCGCCAGGGAAGGGCGGTACCTGGTCCTGCAACAGCGCGAGTTCATCGGCGACATCGGCCGGCACGAGATCGCGGCGCGTCGACAGTACCTGACCAGCCTTCACGA
>Ga0182005_1000819_pt1 | contig 14020 bp, 10 predicted proteins | sample Sormic07211103_1_FD_123021 | JGI IMG/M metagenome (GOLD analysis project Ga0182005, IMG submission 123021) | Rhizosphere microbial communities from Sorghum bicolor, Mead, Nebraska, USA - 072115-103_1 MetaG | ecosystem: Host-associated > Plants > Roots > Rhizosphere | place: USA: Nebraska...
GGCGACAGCTGGGCGATTACCGCGACCGCGCTGACCTCGAAGCTGTGGCTGGTGAAGAAAGATGCGCGCGGCGAATGGCAAGCCAGGGACGTGGGAAACATCGGCGACCCGGCCAAGATGCCGCTGCCGGTCGACATCTCGATCAGCGCCGACGGCAAAGGCTTGTGGGTCAATACTTTCATGGATGGCATGACGCGCTATTTCGACCTCAGCAATCCGGAAGCACCGAAGGAAATCTATGCCAAGCACACCGGGGCGCAGGCAAACATGGTGTCGCAGAGCTGGGACGGCAAGCGCGTCTACGTCAGCAGTTCCCTGCTGGCCAACTGGGACAAGAAGGGCGCCGACGACGAACAGTTCCTGAAGCTGTATAGCTGGAACGGCAAGCAGCTGCAGGAACAATGGGCGCTCGATTTCTACAAATTGAAACTGGGCCGGGCGCACCATATCAAGTTCGGCGCCAGGTCGTCTCAGGACGTCTCTTGAGTTTCGGTATTTCTTCGCATCGTCTACCCCGCAAAAGCAGCAGCCTCCGCGCCGTCCCGCGGCGCTGCCGCTTGCCGGCAACGGCCCTGCTGGCGCTCGCACTCGCTCTGCCGCTTTGCCCGACCCGTGCGCACGTGGTGGAGCACGCCGGCTTTGCGGCGCCTCTAGCCGGCACTTACCGGCTGCAACGGATCATGAACGCGCCCGACGGATTGGTGCTCGACAGCGACGGCAGTCAGCAAAAGCTGTCGCGCTATGTCTCAGGCAGGGTCACGCTGTTCTCTTTCATCTACACCTACTGCACGGATGCCCGCGGCTGTCCCCTGGCATATGCCACTTTCCACAACCTGAAAAAAACCATCGAAGACAGTCCTGGCATGCGCGACAAGGTGCGCTTTGTCAGCATGAGTTTCGATCCGCAATACGACACGCCGGAGGCGATGCGCAACTATGGCGGCAAAGATGCGCGCGATATACGGGGCGTGCCGTGGCATTTCCTGACCAGTCGCATGCGCAGCGACTTGCTGCCTTTGCTGGAAGGCTTCGGACAAGATGTTTCAGTCGCCTCGGCGCAGCCGGGCGGCCAGCGGATTCCGCTGCTGCGCCATATGCTCAAGGTATTTCTGATCGATGCGCGCGGCCAGGTTCGCGAAATATACAGCCCGGCCTTCTTGCAGCATGACATGATGTTCAACGACATCAAGACCTTGCTGATGGAGCAGGGCATCAAAGTCCGATGAAACTCCCGCTGCTGGCGCTCTGCCTGCTGGCAGGCGCCTTGGCCGCATGCCGGTGCGCCGATGAAAGCGGTGCAGCGCTTGCGGCGGACAGCACGCTCGGCTTGCCGCCGCTGACTGTGCCGCATGCCGCTTTGCCGTCTCCGGCGCAGGTCGAACTGGGCCGTAAACTGTTCATGGACCGGCGCCTATCGTACAACGACACTATGTCTTGCGCCATGTGTCACGTGCCTGAACAAGGATTTACTTCGAATGAACTGGCGACCCCCATCGGCTTCGAGGGGAAAAGCCTGCGCCGCAATGCACCTACCCTTTTGAATGTCGCTTATGTGCAGCGCCTGTTCCATGACGGGCGGGAAAGCAGCCTGGAAAACCAGGCCTGGGGGCCATTGCTGGCAACAAATGAAATGGCGAATCCGTCCGCCGATCATGTGATCGGAAAGATCAAGGCCTTGCCGGATTATCGGCATATGTTCGAATTCGCATTCAACGGACGGGAAGCCGACCGGGAAACCATAGGCGCCGCCCTCGCTGGCTATGAACGCACGCTGCTGTCGGGTGATTCCCGCTTTGATCGCTGGCACTACAGTCAGGTTAAAACTGCAATGAACAGCAATGAACAGGCCGGCTTCCGCATTTTTTCCGGCAAAGCCAACTGCATCGCCTGCCATAGCATGGACAAGAACAACGCGCTGTTTACTGACGGCCGTTTTCACAACACAGGAGTCGGCCGGCTGCCTGGCACAGAGAAAGCGATGGCGATGCGTACCGTCCAGCTTGCTCCGGGTTTGCGTGTGACGATGGATGAACGCACTTTGCAAAGCATCTCCGAAGCTGCGTCAAGCGACGCCGGCCGCTACGAAATCACGCACAACGCCGCCGACCGCGGCTCCTATCGCACGCCGACCTTGCGCAATATTGCACTCACTGCGCCCTATATGCACGATGGCTCGCTGGCGACACTGGAACAGGTAATCGAATTTTATGAGCGCGGCGGCAAGGACAATCCCGATAAAGATGCCTTGCTGAAACCGCTGCATCTGAGCGCGGGTGAAAAGCGTGATCTGCTGGCCTTTCTCCGCGCGCTCACCGGCGACAATGCAGCAAGCCTGGCAATCCGGGCACGCGCGGCCGCCAGCGGCGGCAATACAATTGAATCGGTTCGGGATCTCGCCATCGAAGAGCGCGGGCCGCTCGAAAAACCTTGATTTTCAACGGGCAAGACCGTGGCCGTACAACCTACTTTGAAGTTTTTCCAACAAAAATCCGTTTGCCTTGGTCCAGCCGGGGGCATTCCATAAACGTATCAGTTTACAGCCGCGGCTGATGCCAGCGGCTCAAGTCCCGCTTAACGAAGTCAAATTCCTGTCCAACTAAACGGAGCCACTTTTCTGGCATCAAGCGCGCTATACGGCGGTGCTTGCTGTCGAACTCCGGCAGTGGCTGATTACGATTGTCCTATCGTACAGGTCTATTGAATGGAAAATAGAGAAATCGGGCCTTTGATATGGACGATATTTAGATGGTCGACTGAAATAATCTCTCTTTATAAATCTTGAACCTATCTGCCAATCCGATTGCTGTGGCCTTCCCCCAGCGTGACGGACACTTTCGATAACGCCCCGATGAAGAGCTTCTGCTTGACGATGAAAACCCAGTGGTTAAGCAGAAAGTATTATAGAACCAGGGATGAGTTACGCACGGACGTGCTCGGCTATATAGAGAAATTTTGAAGTCCACGACGCCGGCATTCAACTATCGGCTATATCGGCCCAGCACAATTTGAAAATCAAAAATGCGCCCAACGGAAGTGTCTGTGCTGCCAGAACGGAGGCTAGAATTGCCATTTAGACCTGTCTCGATATACTGCCGCGACTCTTTTAATCTCTGTTTCATATTCCAATGTATACGGTATTTTTTTCAAAGAAACTGCCAATCCTCGCAGGCACGGGTAGTTAATAATCGCTCCTGACGCAGTTATTACGCCTGAGTCAATCTAGAGAAGGTTTTCATGATCTACAATATTTTCATTTTTCTGATGGGGCTTGTTTTTCTGCTGGTTGGCGGGCATTACGTTTTATTCATAGGCTCAAAGGGAATAAAGTTAAAACAAGATGCAAAAGTGCGAGGGGATCGTTATACGTGGTCCATGCAAATGCAATTCGCTAAGAATAGCTTCTTGCATAATATTGCCTTGCATTTGGCAGGGGGCGGTTTTTTCATGATGGCTTTTGAGCTCTATAAACTGTATAAAATGTGGTGGTGATATATCGCGTGCGCCGTACTTTTGTCCAGTTCGAGGCCGCACATCTGAGCCAGCCAGAATTCGCTATCGCCCCGGAAAATACAATGCTTTCCACAACATAACGAATGAGATCAGAGACCGGGGAGTCAACAAACATGAACACAATTTCCGCGGTAGCACGTAGACGCCTTGGCGCGCTTGTCCTTGCACTCTGGATGATTCTTTTCGCCTGCCCAGGGGTGGCCGAGAACGCACGGCCGTTGATCGCGGAGCGCATTGATCTAATACGGCACGGAGAAAGCGAAGACAATCTCGAGCAAGGTCAGACGGTGACGCGTCTCGACGGTACGCTGTTGCCGAGTCGCGGCAAAGTGCTCAGTGGCTGGAATGCGGCCAGTCTGACCATGCGGGGAGTTGCTCAAGCGGTGAAAGCCGGCGAGCTGCTGCGTGCCTGGGACAAGAGGGAAAAAGTAGCACTGCGCGATGCGTTGTGGCTTTATTCACCGTTACTGCGGACCCGCCAGACATTGACTGGCGTATTGCTGGGCGCCGAATTGACCGAGCCAAACAGCGTCAAGATCCGGGCCGATACGCGCTTGTTTGAGCGTTCGGCGGGGAGTCTGACCAATTTGACCTGGGAAGAAGCCGGAGCGATCTGGCCAGAGATGAAAAGAGGGCGCAACGCGACGGTTTTCACCCGAGCCGAAGCCTCCTATCCGGATGGCGAGTCGCTCGCAAGCGTCTATTTGCGCGCGGCCGACGCGCTTGATGAAGCGCTGTCAAAGGAGCGGCGTGTAATCGTCGTATCGCACGAGTTGACAATCAAAGCGATACTTGCCCATCTATTGCGCCGAACGATCGATGACACCGCCTTTCTGTTGAAAGTTGAAAACGCCAGACCAATTTCGCTGGCGCGACGCAATGGCGCATGGGAGATCATGTCAGCCGATCCTTGATGAAATTTTCACCTGCGCATGACTCGCACGATCGTCATTGCGGCGCCATTTCAAGTGCTTTCACGTGCCATCAGCGTAAAACCCAGATCGACGCCGGCCGGGATCGGCGTCTCGCCATCGATCACCCGGCGGAGCAGCATCGCGGCGTCATAGCCGATACGATAGCGTGGCGTGGCGATGGTTGTAACTGACGGGTTCATCCATGCCGAGGCTGGCAGGTCGTTAAAACCGCATACTGCCAGTTGCCCTGGTATGGCAATACCACGTCGCTGGCACTGAAAAATCACCCCGTACGCGAGATCGTCGTTGCAGCAGAATACCGCATCGCAATCCGGCGCCACCGCAAGCAAGCGGCCTACCAGTTCGGCCCCCAGCGCAATAGATGACGGTTCTGGCACGAACACCTCTCGATGCGGGTAGTGCAGGCCGGCGTCGTGTAACGCTTGGCGATAACCATCGGCACGCTTGTATGTGCGTTCATCTAGTTGTGCGGCAATAAAACCGATGCGACGATATCCCTTGTCCAGCAAATGGCGTGTCATCGTATAACCTCCAGCGTATTGCGACAAGCCGACTGATAGCCGCACCGGATCGTCGGATACATCCATCATCGAGACAGTCGGCAATCCCGATGTGGCCAGCATGTTCTGCACAGACTCGCTTTGTTTGAGCCCTGTGAGCAGCAAGCCGTCCGGATTTGACTGCAAATAAATGTTGAGCAGCGTTTCTTCTTCTTCGTCCGAGTAACGTGTATTGCCGATCAAGACTTGATAGCCGCTGCCGCTAAGCGCGTCTTGAATGCCGGCCAGCACGTCGGTGAATACCACATTCGACAACGATGGAATGAGTACAGCGATCACGTGAGAGCGTGCAGAGGCCAGCGTGCGAGCTGACCGGTTCGGGAAATATCCGAGTTTACGCACTGACTGTTCGATTTTTGTGCGCAACGCTTCTGATACCGCATCGGGGTTGGACAGCGCGCGGGACACTGTCATTGCCGATACGCCGGCATGGCGGGCAATGTCCTCAAGTGTTGTTCGACGGCGGGCACGGTTGTTCGCAGTCGGTGAGGATGGTATATGCATGAGGCGTGGCTTGGGAAATTTATGGGGCGTCGTTATTGCACTATTTTTCCGGAACCTGGTTTGCATAGGAAGTCATGGCAATTTTGCGGACGCACGCCAATAAACCTATCAGCACATCAACCGGAAAGTCATCATTGTCAGTATTCTTGAGCTTTGGGTTTCGCAATTCGCCAGATTTCAAACTCAGAAATACAATGCCGAAGTAAACTCATTGCAAGTTACGGCATTCGGTTTTTCAGCCAGGAACAGCCAACCAGTCGTCGAAAAAATATTCATGCTTTTTCGACGACCCGATTGGCCAGGCGCTGCCCTTGCCTAGTGGCGATAGCTTATGTTCATCACATAGTTGAGTTTAGGAAAACTTCCGAAATTGGCATATTCATCATGTTGATACCCAGGCGAAAAGGACACAGGAAGACCACTGTTTTGGGTATTTCGATAGTTGCCAATAGAAGCACCTGAAGGGAAAAAAGATGGGAACGTACAGATTCTATCCGTACTTCTCCAGCAGTATGCGCCGGATGGGGGATTGTTTATGGCGTAAGGTCTTCCATTAACAGATAGGTTTTGCTGGTAATTCCAAATGGATCCTTCCGACTCTGTTCGCAACTTGTTCCACCATTTAGAACCGGGCATATTTTGCGCATACAGTGACTCCTGTTGATATGAGTTGACGAAAAACTGATCAGTTGATGTGTGTATCAGGGCAAATGAAACATTAAAAGTGAGTTCCTCTCGTTGGCCGCCATAGGCGCTATAGGTGTATTCATAAAAGCATTTGTCGTAGCAAGGCACTTTGTCGTGGAGCTTGGGAGTAACAGACATGCCGCTTGGCAAGGTGATTTTGAGAACGACCGTGGGCTCTGGAACAGCTAAAGAGGTGACGTTACCCGAGCACAAAACCTGGGATTGCGACATGCTGTCTGGGTAGACGGCTTGAGTATATTGTTGAAAGCCAGGCCAGCTACCTACGCCTTTAAAGAACTGGCATTGCGTGGCTTTGGCGGCTGTGACGCGTTGCGGCCAGAATTGGCCCAAATTGGTATTGCGGGTAAAAACCCCATCCAGAAACATCAAGTAGGTCTTATTGGAATTGGCTGGGTAATCCCGGGTGTTGACAAAATCCGGGTCAATGCCGGTGGCATTGTCCAGGTTTGGATGGTCTAACGGACGTGCGTCAAAATTAGCGATGTCGTCGTCGGTAATTAACTTTGGAGAGCTAATACCCTGATTGGTCGCACCCGTGTATGCAATGAACTCTACGCCGCCGTTAAGGTAAACCGGAAACAGATTATTGACCACGCGTTTGAGTTGACTGATGTTATCCGGGCTCAACCCATTCTCGATATTTAAAAACCAGCCGTCCAGATTCAATTTCTTCGCTAGCGTATTCAGCTTATCCAGCACTGGTACTGAGTAATTTTCCTTGCCCGCCTCGCCGTTGCCATTGTAGCGACCAAGCAGATTGCTGGTCATTTCCAACGTACCATTCTTCGAATCAATGTAGACGGTGCCGTACACTTTGACGCCGTTCCGATGCGCCGCGCTGACCCATTCAGGATCCGGCGCACTGATATGTGATCCGGAAAGCGCCTCACCGCCAAAATTGATGAATTTACGGATGAAGGCCCAATTTTCAAATGTCACCGGATTGAACCCGATGCTCGGAGCGTCAGGATAAATGCGGGTGGCCGGACGGGTGCGGTAGATGGCGGCGAATTCCTTCCCTTCGCCTGTCTGCGTACTGCTCATCCATTGACGTGTAAGACGTGTATTCAGCGGGATCGTGGATGGAGCAAGGTACCCATTCAAAGCATTTGGGTCGACAACGAGAATGTCGACATATCCGTCAGAATTTCGGTTCTTATCCAAGGACCAGGTAAATGTACTGAGGGCTAATGCCTGCGCATTCAGCAATAACCCGGCGATCAAGGCAATAAGTCGAACATATGTTTTCATAAAGTCTTCAAGCTAATTTTATTTTTAACAGCGGCTCCCTAAGGAGTTGAGATTGACTCAAGTTGTCTACCAAGATGGCTTCAAGATCCTCCTATTTTTCATTCAACAGTGGCTCGGTTTGGTGCACGAGGTTGGCTCAAGCAGCGGTGCCAGAAACGGCTGTTCTTCTATCACTCAAGCCAAACGAGCCGAACTGAAATTCGTCGAGTTCTCCGCTTCGCCATCTCATCGCGTCAAAAGCTGGTTATTCGAGGTTGCCTTATGCGAGATAATGCATATTTACGCACTTTTTTATGGCTTTTAGGCTTATGTGTCACTACTGGCTTTATCTCGGCTTACCCTCATAGCAGCAAGGCTGCGGGACAGACTCTCATTATTGACAAGCGACGATTACATTAGTGATATCTGTATCGGGGACGATACCGGTATCATTTGTAATTGAACAACTTTGTGCTGTGTTCGCAGGAAATGCCGAAACTGTTACGGCATAGTCGTCGGCATAATTAACTGTTGTGGGAAAGGTAAAGTTGCCGTTGGCCCCTAGTGTCAACGAGTCTGCCCCCTCATTTTGCAAGGTAATTGTGGAGCCAGGGGAAAGGCCCGTAAGCGTGCCACTGAGGGCGTGAGTATTGGGCAAACAGGTAACGCTAACATTATTGTCCGCAGGACCAACTTCACTTTCACTTTCATTTACGCCATCAACAGAGCAAGTCTGCCCTACAGGCAGGTTTAGTATCGTGACTGCAAAGTTTTGCGAATTTTCTACTGTACTGCTGAACAAGAAATCACCATCGTTGCTGAGCGTCAGATTATTGCCGCCGTTATTTTGCAAGACGATTTGAGAGCCTGGAAGCAAGCCGGAAAGGATGCCGCCAACAGTGTAACAAGAGCCATTATCCAGGCAAGAATTGCTGTCGCTTCCCCCTCCGCAGGCAGTGAGCGTCAAAGATATTGTGGCGAGCATAATATATTGGAGTCTACGCACCGGTTTGTGTGTTGCTGCTTTATTGATTGAGATTACTGGTATGAGGTTCATATAAAGTATCCTTGATGATTGTTGGTTAATTTTTTGAATCTTTGACAGAGCTAGATGCTGTCTCATCTGAGCACGGGTAAGGTGCGGCAACGCAGTCCGTGATAGCCATGCTGATAATTGCGACCGATGATTACGCAGGGGCAATTTTCTTGAGCTTCATTTTTTCTTCTTAGAGATTTTGGAAGGCCGACTATTTATTATTCAGGCAGATGTTCAAGCACGTCGTAACGATGCCGGCCACGCTCCTGGCAGTGATAGCAAATCCAGCGCCTAGATTTGTTGCGAACGACGAAATCACCGCCTGTTGCCGGCACCTCTCCTTGATGATGTGCGCAAAATCGCCTGCCGGTCGCATTCGCCGTTAACTGGGTCATCAGGGCTAGCCGATCTGGTCGCTGCGAATAGGCGGTCATCATTAGCTCCTCGTTCTGCAAATATGCGTTTCTTGCTCATGCCGTTTTCCGGATGAGTTGACGTCAATGTGTCTACATCAGGCCCGGCACTAACCTCGCCCATTTGTGTGAATATAAGATGCAGTCATCCATTCATCGTCCAAAAGACATAAAAATTTCGGAGCTCCATTGAAGGCGACCTCTAAAAATCCCCCGCCGGCCGCCTGCGGAAATATCGACTTGGTTTCGTCGATAAAATTACACATCAGCAGATTGTCGAACTGGTCGAGACTGTATTCGTAGTCGCGCAGTTGATCCAGGTCGAACAGATTGCAGCCGCCAGCCTCGGCGTCCAGAATGGTGGCGATCTGCCGCCAGACCTTATCCTCACCCGTAAAGCCGCTCGACAGCCGCAAATGCGAGATATCGATCTTCTCCTTTTGCGCCTTCTGGAGACGGTCGCTAATTTCCTTGCCGGTCCAGAACGGGTACGCCTGGTGATTAACCGATGACGGTGTCGAAAAATAGGTCTTGCGCCATTTCTTCTGGATCGCCATACCGGACGCCACTTTGTTCAGTTCGGCGAAATTGTGCGTCCAAAAAAATTCGTCAAAGTAGGAATTGCCGTGATAGCCCTGGGCGGTTCTGGCGCTGGTCCCCAGAAAATACAGATGGGCGCCGTTCGGCGGCACAACCGGGTCGCTCGCCAGTTCCACGCCGGCCGCTTCCTTGGCGAATTGCACGATGTATTGTTTGAATATGTGCGCTTGTGCCTTCGACGCCGACAGGAATATCTGATTGCGACCAGTTGCCAGCGCGTCGGCCAACGCCTCGCGGGCAAAGTACCAGGTGGCGCCAATCTGGCGGGATTTCAGAATGATGCGCGTGCGCTCATGTCCGTTGCGATACCAGACTTTCCGGTAGTCGAACAGGGAGTCGCGGAGGGCATCGAATAGCTGGCTTTGCTGCGCTGCGCTGAATTCATTGCGGGTCGGCTTCTTCTTTGGCCCAGCGTTACGGTTGTCCAGGTTCGGATTAAGATCCGCTTCATTGCCGCCGCCGTCATAGCGGCGCTTACGCGACATTTGCACCAGGAGCGCGTCAGCAGATCGATTTCCTTAAAATCGCTGCCGGTCTTGACATCCTTGTCGACCAGCTGGACCATGCGCGCCTCAATCGTTCCTTCCACCCGGTCGAAGGACGTCGATAAATGCCACTGGTCGCACTGCTTCCAGCTGGCAATCGTGCTGCGTTTGATTTTCAAGTGCTTGGCGATGGACGAGATGCGCCAACCCTGCCAGTACAGGGCGCGGGCGGCGTCGCGTAATGCCGCAGGATCATCGACAACACTAGCCGTCTTGGCTGGCGCCACCGGCTTGCAGTGGTTGGCCGAACAGAAGTACGTCATGGAAAATGCAATCGCCTGGCTTTGTTCCTTGCACAGAAGCCTGTTCGCCTCCCCCCTCATATTCCTGGTTCGTATGGTGCTTATTGGATACGTGATACTTGAATGTTTGCGCTAACAAAATCTTGTGACTTATGCTTCGAAAAATACTAATTCATTTCATGCATTTTCACTGGCGTACTGAAACACTCAATATTGCACCCTAATAATTGCGTATTTAATTAAGTATTTAGAAATAAAAATAGCAAATACAGCGACTTCATTTTATTTTTGGAAACTAGATTCACATCGAAATTGTAAAAAAAAGTAACAAATCTCATTTCAATGAAAATTCATTGAAATTTTGGATGATGCAAAGACGTTGACCTGAGAAGTTAGCGCAAACAAATAACGTAAAAATATACTTCGCGAGTAATGAGACAAGTTTCCTTTCAGGAAACCTGGCATCAATACCGATGACGTAAATCCGAGGGACGAGAAAATGACTAACTGCGGCAAATTGATGACGCCATCGTCGTCTACGAGCAGGGGTGTGATGGAAGGCGCCGGAATGCGGAAAGCGGTGTTCAGCTTCCGGATTTACTTCACTAAGTGCGGCAGAAGTCATTTGCAAAATGGGAGAAAGGCTCGCCAAGGCTCTCATGAAAAATCCATTTGCCCACTGCAACCGATGACTCCTCCCGCCGTGAAGCGGCCAGGTTTACTGTGGCAAAAACGCGCTCCCTACGGATGTCGTGACGACTCCCATTCCGCATGCCGGCGTTTCTGGCATCTGCCGCCTCTACCATTTCCCGCAGTCAACCAGCTTGTACGGCTGTTCGTCAATTTCTTCGCAGCTGCCAGAGCAACTTAGGTGCGATGTGAAAATTTAACGATACTTGTTCATGAACTGAGTTGAAAATTGAAAACCATCAATGAAGCAGTCGATCCCGGACTGAAAGCGTTAATTATCATTGCCGGTTGCCACCGCATTGCTGCAGATGCCGGCATGCTGCGCCACCAGGCAGGATTGAACGCCGGTCATTTTTCCGAGACAGACTTGTTAAGGGCGGCCAAAACGCTAGGCCTTAAAGCCCGCTCAGTCGTTCGGTCGCTTGACAACCTGCTTACCACGCCGTTGCCCTGTCTTGCCTTGAACGACGACGGCGATCATTTTGTCATCGCCGGCATCGAAGCGACGCGCGTACTCATCCATCTACCTGTCGACGGTCAAAACCAGTTTATGAGTTTCGCGGAATTGCAGGCCCGCTGGAGCGGGCGGGTAATCCTGTTTGCGTCGCGCGCATCGCTGGTCGGGGAACTGGCGCGTTTCGACTTTTCCTGGTTCATTCCAGCAATGGTCAAGTATCGCCGCCTTCTCCTTGAAGTCCTGGGCGTATCGCTCGTTCTCCAGCTGTTTGGGCTAGTGACGCCATTGTTCTTCCAGGTCGTGATGGACAAGGTTCTGGTGCATCGCGGCCTGACGACGCTCGATGTCATTTGCATCGGACTTCTTGTCTGTTCCATTTTTGAAATCCTGCTTACCGGTTTGCGCAGCTACGTGTTCGCCCACACCACGAACCGCATCGACGTCGAATTGGGGGCGCGTCTGTTCAGGCATCTGCTGGCTTTGCCGCTTGCCTATTTTGGCGCGCGTCGCGTGGGCGACACGGTGGCCCGCGTACGCGAACTGGAGAGCATCCGCAATTTTCTGACAGGACAGGCGATGACAGTGGTCATGGATGTGCTGTTTTCTGTCGTGTTTTTTGCCGTGATGTGCGTCTATAGCTTAAAGCTCACTGTCATCGTGGCATTGTCATTGCCGTGTTATGTGGTCGTCTCTGCGTTGCTGGTGCCGCCCCTGCGTCAAAGGCTCAATGAAAAGTTTGCACGCGGCGCCGACAATCAGTCTTTTCTGGTCGAAACGATTTCGGGCATCGAAACGGTCAAGGCAATGGCAGTCGAGCCTCAATTCACACAACACTGGGACCGCCAGTTATCACGTTATGTCACCGCCGAATTTCGCGTCAGTTCTCTCGCCAATATCGGCCAGCAAGGGATCCAGCTAATCGGCAAGCTGGTGACGGTCATCACTCTGTGGCTGGGCGCTCGGCTTGTGATTGAAGGCAAGCTCACAGTAGGACAATTGGTCGCATTCAACATGCTGGCTGGACGCGTTGCCTCGCCAATTCTCAGGCTGGCGCAGCTTTGGCAGGACTTCCAGCAGGTAGGCATTTCGATGCAGCGCCTTGGCGATGTGCTCAATACCCGTACGGAAAATCCGCAAAGCCGCCAGGCTTTACCTGGCTTGGCGGGGGACATCGCGTTCGACAGCGTTCGATTCCGTTATACACCGGACGGCTCGGAGGTACTCAAAAATGTGCAGCTCTTCATTGCCGCCGGCGAGACAGTCGGCATAGTGGGGCGCTCCGGGTCCGGTAAGAGCACATTGGCAAAGCTGTTGCAACGGCTCTATATTCCAAATTCTGGAAGTGTCCGCATCGATGGCATTGACTTGGCGCTGGCAGATCCGGCGTGGTTGCGGCGGCAGGTGGGTGTGGTGCTGCAAGAAAACCTGCTGTTCAATCGAAGCATACGCGACAACATCGCTCTGGCGGACCCGGCGGTTGTTCTGGATCGTGTGATAGACGCAGCGAAACTCGCTGGTGCGCACGATTTCATCCTGGAGCTGGCAGAAGGGTATGACACCAAAGTAGGGGAGCACGGGTCGGGGCTGTCTGGCGGACAGAGGCAGCGCATTGCCATTGCCCGTGCCTTGATCAGCAATCCGCGCATCCTGATTTTCGATGAAGCCACCAGCGCGCTTGACTATGAATCGGAGCGCATCATCCAGGACAACATGCAAGCGATTTGCGCAGGGCGGACCGTGATCATCATTGCGCACCGCCTATCCGCCGTACGGCGGGCAGATCGGATTGTAGCAATGGACCGGGGCCAGATCGTGGAAACGGGCAGCCACGACGAACTCGTGCAACAGGGCGGATATTACGCCCGCCTGGTCGAGTTGCAGGGAGGATAACCATGCGGCTACTCTGGCAGGCAGGCAAAGAACTGTTGAGTCGCTATGCGCTGGTGTTCCGCAGCGCCTGGAAAATCCGCCGTCAACTGGATGCACCGCAACGGGATCAGGACGCTATCGCTTTTCTGCCGGCACAGCTGGAGCTGATCGAGAAACCCTCGCATCCGGCGCCGCTATGGACCATGCGGCTGATCATTCTGTTCGCATTGCTGGCGCTACTGTGGTCGTTTTTTGGAAAACTGGACATAGTTGCAAGCGCACGCGGCAAGCTGATTCCGAGCGTGAAAGTGAAGGTGGTCCAGTCGCTCGATACCGGAACGGTGCGCGATATCCTGGTCGAGAATGGCCAGCGCGTGAAAGCGGGCCAACCATTAATTGAGCTCGATACGACCCAGGCGCACGCCGATGCCGACAAGGCGCATGCGATCCGTGCCGATGCGGCGCAGACAGTGGCGCGTGCACAAGCGCTGCTGAATGCCGTCGAACACGATCAAAAGCCGCTTGTCGCGCTCCTGGACGGTCAGTCAAGTGAAAAGCGGGCGGATGCCCAGCGCTTTGCCGACGGACTGTTTGCCGAGTACAAAGACAAGCTGGCGGTCAATCGTGCCGAGCTGGAGAAGCGTCAGGCCGAGCTCGACACTGCGCGTCATCAGATCGAGAAACTGTCGCAGACAGTGCCTCTGGCCAGGCAAAGCGCTGA
>Ga0182005_1000823_pt1 | contig 13989 bp, 15 predicted proteins | sample Sormic07211103_1_FD_123021 | JGI IMG/M metagenome (GOLD analysis project Ga0182005, IMG submission 123021) | Rhizosphere microbial communities from Sorghum bicolor, Mead, Nebraska, USA - 072115-103_1 MetaG | ecosystem: Host-associated > Plants > Roots > Rhizosphere | place: USA: Nebraska...
CTTGAAGGAGACGGAACCGGTGACAGGTACCCACAGCTTGTCGTCTTCCAGCCAGTTCGTCAGGACGCCTGGGTGCACCATGTCTGGCGACATGAATGGAACCTGAGGCAGTTGATAGGGGATTGCAAGTTCATCAGGCTTCGGTGCAGAGCTCATTTTTATGGTTTCCACGGCTAGGTTAGTGGGGCCCTAGTGGTGTCATGAGGGCTTGAACCAAAGAGTAAGGCAGCAAGATAGGCGGAAAAAGACGTCAAACTTCACACTAAGTGTGAACGCTCGTCACAAGCTTGAGGGGCGGATTATGGAATTTGGGGTCGCTGATTGATGGGACAGTACGGGTTGAATGCCTATGGCCGCCTCGAGGGCGAGTTGGTTTTGATTGATCTTGAAGAGTAGGGAAGGGAGTCTGCGTTGGACATCGTGATTCCTCCGTGGAAGCGCTCAGCGTAGCAGCACCCGAATTTTTAGGACTGGAGGATCTTTCCAGTAGAGCAGGGCACGTCACATCAGCTTTTTGCGATGTTGCGAACCATTCCTGGGCCGCCTGTGCTTGTCATCGGAAACCGATGATGAAGACTTGCTATGGTGGCTCATGGCCGCTATTACTGAGGAGGTGCTTGGAGAGGGCGTGTAGATGATGTCGAGATTTGTTGTTGTTCCTGCAATACCAACAGAAACGGGATCAATGCGTAATGGGGCGCGCTTCTACTGCAAGACTGCGCCCATAGGTTTCAACATCTATGACAACCAAGAGAAGCTACGTCAGAAGACTACCTACCAGACCCGAGAGGAAGCTGAGGCTGAATGTCAGCGACTGAATCTGGAGCACCTTCAAAACGTGCTTTCGGATCGAGAATCCATGACTACGTATTAAGCATCACCAGTCCAACAAAGCCACCGGCCTTGGCGTTCCGAGACGAGTGGATCAAAGGCTTAGGGCCGTACGAACTACGCCGTTCTGACGGAGATGCTCAGCATTCATAAGCGAGCAAACATCCTCTGCCTCCGTCCTGATTTTGAACACGCCATGTTTGCTGGCTGAGCCACCTTCGACAAGATCAACGAGCCTATATCGCTTGCTGCCACCGTCCAGTGTGGTGGTTTCAATCACTCTGAATCTTGCGTGCATGGTTGCTTTCCGTGCATGACATTGGTGACCTACAAGTACCGACAAAACAAGACGATTTCAAGAACGGGGCGGGCTTAAGCTGAGACAATTTATGACGGTGCACCGTGCTTCTCATCGCAGGAACGACGGTATAACAGCAGGTGCCGTGTTGAAACATTTTTCCTATAGTCGATGCTTCGGGCCAGCAGGGCCCGGCTAAACTTTAGGTTTTTCTGATGGAGGTACACATGCTGTCATCGATCAAAGAGTATCACCCGATAAATGCTCGTAGCTCCTAGCGAACCACGACGAAACGCCAAGCAACATGAGGGTTTTGGTCAAGCAACCCTACCAGAGCTTCTCACGAAGATTACGAATCGCGACGCTATTCCTCTGTGTGTCGTCTGGCAGAAGCTTTTGATCGATCAGAGCTTCGATTTTCATGCCCGACTCTACTTTTTGGATCAGCTCCAGAATCGCAGCTTTCATGAACCAATGAGGTGTTCGGTCAAGATTTTCCGCAGCCTTTTTCAGGCGATTCTGTGTTTCAGCATTCAATTTGACGCCAAGGGTAGTTGTGGCCATTTCAACCTCGTCTGTACATCAACAACTACGTCTGTCTCACAACCACTGCGAGGCCAGACGTAGCCCTGAGAAATCACCTTTCACATGCCCGATGATTTTCCTGTTGTTGTAGGATCACGCTCGTTTCTTCTGTGAAACCACTGCTTCGGGAATAAGCCGAGCGAACAAGTCTTTAGGGTCGACGAGTTCCGGTACCAACTCGATGGTGCTTCCAATATCAAACTCCCGAGCAACCTCCAGCACATAACGCAGTGCCGAATAGTCTTCCAGTGCAAAGCCGACTGAATCGAACAGCGTGACATCCGCGGTATTTTCGCGACCGCTGATCTCCCCGTTCACCACACGCCAGAACTCGATGACTGGTGAATCGGCGGGCATTTGCTGAATTTCGCCTTCGATACGACTCTGCGGTTCGTACTCGACGATAACCCGGGACATTTCGACAATTTCACGGTGCAGTTCAGTCTTGCCTGGGCAGTCGCCGCCGACTGCATTGAGGTGCATGCCAGGTTCGATCATTTCTGGTGTCAGGATGGTCGCGTAGGCTTTGTCGGCGGTCACCGTGGTCACGATGTCGGCACCGCGAACGGCATCAGCGGTGGAGGGGGAAACCACGATCTTCAGTTCAGGAAAACCCTTGAGATTGTTCGCCAGTTTCTGAGTTGCTTGCGGGTCGATGTCGAACAGGCGGATCTCGTTGATACCCAGCATCTTGTGGAAGGCGATGGCCTGGAATTCGCTTTGTGATCCATTGCCGATCAGCGCCATGGTACGCGAGTCAGGGCGGGCCAGGTAGCGAGCGGCGAGCGCTGAAGTGGCTGCGGTGCGAATCGCGGTGGTCAGCGTCATCTCGCTGAGCAATACGGGTTCACCGGTTTCGACATCGCCGATCGCACCGAACGCCATGACCGTCAACATCCCGTTCTGGGTGTTTTTGGGGTGGCCGTTGACGTACTTGAAGGCGTACAGCGAGGCGTCGGAGACCGGCATCAGTTCGATAACGCCTTCGGCCGAGTGGTTGGCCAGGCGTGCGCATTTTTCGAAGTCATTCCAGCGAAGGTAATCTTCGCGAATGTATTCGGCCATCTCGCAAAGAAAGGTACTGAGACCTTTGCGTGAAACCAGTTGGCTAAGGTCATTTACATCGATATATCGAGTCATCTCGTTACTCTCACAGCAGGTGAAAATGGTTAACTTGGTTTGAAGTACAATCCATCGTGCAGCCGTCAACGCTGCACTGATGGAAAGTGCTGATTTATTCGTTCGAAAGGTGCCGCGTTTTACGGGTTAAATATCTTTAGATAGCTGCAGGCTTAATCCCTTGCGGTTAAGTATCCAGAGATAGACCAGCCCCAAGACGATCCAGATAAAACCCAGTTTTTGCGCCTGAAGTCCCATGTTGTACATGATCGCGCAAGTAATAATTAAACCCATCAGTGGCGTTATCAGGTGACGCCAGAAGGCACGGGATTTCATGCGGCGCCAGTAATAGTTGAACACCGTGACATGCAGAATCATGAAACCGCTGAGGGCGCCAAAGTTAACCAGCGAAGTCAATGTGTCTACGGTATCGATGAACAGGTAGCAGATGACCATCGACAGCACGGCAACCAGGTAAATGCTCACATAGGGCGTGCTGTATTTAGAGTGAACCTTGGCGAGGTTCCTGGGCAGTTTTCCGTCACGCGCCATCCCGAACAGTAATCTTGAAACTGCAGCTTGAGAGGTGATGGAGACTGCGACACCCCAGGCCAGGGCCGTGGCGATTGCGGTCAGCGAAGCCAGCCAACTTCCTCCGGCAATTTCGGCGATTTCATAGAAAGCCGAATCAGCCGATGTGAAACCCATACCCTTCGCCAGATCCGCGGCCAGCCAAGTCTGCGCGACGAAGATGCCGCCCATCACCAGCAAGCTGATCAATGCCGCCCGGCCCACGGCGCGGCCAGCGTCCCCCTTTGTTTCTTCCGCCAGCGTGGAAATGGCATCGAAGCCAAGGAAGGAAAGAACCGCGATGGAGACCGCCTGCATCATCAACGAGAAACTAAAGGTCTCGGGGTTGTACAGCGGCGCCAGCGTCAACTGTCCGTTACCGGCACCTGACTGTAAGGCGTTCCAGCCGCAGGCCAGGAAAATGCCAAGAACGATCAGTTGTGCCAGCAAGAAGAGGATGTTCATCCGGGCGGTGAAGGTCATACCCCGCAGGTTGACCAGCGTGGCACTGACCAGGAAAGCGAGAATGAAGCCTGCCTTCGGAATGGCGGGATAAAGGTGGTTCAGGGCGATTGCCGCGTAGATGTACAGCAGCGGCGGAATCAGCAGGTAGTCGAGCAACAACAGCCAGCCGGCGACAAATCCGGCATTGGGGTGCAAACCACGCTGGGCGTATGAATAGACCGACCCGGCGATGGGAAAAGCGCGCGCCATGCTGCCGTAACTCAACGCCGTGAACAGCATGGCAACCATGCCAATGATGTAAGCCAATGGCACCATCCCGGGTGCTTCGCTGTTCACATACCCATAGACGCCAAAAGGCGCGATGGGAATCATGAAGATCATTCCATAAATGACCAGGTCAGCAAGTGACAAGCTGCGTTTGAGTTCTTGTTTATAACCAAAATCTTCAATAGCCATGATTTGGTGCTTCCGTATGCAAGTTAGGCGGAACTTCAACCATTCAATCGGAACGACCAACAGCTGAAGTTATTTTGAACCTGGCAGGTTAAAAGACGCCCAAGCGGTTTTTTATAGTTGTATTACCGATTTAACAAGCAACAGCCTTTACAGCAGTGGAGCCAGATAGTCCGACCATGACTGAACAGCGTCCGGTTTTTTCAGTAGATCGTTGCGAACTTCAATGAGTGCCGCGTCAATGCCCCGTCGATCGCCATGAAAAGGCACGGTCATGTCTTCAAGTGCGTTGATCTCGTAGGGTTCGTTGGCGGCAACCTTAAGGTCGTGCGCCGCCAGGCCCTGAATCAGCGTTTGCGCGTAGGCCTGGGCACGGTCAAACAGAATGCCGACTTCCAGTGTCCGTGGCTGTCCGTAATACACCGGCGTGAAGCTGTGGACACCGATTACCCGCACTTCGCGACCCGCGGCCAATCGAGCTTCGATCAGCTCGCTCAACTTCCGATGAAAAGGCTCGAACAAACTGGCTTGTCGATACTGCCGGGTCTTTTCATCCAGGTGTTGATTGCCCAACACATCGTAAATCTCACTGCGCACGGGAATGCTGTCAGGTGCTTCGAGCGGTCGATTGAGATCGATCAACAGTCTTGAGTAGTTGGCGCAGATCAAGGTGGCGCCAAGGCTCTGCGACAAGCTTTCGGCCAGCGCCAATGCGCCGATATCCCATGCGATGTGCTCCCTGGCTTCTTTATCGCTCAGTCCCAAATCAGCCAATTCAGGTGGGATGTACGCACTGGCATGTTCACAGACCAGAATGACCGGATGTTCGGCGTTTTCCCGGCTTACGGAGTAGACAGGCTTGTCGTACAGGCCCCATTCCGGTGTTTCAGTAAAGGCGCGCATAGTGTTCACACAGCTCAATTGGGCTCATGGTCTCGGTCGACTTCAGCTCTTCTGCCTTCACGGCAAAGTAGGCATCGAGCAACAACTTCGGCATTTGCTCGATCAACTCCTTGCTATCACGCAAACTGACCAATGCATCGTTCAGGGAACCGGGCAGGGCGACAATGTTTCGATCCTGGCGTTGCTCTTCGCTCAAATCGTCCGGAGCTTCATCGGCCGAAGCCTCCAGAGCCAATTTATGTTCGATACCCAATCTGCCGGCCATCAGTACCGTCGCCATGGTCAAGTGCGGCGACGATGTCGCGTCGAGTGGGCGAAATTCCAGGTTGTATTGCTTGGCTGGAGAGCGGTTGCCGATGGTGATAGTCGGGCATATGCGCAGCGACGCTTCACGGTTGCGCTGGCCCAGGTTGGCGTAGGCTGCACTCCAGTGATGGGGTTTCAAGCGCAGATAGGAAATGGGTGTTGGAGCACTAAAGGCACAGAGTGCCGGCAGGTATTTCAGAACACCTGCCGCCCAGTGTCGGCATAGTGTCGAAAGGCCATTACTCTCCTGCTCGCTATACATCACAGGATTTCCCGCTTGATCCTGCAAACTGATGTGCAGGTGCACCCCGTTACTCACGCCATCGGGTTCGAGTTTGGGCGAAAAACTGATGTCCAGGCCCATCTGCCGGGCAATTTCGCGGGTGATTTCCCGAACGTTCACGGCTCTGTCCGCGGCGGCGACACCCTGGATCGGGCGGCAGGTGACTTCATACTGCGCCTTGCCGTATTCCGGCAAAAACATTTCCGGCTCCACCCCGGCAGCTCTCAGGGCACTGAGCAACCAGCCCCCGAACGACGCCGCGTGATGCTGCGCTGCCAGAGAAAAGGCGTGGTGCGAGTTCGCCGTGTCCAGATAGCCCAGGTTGAATTCGTGTTCGAAGGCTGCCGTGACTTCAAGGCCCAGATCGTCGCGATAGCGCAGGATTTCATTGCGCAACAACGTACGCGGACAAGCCGCCCAGGGTTGACCGTCAGTTTCACAGATGTCGGCGTGAATGAAATCCAGGCCTGGCGCATTGACGTCCGGGCCATTGGGTACGAGTACGCGGCTGCTCATATCCGGGATCAGACGCAGGTCGCCAAAGGATCCCCAAGGGTTATCCGAGGCAACCAGACCCTGTGGCGTCAAGGCACTATTGGCGGGAACCCAGCCACAACCGGCGACTTGATAGCTCTCCAGTTCGTCAGTGGGGAACGAGCGTCCGCGAGTGACGCCAATCAGGTCAGTCGTGACAATCGTGGTCATGGCCGTGGGTGCGACAGGATTTTTGCTTTCACTGGACAGGCTCATGCTCCCATCTCCTGCAAACGGTCGATGACAGTCTGGGTGTCGGTGATCCAGCAGTATCCCTTGATCGCCTCCAGACAGGCCTGATGCCGTTCTGCGGTGTAGGTGGCGCACGCATCTTCGACCAGAGTGACCAGATAGCCCCGATCGGCCGCGTCGCGAACCGCCATGTCCACACATTGGTCAGTTACGATGCCGGCGATGATCAGATGGCGGGTTTCAAGATTGCGCAGCACGTAGTCGATGTTGGTCGAGTTGAAAACGCCGGAAGAGGTCTTGGGCAAGACGATCTCGTTCTCGGTGACCGCGAGCTCATCGATGATGCCGGCCTCGTAGCTGCCCTTGGGCAAATGCATGTCCGACAACCTGTGATCCAGTGAACGGTCACGGCCATCGGCAGTCAGGCTCTCGATAATGGTGTGCAGCACATTTTGCCCTGCGCCACGCACTGCATTGAGTAGCTTGATCTGGTTGGGTATCACCTGAGCCCTGGTGCGAGTCAGGAAATACTCTGCCTGCGGCCCTTGCAGATGCGGATCGAGCTGAGGGTCAAGCCAGGCGCGCTGCATATCGACCAGCAGCAGCGCGGTGTGGCCCTGGCTGAAAGGCAAATCACGCGGAGAGTGATGGGGAAGGCTGAACATTATTATTTTTCCTCCAGGAGGTGGGCGGCGAATCCGGCGCGCAGCGAATCGATAGCTTCCAGTCGATCATTGAGGTTGGTGCTGCGCTGAGTCAGGGTGGCGATCAAGGCTTCGACCTGGGCAAGGGCCGGAACTAGCGTGTCGAAGGCAGATACCGATTCGACCGGAGCACTGATGATCAGGTCTGCCAGCTCGCGCAGGGGGGACACATACACGTCGGTGAACAGAACGATGCGGGCGTTGCGCGTCTTGGCTGCCGCGGCGACGCGAAGTGCCTGGGTCTGATAGCGGCGATAGTCGAAAAGCAGTACGACATCCTGCCGCTGAATGTCATGCATCCGGTCGGGAAGCTGTGCGTTGTCTTCCAGCGTATGACAGCCGGCACGCAACAGTCGCAGGTGACTGACCAGGTATCCTGCGAGAAAGCTGCTTAGACGTCCTCCGAAGCAATAAATCTGATGGCGACTGTCCAGGATCCAGTCGACCAGGACACGTACATCTTCAGGCTGGGTCAGTGCCTGAGTTTCTTGAAGGGTGCGTCCGCTGTCCTGCAGGTAAAGAGTCCAGGCATCGTCTTGGCTATGGTGGGCGCGGGGCTGAAGCAGCGTGATGGGAGAGCGCAGTCGTTGATCCATCTCGCTGAGCAAGGCTTCCTGAAAATCAGGGTAACCGGCAAAGCCTAGCTTCTTCACCAGGCGCATGATGGTCGGGTCGCTCACACCGGCCTGTTCCGCCAGACGGGCCATCGAGCCCAGCCCACTGCGCGGGAACTGATCAAGCAACACACGGATCACCTTGCGTTCCGAAGGGGTTGGCTTCAGAGCGGAATCGGTAATTTTTTCGCGTAAATTCGTCATTGAGTCGCCTTTTGAAGCGCTGTTGTTTTTATTACAGAACCAGCTGAATTAATCCTATCTGTAGTGAATCGTACATGTCCAGCATTTTCTGTCCCGCTTGTCGCATTTACTACATCAGAAAGAAAATCGGTTGGGCAGGGCGCTGCGGCGCGTTCTGATCATGATGCCCCAGGGGGGCAAACCGGTCACCGACCTCCCGGCCCTGGATGGCTGGTGTAAGTGGCTGGCGATGGCTGATTGCGGTTGCGAAGGACAGCAAACTGGCCGATGGGCTGGTGTCCATGAAGGGATCGAAACGGTGAGGGGAGGTCTTGCTCAATCAATCTTGTGTGTCATGGCGCTTCCCTAACGCCACCAGGGTACTCAGGTAGGGGAGGTCGATCTTTCGGGCAAAGCCTGGCTGACGACTTGATGATAAACAGATGAGGGTATTTGACGGGGCTTGTTGATTCAGCGTGAACGCTTAATTGTTCAGTACGGAATATGGATGAGAGATGCTTTCGTTCGATGCTGTTTCACCAGCCTAGCTCATCCCGGTTGCCAACCATCCGATCTGCCCGCCAATTTCGGTGACGAGGGTGGCTGTCAAAAGACCATGGGCTATGGGCGCCTTGAACCTGCGCAGTTCCGCATAGCGTACATCGCAGTGAAAGGGATTGTAGTCGCGAGAAATCTGCGCGAATTGACGAATATCATCAGCTGAAAAACAGCGGACTATCGTGAACCGGTCTCCGACCTGGAGGCCTTCGGCAGCACGTGATCTTAGACTCTTAATAACGACTCCTTGGCAGATGAGGAGGGCGGTTAAAACGTACGTTCAGGGCCTGGAAATATTCCGTCACGTCTATGCCATCCATGGCTTCACATGCCTAATCTGTCATTTGCTTGGTTGCTTGTGACGAGCGTACATCACTGCCGTGCCCCCTGAAGTGGCTCTGGCCTGCAGCTCAAACGCCTGCGGGTAGCCTTTGATGAGGTCGCTCAGTTTTTTGTAGCCATGAGTGCGTGGGTCAAACTCCGGGCGTAGTTTCGTAATGTTCGCGCCCAGCGCGCCTAAATGTGCCCAGCCATCCTCGTCAGCAATGTCGTCCATGATCTTGGCGATGAAGCCCACCGGTGCTTTAGGCTTTTTGGAAGGCTCAGCAACTGCTGGTTTGGCCGAATCAGGGGCCGCAGAGGAAGCGGTGCTAGACTCACCGTTGGTAGGCGCAACGACCTCCTCACGGAGTAACTCGATGTAAATGAATTTGTCGCACGCTGCCACGAACGGCTTGGGTGTTTTCTCTTCGCCGAACCCGTAAACGGTCAACCCCTCCTCACGTAATCGAGAAGCCAATCGAGTGAAATCGCTGTCGCTCGATACTAGGCAAAATCCGTCAAAGCGGCGGGCGTATAGCAAGTCCATAGCATCGATGATAAGCGAGCTGTCGGTGGCATTTTTGCCTTTGGTATAGGCGAATTGCTGGATGGGCTGAATCGAGTGATCGAGCAGGACTTTCTTCCAGCCGCCGAGATGGGGGCCAGTCCAGTCGCCGTAGATGCGCTTGACGCTGGCGACGCCGTACTTAGCAATTTCTTCAAACAGGCCTTCGACGATTGCTGCTGGGGCATTGTCGGCGTCGATCAGCACTGCGAGGCGCTTCTGAGCGTTATTGGAGGTGTGCGTGGCCATGGTTCATCCTTGAGTGAAAGCGTCACCATACCTGCAAACGAGAGACTAATCTTGGTTTCGGTCGCTCGTATTCCCACCCACTAAGTGGTACGCCCGGATCATCATGACTCCATCCGCCCTAATAGTTCACACACCAATATGAGGTGGTAGGCATACGAATGACTCAGCTTGAAAATTCGATGGTGGTCGCTTCCAAGTCAAGGTGAACTGGCCTTCATTGGTTTTGCATTGCAGGCAAGGGCGCATTCCCTAGAATGCGGAAAAAGGGTGGTAGCTAGTCGCGGTTACGTGTGGAAGCTAGGAGATGCACACGCAGGTGCTGGCTGCGCGTAGGTTTCCTCACAGGAGACAGAGACCTTTGTTATATTCCGTTGATCTCTAAATGCCATGCAGGCCCTTACAAGGATGTGTTGATGCGCGTTCCCCTGACTCTCGCCTTAATTGCCGTGCTCTCTGGTTGCGCGGACTCACACCGTTGGTCACCACAACAAAATGGCTCAGCAAGAATCACGGCAAGCGAGCGGATCTTTGTCACGACGCCTGCTGACGGCGAATACGGTGATAACGTCTACAGTGGCTCCGGTCGTAACACTACGAAGATCATTTACAACGCCACGAGCGCCAAGTCCCGTTTGGTACGCATTGGCGGTTTGGCTGAAAATTTTGAGGATGCCGTCGCCCAAGCTCAGCGCGCAGATCAAGACATCTTGATCTTCCCAACCATCCTGCACTGGGAGGATCGAGCGACAGAATGGTCGATGATCCCTGACAAAGTAGAAGTCAAAGTCGAAGTCATACGAGTTCAAACTGGCGACGTCATCAGCTCTGGGATTATCAAGGGCAGCAGCGGGCTGGCTACTCTAGGAGGAGATCACCCTCAAGACCTGTTACCGGAACCGGTTGCTGAGTTTGTTTCGTCACTGTTTTAAACGGCTAGCAGATACCAGTAAGGCCATGAGTGAGTTGGTCGGTGTTCAGGCGTGACTGCGACTGGTCGTGATGTCTCATCCTGGCTTATCGATCACCGCATAGCAGGCGTAGAGAAATCACCATTGATTTGTTGCAGAGCCTGCGTCTCTTAAGACCGGGTAATCATCGAGCGCAAGGCTAGACTCCCCATCGTGCATCGGCTCACGTACCGGTTTATGTATCACTCCGGCTTCAGCATCTGCACGCATCTGCTCGAGCTCTTTGTGAAATGCTTTGTCCTGAACCGTGGGCTTGCTCGTATACGGTTTGCGCTCTGGTTCAGGCTTGGCTGCATAGGTCGTTACCGCGTCTGGGTCGTGCTGCAGTTTTTCTTGGACTTGCGGTTCCAGCATCGCACGGAGGGCGTCTTTATCGGGACGGGTAAGCAATTTTTTACTCCTAATTGGCAGTCAGCGATTGGCTCATTGGATGGAGAAAGATGGGGCGTCAAAACCTTAACTGCAACCGCCTGCGGTGAATGATTTTTCAAGTATGAAAGAAGCAAAAACAGGTGGCATATCTCAGTCCAATGTTGGGTGCCGGCCTCAGTTTCGCAAGGCCGAGCTTCAACGAGAAACAACTATTTGCAGTTGCCTGCTTTTCGATATCCCGCCGCCTGAGCCTCAGATTCAGATGTGAAGGAGACCTGGTTTTTTTCAGATACCTGGCCATAGCCAGGGCACCCCATTGAGAGGTGATACACCTGACTCTTCCGGTTACCAATGATTGAGCCCACCCCGTTCGCGCTCGCTAGTGTTGGCTGGACTGGTACGTGCGGAGGATTAACTGGAATAGCGCTAACTACCCCATCACCAACCGCTTTGTAACCTTGCGACCATCGACGCTCGCCAGTTACGAATGGATTGGAGTGCCCCATGATTGCTGCAATGCGGCGATCTCGCTCTTTCTCCCAGGACGAAACCGGATACTGCTTGTCCCAGGCCATCAGTAGCTGTTGCTGCTGACGAGACATGCTCAGATTGTATCGATCGAACATGTAAAAGGTTGTCCTCGCGACTAGCCCTTTGACTTCATCACGCGGCTCCGCAGCGCGTTGATCGAAATCAACTCGCGTCTTGCACTGGCCATACTGTGGAGCGACTCCAGCGGCCATACCATAATTGAAATTACTACGGTCGCCGTTCACCTCACCAACAGACGGATAGAGGTTGAACAGGTCTGCTTCCATTGCTCGAAAAACTGGGTCATCGTCTACGCAATGCTCTCGACCACCGTTCTTCCAGCACTGGCGTTGGTTACCAAATGTCCACGCAGGAACTATGTGTTCCCATTCAGTTCGCTCTGCCCGGTTTTCTTGCTTTCTAGCCTTCAGGCCACATGACTCAGCATCGATGCGACCACCTGATTTGCCAACCCACGTCCATTTGCACCCGCAATACAGTTCGCCCATGGAACTGTTCGCTTGGTCGAGGTAGATTTTCTGCTTGGCTATGACTTTGGCTTCGGAAAAAGTCGAGGGAGGGCTTGAGAAGGCGGGAGTAATTACCGAGAAGGCTAGCGCTACTACGGAAAGCAGTTTTTTCATTGGAAAGCTTAAGCAATTGAGAAGAAGCGAAGTATACGCACGACTCAATGTCCACCGAAGGGCAACTGCCCAATGCGAAGATGCATGTGCGTCGTGGAGCGTAGGTTGGGCCGTGTCGGCACTGGTCATGCCGAGCACCATGCGTATGTGGTGGGGGGGAAGATGGCCGGCTGCCGCTTCGGCACAAGGGCGCGGAGCCAGCACTTTGAGCTAGGAAAGAGTGGCAGCACCGTCTGATTCAGTTAGCGATAACAGCGCCGCCAGGCAGTCACGTAAAAAATATTTTGGCAGTGCCCCTTGAATCCAAAAAACGAAATCGGAGTTCTTATTTGATAGCAAAACAAAAGCAGGGGTCTTGCAGTCTCGCCCAATCCTGGCAACCAGAAATTTTAGGTCAGTCGACTCGATTGATTTCTCCTGCTTTTGCTTAGGATCCGGCTCTTTGGCAATGAAAAGTGAAGGCCGCAGTGAACGCCTAGCTCGACTCGTAGAGAAGGGCAGGTCGCTTATTCGCGACGTAAGTCGCGGCTAGCTTTTCAAGCCACTCGAATCTCAAAAAATTGATTGGATTGTCTGAATGTAATTGGCGACAAGGTGGGGCAAAAGTCGATACCGCAGGTAGGTCAATGCGATCAACTGCCCTCATCGAGTTGGCGAAACTAGGTTGCCGATTGTCAGCTCCGAGCCCTTGATGGGCCCCCGGGCCGAGCCATTGATCGGTAAAAAATCTCGCTTCATAGCCCGGGACTAATCTTAAAGAGTTGGTCTGTCTCAATAAGAGGTAGCGCCGCTATGTCCGATCCATTCACTGAAAAGTATTACAACCCACGTACCGGTAACGTAAGCAGTGGAGCGGCTGCTAGAGAGGGGCGTATCAAGACTTTAGGGGGTGTAGGTCAGATCATCAGCGATACCGTAATTAAGACGCTGATCGCCAATGCTGACAAATCTCCAGCTGCGAAGAAAGCTTCGAAGTGAGATCCGGTCATGTCGAATAAAGTCCTCGAGTTTAAGGCGCCGGCTCTAGCGGGCCAGAAGAGTCCTGCTGTTTCTCTCGCTGGAGCGAGGTTGGCGGATGCTATCCTTCTGCAAATTCTGGAGGAGGCTGATGCGCCCGCTCGGAATGAAAGCTCGCTGGCGCAGATCTTTGATATCAGCCAGTGGATGAAGGATGGGCAACTTCGAATCGGAAATCAGATTCTGTTACGCCTAACCTCACCCTTCACGATGGCATTCTGGCTGAGCTAATTTGCGCGGGCATGCTCATTCTCCCCGCTTGTCGGGGCTTAAAACCGTTGCGTTCGCTTATCTGATATTTGAGCGAGCTGACTCTGTGAGGCAAGCTGAACGCGCCGTCCAATATGGCAGAAGGCACGAGGATGGAAGCCCTGAGAGCCATGACCCGTCGACGACGAGGTGTGGTTCGCGACAGCCGTCCCCGACGGAGCGCGTACTAAACGACGAATATTCGTTATATCAATGGCCCGATGCGCTTGCCGAAAATTGCCTATCCGGCGGTATACGTCGATGGCCATTCCCTCCACATCTACGTAGCTGAGTAAACACTCCTCCTTGCAGTTAGGCTGCTTCGGATCACGAGACGTAGGAAAGCATGCGAAGGAGCATTTCGTCGAGGCGCGGATTATGAGTGCGCTTGGGGCCTCGAGACGTCACTCGATCACATGCCGGATCTAAACGCATCTTGATGGCTAAATGATTCTGCTCCGAGTACGCTGAGCCA
>Ga0182005_1000826_pt1 | contig 13924 bp, 8 predicted proteins | sample Sormic07211103_1_FD_123021 | JGI IMG/M metagenome (GOLD analysis project Ga0182005, IMG submission 123021) | Rhizosphere microbial communities from Sorghum bicolor, Mead, Nebraska, USA - 072115-103_1 MetaG | ecosystem: Host-associated > Plants > Roots > Rhizosphere | place: USA: Nebraska...
AAAGGAGGATCATGCAGATGAGAAGGCATTTGAGTATTTTAGAAAGTCGGCTTATATGCACAATGGACATGGGATGTATAACCTGGGTTCTATGTACGACAATGGTATCGGTGTGGCGGAAAATCAGGAAGCGGCGTTTTACTGGTTTTCGAAATCAGCGTCCAAAGGTTCTGCCAATGCGATGTTTGCATTGTATAGATATTATAACGAAGGTGTATACACTGATTATGATGCTGAGCTGGCTATGGAGCTGCTGCAGCAGGCGGCGGAGAGTGGTGTGACGGCAGCACAGCGGGAATTAGGGAATATACTTTCTGATGAGGAGAGTGAATACCTGGATTATGAAAAAGCATTTTACTGGTTTGAGCAGGCGGCGGAAGAGAATGATGTGATTGCGATTAACAACCTGGGATGGATGTATGAAAATGGTTTTGGTGTGGAACAGGATTATGCTACGGCGCTCAATTATTTTTATAGAGCAGGGGAGGAAGGGTATGCGGTAGCTCAGTGTAATGTAGGCAGGTATTATATAGAACAACGTGGGGGGATGCCTAAAGATATAGAGCATGCCAAACACTGGTTGCAGTTGTCAGCAGATCAGGGGTATGAACGGGCAGTGCAATTGCTGGAGGAGCTGCGGAATAAGCCGTCATCGGGAGATGGTGGATTTTGGAAGAAATTGTTTCCTTAAATTTATATGAAAAGCCTTCGGGGGGGTGCCGAAGGCTTTTTAATTGATCGATTAAAAGGGGTTATCTGACAGTTTAAAGTTTTATTATCTAATTGTTTAAGGTCTGTTATCTAATTGTTCAAAAGCGGTACCTGATCGTAAAAAGGCTTTGTCTGATTGTTTTAAATTTTATTCACCCAATTATTATTTTCCTGATTTACATCTGCATCATAACCATCACCCAACTTAATACCCGTCACTTTTTTCTTTGTCCTGATAGATAGAATCACCCTGCGCTTCCCATCTTTCCAGCAATCAACCTGTCTGGCTATCCATTCTTTACTGCCATCCGCATACGAAATCTCCACATGCACCGGCACCATTCCTCCACCTACTCTTTCTACCACCACACTAAGTTGCCCGTTTTTATTAATAACCTGACCAATACCCAGGTCCGGTACGTTCTTTTCAAAATACCAGTTCTGCCAGAACCAGTCCAGATCTATCCCCGTCCCCTTATTCATACAAGCAAAGAAATCGTACGGCGTAGGATGCTTACCTTGCCATTGACTGATGTAATACCTGAGGGCATTGTACAATACTGTATCTCCCAGCCACTCCTGCAAATACCTGAATCCTAATGCAGGTTTCAGGTCCTTATCAGCATATCTGGCAGCTCCATACAACTGTGGAGTGGGAGTCATGATCGGTACGTCTATATCCGTCCCTGCACTCTCATTAATAGCACGCATGTCATATTCATCTTTGAATGTAGTTTGCATGCCTTTTAACAGCATGAATTCCGAATAGGTCGCCCAGCCTTCATCCATAAATGAATACTTCGTTTCATTAGACCCGACATAGAATGGAAACAGGGTATGAAATACTTCATGAATAGTAAACTGCACAGCCTCTAATCCTTCAAAAGGCAAATTGTTCACCATCATAGGGTATTCCATGGCATCCAGTCCTTCGAAGATGGTTTCGTGCGGATAAGGAAATGGAACACCTGGAACCTGGTGACTGATCAGTTCAATTGTCTTCCTCACATACCCCGCCACCGGCTCAAAACTTTGATGTGCCGGGTTATATATCGCATTCGCCAGCACCCGTCTGGTGGCATCGACCTGTACGCCAGCAGCTTTCCATATATAATGATTGCTTATCGCAAAGGCAAAATCAGTTACGCTTTTCGCCTCAAATTTCCAGTGGTGAGTTGCAGCAGGTTGCAGGACTGCATGGTGCTCCCAGTCATTCTCTTTAATAATATTAATTACGCTATCACCTGCCAGTGCCTTTTTAATATTGGTTTGTATGGCGGGTTGATAAACAGCATTTCCATTTTGCAGCTCACCTGTCGCCCAAACGGCAAAGTTACCTGGTACAGCGATATCAACCGAGAAATCACAGTAGTCATTGTAAAACTCTTCCTTCCCTACATAAGGGTATTCATTCCATCCATCGATATCATCATATACCGCAATACGCGGGAAAAAGTAGGCAATCATAAATGCGCCGGTGTCTACCTGTCCGGTGCGTATAAATGACGTCTTGTTAAGTGTATAGTTGAAGTCCACATCAAAATGAACCTGCTGACCGGGCAGAATGCGGATACCGGATACGTACATATTAGTACCCCTGATCACGCGTTTCTTTTCTGCAATAGCGGAGGTATCCAGTTTCAGACTTTTTATACTCACCCCTGCTGTCAGATCGTTCGCAGATACTGGTACATTCCGCATGGACTGCGCCTGGTATAAATTGGGGTATAGCTTGAATACAACCCGTTTTAAAGTATCCGGACTATTATTATAGTAGTCAATTCCTTCAGCGCCCCACACCTCTCTGCTCTCCGGGTTGAAGTTGACCTGGATGGTGTATTTACCACCATTCTGCCAGTAGTTTTTTCCGGGTGTACCGGTGGTATTCCGGGTTTGTTGTTGGTAAGATGACTGAAAATTGACAGCTACAGGCAGGTGCTGTCCATCAATGCTTTCCAGGAAGAAGAAGAGTACAACTAAAGTCAGGCAGATTTTTGACATGGAGGCAATGTACATCGTTTTGCTTTGGCGGAAAAAATTATAATACATCCATGAACTTTGGATCTGTTTTTAACACCTTTTCCAGGTCTTCTCTGTGTGCCTCTCCCCATTGCTCGATGGTAATGATCAATGGTAGCAGGTCTTTTCCCAGTTCAGTCAATGCATATTCCACTTTCGGGATCTTTGTATCAAATGCCTGTTTTTGCAAAAAGCCATGTGTCACCAGTTCCCCCAGTTGTTTATCCAATACCCGGCGATCTCCATTCGGTATCATCTTCTGCAACTGACTGGGACGTTGATGACCCTGGGATACATAATAGAGCAGCATTAGTTTCCACTTCCCGTTCAGCAGTTCTTTAAAGAAATGCAATCCACAATTTGTTTGAACAGGTGTTTTCTTTTTATACATAACTGATAAAATAAAGTAAAAGTGATGGTATTGCAAAGATGCGGATAAAATTGTGCGGTATTGATAGCTGGGGTGGTAAAAAATAGCTTTGCAGGCAAAATAAAGTTATGTTGAGATTTACATTTTTAATTCGCAGGTTGGAGGGTATGAGTAAGGAAGAGTTCGTTGATTATCATAGGAATCACCATGCGCCGTTGTTTATGTCTATTCCGGAATCTGAAAAGTATGTCAGGAAGTATGTGGTTTCTCATCCTGTGGATGTGAAGGGTTTTCCTGAGCCTATTTATGATGCGGTGACGGATATATATTTTTCTTCTATGGAGGATTATAATACCTTCTTTGCCAGTGAGAATTATCGGTTGAAGGTGCATCCGGATGAAAAGAATTTTTTTAGATTGGATGAGGTGGTGAGTTTGGTGTGTGATGAGAAAACGGTGGTGGATAAAATGTAGTTACATAAGCCTTCAGAAAATTGTTCTGAGGGCTTATAAAAATCTTCCGGATACCCTGTTGCTCCAGTGATTATTTGCAGGGAGCGAAGGCTGCCAGGCTGCTGTATCTTTCGTGACTAATACTTTTGCAATTAACTGATATAGTTCCTGTTTACTAGCCCGCGCAAATTCTTCATATATACTTTCGTAATGAAAGTCTGTTATCGTCATCAATTTTGGCAGGTCTTTAGGTAAATGTTCAAAGATAGCTTCTTCACCTGCTGCAATAAGGTCCGGATTGGTTTCCTGTATATATCTAATGAGGGAGCCAAAATCAATTCGTTTTTCAGGGTTTTCATATGCCTTTATTTCAATCCCTAACTTTTCATAATCGGAAAAATCATGGTTCAGGTTGTAAACATGCCCCTGTATTGAAACAGATGGTCTGTCTTTTGGGATCAGTTCATGATAGACTAATTTCCTTCCCCCTGCAGACTCAGTGAATAATTCTTCAAAATCAATCAGAAGGATAGTTTTGTTATTAGAAACACTATCATCCTTTGGGTAATCTATACAGTTCCCAAAGTATACTAACTCAATAGTGCCAATGTAGGACCTGTTATTATACCCGTTCTTTTCACCTACAATTGCCCACCGGCGATTATCTCCATATAAGTGGATTCGGCTGCCGGCAGTGAGATAATAAGGATGTTCGAGATCAAAAGGGAAAAAACATTTTATAGTTTGAGGACTCATTTTCTTTATAAAGACCTCATTCTGATAACCTGCAAGGTTCAATACCTGTAATATTTCCTTTGTTGTAAACATATCAAAAGATAAGGTTATTATAACAATTCCTACACCGGAACCGCAAATATAAAAAACAAAGGGTATCTCCAACCGGGATACCCTCTTTTAATATCCCAACTATAAATCCATAAGTTCATTATATCGTCACCATAACTACATCAAAAGGTCATCTGTATATCCAATCGATATTGAGATGATATTTTAGTGGCGTATTAGTACTCAATTAGTGACGATATAATGCTATTGTTCAGTAGTATTTCCTATATTGAATCAAATTGTTTGTTATGGCTCTTGTAAAAGACGATATACTCCTTAAACTCGTCAGAGGCTCCCTCGGCGATCAAATCACGATTTACGAAAGGAACGACCAGATCATCATGGCCAAAAAACGCGGCTCGTCAAAGAAAAAGCCGACTAAAAGGCAACTGGAAGCCAGGTATAAGATGAAAGTGGCCGCTGCCTATGCAAAGGTGATCATAAAAGATCCCGAAATAAAGGCTTATTATAAGTCCAAAGCCGGCCCCGGGCAGAATGCCTATAACATGGCCGTAAAAGACGCTTATAACTCCCCTGAAATCCAGAATATCCGTTTTGAAGAGAATAGTGTGGTCGTGACCGCAAAAGACGAATTCAGGGTAGCAGAGGTGGAAATAATGGTATTCGATGCTGCTGGTAAGATCCAGGAAAGAGGAAAGGCGATTCCCGGCAGGAATGGCGTAGACTGGTATTACCAGGCCTCCGGTTTTCCACCAGGTGGTATGGTAAGAGTAATTGCGGTCGATATGCCCGGCAATGGCACGGTCCGCGAAATGAAATTGGAATAAATGCTAGTTAAATGAAGCCCTGAACTCCAACGGGGACTGATTCGTTTTCGTTTTAAATAACTTACTGAATGACTGCAGGTGCTCAAACCCCAGTTCATAAGCAATCTCGCTCACTGACAGGTTCGTGGTCGACAGCTTTTCTTTTGCCTTTTCGATCAGCTTCTCATGGATATGTTGCTGGGTATTTTGTCCCGTAAGTACTTTGAGCAGACTGCTGAGGTATTTAGGAGACAGGTTTAATGTTTGTGCCACATATGCAACCGTGGGCAGCCCTTTGGAAATGAGGTCGTCATTGTCGAAGTAATCGTCCAGGATAGTTTCTAGTCGTTCCAGCACCTGGTGGTTTTCTTTTTCTCTGGTAATGAACTGGCGATGATAAAAACGGTCAGCATAACTCAGCAGGGTTTCCAGATGCGCGACGATAATACTTTTACTGAACTGGTCAATGTTGGATTTACACTCGTGTTGTATATGTTGCAGGATACCCACCAGCGTGTCTTCCTCTTTTTCTGACAGGAAGAGAGCTTCGTGTACGGAATAATCCCAGTAGTCGTATTGCCTGATACTGCTGGCTAATGAAGTATTCCAAAGAAAATCGGGATGGAGCAGTAACAGCCACCCCGATTGTTGAATGCCTTTATTATCATCGTCAGTTGTAAAACTCAATACCTGATTGGGTGCCACAAAAGACATGATACCATCGTCAAAGTCGTATTCTTTTTGACCATATTTCAGTTTCACACTTTGCGTAGTCACCACTTTTTTCAAACCAATACAATAGAATTCATACAGCCAGCTGATGTTCTCGGCGATGTCAGCCCGCTTCGCAGATCCCACTTCGAACACACTGATCAACGGGTGATCTGGTTTAGGCAGATGTCTGAACTGCTGAAATTCACTGATTGTTCTGAATCGTTTTACCTGCATTAGTTTTCTTTTCTGATTTCAATCACTAACTTTCCACGTACATGTTTCGTCTCACTTTCTCTATGAGCAGCGGCCACTTCGGCTAAAGGATATACTTTGCTGATCACTGCTTTTACTTTGCCTGCTTCTATGAGTTCGGTGGTACCATCTAATGAAGATGTGTAGAGTATGCTGCCACCTCCGACCATGGTAAGCGTAGCATTCTTTGCTATAAACGCATTTTTTACCTCTTCACTAAATGGACTATCCAGATGAGAGCAAACAAAGATACCACCTTCTTTGATGATGTCCGCAGACCTGAACCGTACACTTTCGTCACGAACCGGAGACGCATTGAATATAAGATCCACCTCTTTCAGTATCTGGGCAAAGTCCTGCGTTTTGTAATCAATGACTTCATCGGTACCCAATGCTTTCAGGAAGCCGGTATTATAGGCAGAGGCAGTGCCGATCACATAAGCGCCTTTTGCTTTGGCAAACTGAACAGCGAGGTTACCTACACCCCCGGCAGCGCCATGTATAAGTACGCGTTGTCCCGGCTGAACATTGCCCAGGTCAACGATGCCATTCCATGCGATGAGGGCACAGGAGGCAATGGCACCCGCTTCATTGAACGTCATGTTGGTCGGCATGAGTGCAAACTGGTTGGCTTTGGCCGCCAGGTATTCCGCATAGGCACCGTCTCCGGGAAAGTTAGGAACACCATATACTTTATCTCCTTTTTTCAGATGGGTGACATCGCTGCCGGTGGCTTCCACAATGCCTGCAGCATCTAAACCCAGCCCCATAGGGATTTTTAAGAGTGGTCTTAAGAGCTCGTTGCCGCCCTGACGGATGATGTAGTCGGCAGGATTGACGCTGCTGGCATAGACTTTTAACAGGATCTCGTCAGGAGCCGGAACGGGAGTAGGTACTTCATCCAGTTGCATTACTTCCGGTCCGCCGAACGCGTGAATTCTGATTGCTTTCATGGCTTTTTTTATACAAAAGTGATAGAAATCAGGAAGGGTGGTTTAGTTGAAATACGCTTTGATTTAGCCGAAAGTCACAAAGTAGTCGTAACATAGCGGAAATTTTAAGCTACCCACCCTTTTTACTATGAGAAAAGTACTACCGCTCCTGTTACTTTTATGGTTCACTGCCTGTAAACAATCTACACAGTCCACTATCCAGTCAGATATCAGCAATAAGAAGACGGGAGAGCATATCAATATTCCGGGTACAAGGCTTTACCTGATTCCGCCACCGGGTGCGAAAGTGGGGACGGGTTTCGTCGGACTTGAGCTGGGAGAGAAATCGGCGATGGTCGTGCGTGATTTGGTGGGGAGTAGTTTTGCTGATAATAGCGCAACTTTCAGCAGGGAAGGGTTTGAACAAAAGGGGCTGAAAGTGCTCGACTATAAGGAAATTAAAGTGAATGGCTACCCGGCGAAATTTATCGCTGTTCAGCAGGGGGAGGAGCTGAAAGGGTATGCAGTTTTGTTTGGTGATGCCACCTTTTCTACGATGGTGATGACAACGTATCCCCTCCAGGATGATTCCACAGGATTGCAGATTATTACTTCGCTGAATAGTATGTATTATGATACAGGTAAAAAGGCGGATCCACTGGAAGCGGCACTTTTTACACAGGAGAATAAGAATTCAAAGTTCAGATTTTATGAAATGGAAGGAGGATTGTATATGTATACAGTGGGTGGAATTGGGTATGGGAAAGAGGTAGACAGCCCATTTGTATTGGTGGCACAGTTGCCTGTAAATGATACCATGGCGTTGGATAATTTTGCTGACATAGTGATAGGTGGGGCACAGCAATTTGGATTTACGGGCAAGGAAGAAAAGAATAGGCACTGGGAAAATATAAATGGGAATAATGCCTATGAAGCAGAAGTATATGAGGATACGGAGGGGCAGCAGGGGATATTATATGTATGTATATTGGAAGGGAAGCGGAACATGATTGTATTGGAATGTTTTGCGAGAAAGGATGTAGCGGCCAACTTAAAGGCGTTTAAACAATTCGCGCGTGGGGTGCAGTTAAAATAAAAAATTACCATTCATAATTCCAGGGGCAAGTCACCATTTGGTTGATTTGCCCTTTTTTAATACTACTATACTCAGTAATATCCCCCTTTTACTCAATAAATGGTACTCATCAGGTCAGGTTCATGATACTCTTATAGTTGTCTATCACTTACTCATCCTATTCCACCCGGTTATTTATTTTTTTACTACCCAGCCTCACTTTTATTAGTAATGGTTGTAAGGATATTCTATAATATTACATATTGTCATTATAGATACTGTGGCCATCGAAGAAAATTCCTATATCCCTTAAAATCGACACCCTTGAAATTCCAACACGTCCAAATGCAAAAGCATTTCATGCTTTTTTTTGCAGTCATTTTTTTATTTGTACGAACATCTGTATTTGCAACACCTGAATGTCCGATCCTTTCCGGAAAGTTTTCTGGTGCGAATGGAACCACGGTAGACAATACGTCTACGGGTTGGTACCTGGATGCTTCCAAAGTATTAAGCACTGGTTATTTTGCTGTAAAATCTAATCGTCTGCAAGCGGAGGAGCTGGGAGGAGAGGGCGTGTGGTATTCGCAGGTGTTTTCCACCGCCGGGTATACAGACTGGCAGGTAGCTGTGAAAGTCACTTCGGAGGGGGATTTGAATAGCACTGAATATGTGAAGGTGTATTACAAAATAAATGGTGGGAGTGAAACGCTATTGGATTCCCGAACGGGGAATTTTGGGACATTGGATTTTACATCCGGGTTATTGAATGGGAGTAGTGTGCAGTTGGTAGTGCGGATATATAATTACAACAATGGTGGTACGCAGACCTCGAAATATTATATAGAGCAGTATAGGGTGTTTAAAGAGAAAGGCCCTTGCGTGAATAGTGGTATTACGGTGACGGCAACGGCGGCAAATAGTGGGGTGCTGACGTGTGCATCACCTTCACTCGCACTTTCGGCGACATCGTCTGCCAGTAGTACAACTTATAGCTGGACAGGGCCCAATAGTTTTACCTCTACGTCTCAGAATCCTACGGTGAGTACAGCGGGTACTTATATTGTGACTGGTACAAGTAGTGCAGGTACGGGAACGGCTAGTGTAGTAGTAACGGAAAATAAAGTAGCACCTGATTTATCTGCAACGGGTGGGTCGCTGGCGTGTGCGGCAAGTGTGGTATTGTCTGCGGCATCGTCTGTGGCGAATGCGACGTATAGCTGGACGGGACCGGATGGTTTTACATCTTCGGCGCAGCGTCCTACGGTGAGCACGGCGGGGAGTTATACCGTGACGGTGACGAATCCGGCAAATGGATGTAAGACATCGCAGACAGTGACGGTGACAGCGGGGAATGCAGTTGCTACAACCTGGGAGGAGAACTTTACGTTATCAAATGGAACGACTGTGGATAATGGGACGACGGCGTGGAGTGTGGGGTATCCTTCGGGGAGTGTGTTTTCGGTGTATAACAATGAATTTAGAGTAAGTGGAATAGGAACGACAGGAGAAGGTGTGTGGACTTCCGGAAGTATGACGATGACAGGGAAGACGAGTGTAACGGTGTCAGGAGCGGTGAGAAGTTCAATAACAGGGAGTGCGGTAATGAATGATACGGGGACTTATGCGGATTACATCCGGTTCTATTATAAATTAAATGGTGGGGCTGAGGTATTGTTTTATGAGAAGAAGTCGGTGATCAATAGTCATAGTACGGCTAATACAACATTTTCGGTGTCTATACCTACGGGGAATACCTTGCAGATAGTAGTGAGGGCGCGGGCTACGGGCACAGATGAGTTTTATTACTTTGATAATGTAAAAGTAACGGCGGTAGATCCTGCGGTAAGTTTGGCTACGGCGGTGAGTGGACCGGTGACGTGTGTGAGCAATGCGCAGATTACGGTAACGCCAGGTGGAACGGTTTCATCTTATGCATGGACGGGGCCTGCCGGTTTTACTTCTACGGCGCAGAACCCTACAGTTACAGCGGGAGGTGTGTATACGGTAACGGCTACGTTGCCTACTGGTTGTACGGTGTCTGCAACAGCGACAGTGACGGAGAATAAAGTAATACCGGACCTGGATGCGAGTGGTGCGGTATTGGGGTGTTTGACCAGTGTAGCGATTAGTGCGAATTCAACAGTGGCGAATGTGACATATAGCTGGACGGGTCCAGGTGGATTTACCAGTACCTTGAAGAGCCCAACAGTCAGTGTGGCGGGAACTTATACGGTGACAGTAAAAAATCCGGCTAATGGTTGTACGGCGTCGAAGTCAGTCGTAGTGGAGTCTTCTTCAAATACGCCGGCGAATTTTTGGTTGGAGGATTTCACGTTTGCGAATGGAACGACTTCGGATAATGGTGCTACGCCATGGACGATTGGGAGTGTAGGTACGGGAACAGCATCGGTGCAGGGGAATGAGTTTAAGGTGTCTTATACGGGTGCAGGGGAGACGACGTGGTCATCAGGTGTGGTGGATATTTCGGGGAAGAGTAATGTGGTGATATCAGCGGATTTGAGGAGTGAGACGGCGAGTACGAATGATGCGTTTGAGAGTGATGATTACATGAAGGTGTATTATAAATTGAATGGTGGGGCAGAGGTTTTGGTGTATGAGGATTATGGGGGGATAGGGAGTACGACGACGGGGACGTCGAAGGTGACGGTGAGTGCTGCAGCGGTGAATGGGAGCACATTGCAGGTGATAATAAGGGCGAGGAATTCTGATCCTACAGAGCGGTATTTCTTTGATAATGTAGGGTTGACAGGGGCTAATTTAGTGAGCTATCCGACGGCAGTGGCGACGGTGAAGGATTCCTTGACTTGTACAGTAACGTCAGTAACATTGTCGGGGTCTTCTGCTGTGTCAGGGGTGAGTTATAAGTGGACGGGGCCTTCAGGGTATACGTCTGGGGTGCAGAATCCTGTGGTTGCTGTGGCGGGAGATTATATATTGACGGTGACGAATCCTGCTACGGGATGTACGGGGATGGATACGGTGACGGTGAAGCAGTTTACGACGGTGCCGGGTGTAACTGCGGGAGTGAGTGGACCGTTATCCTGTGGAACTGCGACTGTGAATTTGACTGCGAGTTCAGGTACGCCGGGGGTGAGTTATAAGTGGACGGGGCCTGCGGGGTATACGTCTGTAGTGCAGAATCCTTCAGTTTCAGTGGCGGGGGATTATACGGTGGTAGTTACGAATCCAGTGAATGGGTGTACGAGTAGTCAGTTGGTGACGGTGATAAATAATGTAGCGACGACGGGTACGATCTGGAATGAAGATTTTAGTTTGTCCAATGGAGTGGTGGTTGATAATGGGGGAACGGCGTGGAGTGTGACGTATCCGTCTGGTAGTTTATTTTCAGTGTTGAATAATGAATTTAGGATAAGTGGGATTGGAACAACAGGGGAGGGTGTGTGGACATCGGGTGTGATAGATATTTCGGGGAAGACGAATGTGAGTATTGGGGCGAATGCGAGGAGTTCCGTTACTGGAGGTGCGGTGATGAATGATGTGGGAACTTATGCGGATTATCTTCGGTTTTATTATAAATTGAATGGTGGTGCGGAGGTGTTGTTTGCGGAGAAGAAGTCGGACATTAATGGGCATAGTACGACGTATTCATATGTGTCTACTTCTTCTTTGTTGAGTGGAAGTACGTTGCAGTTGGTGATAAGGGCGCGGGCTACGGGTACGGATGAGTTTTATTATGTGGATAATGTGAAGGTGAGTGCGGCGAGTGTAGGGGCATTGGATGCGGTGGCAACGGTGAAGGATTCGTTGACGTGTGCGGTGACGTCAGTAAATTTGTTTGGGTCTTCTTCAGTATCGGGGGTAACTTATAGTTGGAGTGGGCCTTTGGGGTATACATCTACGGTGCAGAACCCTGTGGTTGCGGTGGCGGGAGATTATATTTTGACGGTGACGAATCCTGCTACGGGATGTACGGGGATGGATACGGTGACGGTGAAGCAGTCTTTAAATAAGCCGGTGGTTACGGTGGGAGTTAGTGGGGGACTTTCTTGTGCTGTTACCACAGTGACATTATCAGGTAGTACTACTACAACGGGAGGGGCTTATAGTTGGGTAGGGCCGAATGGGTTTACATCGATGGTACAGAATCCTGTAGTTTCGGTGCCGGGGGGGTATATTCTGACGGTGACGAATCCGGTTTCTGGGTGTATAGGTAAGGATAGTGTAGTGGTAGCGCAGGATGTTAGTAAGCCAACGTTGTCAGTGGCAGCACCTGGTGGGTTGAGCTGTGGTACGACTTCAGTTAATCTTACTGCGACATCAAATGGTACGGTTACGTGGGGAGGGTATAATGCAGGTGTGAATCCAGTTACAGTATCAGCAGCGGGTAAGTATTATGTAAGCGCTAAGGGTACGAACGGTTGTACAAGCACAGATAGTGTAACAGTAACACAGGATATCACCAAACCAACGTTGTCAATTGCGACACCATCCAGTTTGAGTTGCGCTACGACTTCCATCAATCTGACTGCAACATCTAATGGTACGATTACGTGGAGTGGGTATAATGCAGGTGTGAATCCAATTACAGTATCAGTAGCGGGTAAGTATAAGGTAAGCGCTAAGGGAACGAATGGTTGTACAAGCACAGATAGTGTAACAGTAACACAGGATATAACCAAACCAACGTTGTCAATTGCGACACCAACAAATCTGACTTGCGCTACGACTTCCATCAATCTTACTGCGACATCAAATGGTACGATTACGTGGATTGGGTATAATGCAGGTGTGAATCCAATTACGATATCAGCGGCAGGCAAGTATTACGTAAGTGCTAAGGGTACGAATGGTTGTACCAGTACTGATAGTGTAACTGTAACTCAGGATATAACCAAACCAACGTTGTCAATAGCAACACCAACAAGTTTGACTTGCGCTACAACTTCCATCAATCTTACCGCGACATCAAACGGTACGATTACATGGAGTGGGTATAATGCAGGAGTGAATCCAATAACGGTATCAGCAGCAGGCAAGTATAAGGTAAGCGCTAAGGGAACGAATGGTTGTACAAGCACAGATAGTGTAACAGTGACACAGGATATAACCAAACCAACGTTGTCAATTGCGACACCATCAAATCTGAATTGCGCTACAACTTCCATCAATCTTACCGCTACATCAAATGGTACGATTACTTGGACAGGAAATAATGCAGGTGTGAATCCAATCACAATAACAGCTCCGGGTAAATATTATGTAACAACGAAAGGTGCGAATGGTTGTACAAGTACAGATAGTGTAACAGTGACACAGGATATTGCCAAACCAACATTGTCAATTGCGACACCATCAAATCTGACTTGCGCTACGACTTCTATCAATCTTACTGCTACCTCCAATGGTACGATTACATGGAGTGGGTTTAATGTGGGTGTGAATCCAATAACGGTATCAGCTGCAGGCAAGTATTACGCAACCGCTAAGGGAACAAATGGTTGTACAAGCACAGACAGCGTAACAGTGACACAGGATATAACCAAACCAACATTGTCAATTGCGACACCATCAGTTTTGACTTGCGCTACGACTTCTATCAATCTTACTGCTACCTCCAATGGTACGATTACATGGAGTGGGTTTAATGTGGGTGTGAATCCAATAACGGTATCAGCAGCAGGCAAGTATTACGTAACCGGTAAGGGAACGAACGGTTGTACAAGCACAGACAGCGTAACAGTAACACAGGATATAACCAAACCAACATTGTCAATTGCGACACCATCAATTCTGACTTGCGC
>Ga0182005_1000827_pt1 | contig 13917 bp, 11 predicted proteins | sample Sormic07211103_1_FD_123021 | JGI IMG/M metagenome (GOLD analysis project Ga0182005, IMG submission 123021) | Rhizosphere microbial communities from Sorghum bicolor, Mead, Nebraska, USA - 072115-103_1 MetaG | ecosystem: Host-associated > Plants > Roots > Rhizosphere | place: USA: Nebraska...
ACAGGCCAGCGCATGCGCGCGATCAAACGCCGGGGTGCGGATCATTTCGCAAGGGGCAATCAACAGGATACGTTTAAGTTTGAGCATCATAGACCTCGTCCCGCGAGCGCTTTACCTGACTGACGGCCAGCCCGCCGGTTTGCCTCATCGGTCGTTCGAGTATCTGGCGATACCCATTAAGGGCTCTGATCTTTGTCAAGCAATCACGGCTTTGCGTCAGTGCGCCGGGTATTCGCAAGCCTTGTTGATATAGCTCAATGCGCTTGCGTTAACCTGGTGTAGAAAATCATTGAGCGGGCGCCTTTCCGCTTCTGTCGGAGGTTCGCCATGCTGGCCATTACGCTGATCAATACGCTGGTGGTCATCGTCGTCGTGGTGATCCACTACGAATGCCTGTTGCGTCTGAACGATTGGCTGCCGCGGCTCAAGCTTTGGAGTCGTTTCAGGATTGTCATTGGCGTGTTCGGCGCCCTGTTCGCCCACGCGTTGGAAGTCTGGTGCTTCGCGCTGGTCTACTACCTGATGGTGCGCTCCGGGGAATGGGGCGGCCTGATTGGCAATTTCGATGGTTCGCTGCTCGACTGTGTCTATTTTTCCTTCACGACCTACACGACCATCGGTTTCGGAGATATTTCACCTGTGGGCAACCTCAAGTATCTGACCGGCTTGCAGGCATTGACCGGACTGGTGCTCATCACCTGGACGGCCTCATTTCTGTTTCTCGAAATGCAGAAATACTGGAAGAGCAAATAGCACGCCTTGTATCGATTGACCGTCACTGCCGAGCTCAATGCGAAGGGATTTCCCCGTTTGTCGATTACCGGGTCAAACGGTGCAATGAAATACGCGTGCGGGGCACCATCACCTATGCTTAAGGCATTCTCCGATGGCGTCATCTCCCGTGCCTGAAACACGTCCCCTTCAAATTCATCACCTCAAGGCTGCGTGCTCCAACTGCAGTGTGCTGGAGCTGTGCCTGCCAATCGGCTTGAGCGCCCCGGAGGTCGAGCGCCTGGATACGCTGATCTTGCAGCGTTTCAAGGTAAAAAAGGGTACAGCGTTGTACCGCACGGGAGATCCCCTGCTCTCGCTTTACGCGGTCCGTATTGGCTCATTCAAGACCAGCATGCTGTCAGTCGATGGGCGTGAACAAGTCACTGGCTTTCACATTCCCGGCGAGATGCTCGGGCTGGATGCCATCAGTGGCGACGAACACGCCTGCAATGCGTTTGCCCTCGAGGACAGCGAAGTGTGCCCCATCCACTTCGCGCAGCTAGAGAAACTCGCCCAAAGCCTGCCATCGCTGCAGCACAACCTCAACAGGCTGCTGAGCCGTGAAATCGTGCGTGATCACAGCATGCTGATGCTGATGGGCAACATGAACTCGGATGAGCGGCTGGCGGCCTTTTTACTGAACCTGTCGCAGCGCTTCAGTATCCGTGGCTATTCATCCAGGGAGTTCCTTTTGAAAATGCGCCGCGAAGAAATCGGCTCCTACCTGGGGTTGCGGCTGGAAACCATCTGCCGTGGCATAGCTCACCTTCGTGATCAAGGCCTGGTGGAAATCGCGGGCCGAGAGGTAAAGATCCTGGACATGGAAGGTCTCAAGCAACTCGTCGCCGGTTGTCAGCGTCCCCAGCGCTGACAGCAGCAAACGATGAGACTTACATCAACCACCCATCAATCAGGCCCTCACGTTACGGGCATCTGATCCAGATCAGGTTTGATCGCTGCCAACGGCGTAGAAAGGAATGAGCCGTGCGGTTCGTCACCGTGCGCACCCTGTACAAACCGGATGGAGGATCTCCCCATGCTTACCGTCAAAGACCACAACGAACGGGCTGCAGCGGCTTATGCCGCGGTCCTCGGGCAATACTGGATCGAAGCGCTCAAGGACGGCCGGCACGTATTGATCCGGCCGCTGGCGGAAAAAGACCGCGACCGTGAATACGCGTTTATCAAACGACTGTCGCCCGAATCCCGGCACATGCGCTTTCTCGCGCAAATCAGCGAACCCGGCACGGCGATGCTCAATCAGTTGATGGACACCGATAACAAAACGCGCGTGGCCTACATCGCACTGGTTCACGAAAACGGCCAACTGATCGAGATCGGTGTCAGCCGTTACTCGGCCACCGGTGAGCATGAATGTGAATGCGCCGTGACAGTCGCCGATGACTGGAAGCACCTGGGGCTGGGGACGTTACTGATGGAGCATCTGATCAAGACTGCTCGCAAAAACGACTTTCGCCAGATGTATTCGGTGGACGCCGCCAGTAATACATCGATGCGCGACCTGGCCCGGGCACTGGGCTTCGATACCCACAATGACCCCGATGACACCCGCCAGGTCATTCACCGCCTCTACTTGTAAACAAGCGCCCCACGATGTGCAGGCCAACGGCACATCGCGGGGCACTTTGGCACTCAGGATTGCAACGTCCGGCCCGGTTTTATCGCCAGCACACTGCACGGCGCCCGGTGCAAGAGCTGTTCGGCGGTGGTCCCCAGCAATTTGTTCAACCCATGATGCTGTACCGTGCCCATGACAATGATGTCCGTGTGATGCTCGGCGGCAAAATCACAAATACTCGTCAGCGGTGACCCCTCGATGAAATGCCGATCCTGCGGTGGCACGCCATGGCGCTCGCCGATGGCTGCAAACGCTTGGTGCTGCGCCGCCCCCAAGGCTTCATAGATCCCCGTGGCCATAGGCAGTGCGCCAAAGCCAATGTCCTGGGCATAGATCGCCGTCCAGTCATACACGTGCACCAGCTCAAGCCGGGCATCACACAGGGCCGCAAGCTTCGCGGCGGCGTCAATGATCTGGTCGTTGAACACATGATCCTGTTCTTCACTGCGCAAGACATCGATGATCGCCAGCACGTTGCGGGGGCGTGGATGCAGGGCATTGGTCACCAGATGCACCGGCACCGGACAATCGCGCAGAAGCTGCCAATCGAGCGGCGTGAAAAACACGCGCTTCAACGCCGACTCTTCCTGGGCATCCTTGATTATCAGCGCCAGAGGCATCTCGTTGACGTAGTGCAAAACCTCTTCATAAGCGTGCTGCACCCACACCACCTCACTGCTGACCTCCACGCCCTGCTTGCTCATCGACGCGGCTTGTTCCGCGAGCCATTGCCGGTGGGTTTGCAGATAACTGTCCTTGGCCAGGCTGATTTGCTCCGGGGCGAACAGCCCGGCCACCGCCAGTGCTTGCAAATAATCGAACGCCACGATGTGCAACGGCAATTGCATCGCCAGTGCCAACGCGGCGGCACGGTCGAACGCTGGCGTGCGGGTCATCGCTGGGGGGGCAATTAACAGTAAACGCTGAGTCTGCGACATAAGGCACCTCGGCACACGGCCATCAGGATAGAGATAACAGGCCTCCAGATTGAGCGTTCCAACCGCAGGCGACTTGATCTTGATCAACCGCACCCCTCTCCCTTCGGCCTAACCTGAATTCAGGCATAAAGCATCAATGGCGGTATCGGAGGGGACAATGATCGAATATGACCAGCAGTTGTTGGTAAGAGCATTGGACGCTGCGACAAATCCGGTATTGATCACCGAGCGCACGGGCTGCATCGTCTGGATCAATAAGGCGTTCTGCCTCTTGAGCGGCTATTCAAAGCCCGAACTGGTCGGGCAAACCCCGCACCTGCTTTCTTCGGGGCGACAAAGTACAACCTTTTACCGGGACCTGTGGCTGACGATCCTGGCGGGGTTGACCTGGCAGGGAGAAATGGTCGAGCGACGCAAGGACGGAGGTCATTGCACCGTCAATCAGGTCATCACCCCAGTGCTTGACGATCAGGGGGTGGTGACGCACTTCATCGCCATTTTGCACAACTTCAACGTGAGGGATGAAGACCGCGCGAACATGCAGCAACTGGCGTTTTACGACACCTTGACCGGGTTGCCCAACCGCAGACTGTTCCTGAACCTGCTGGAACAGGCGATTGATCACGCCACGACGTCCCGACAATCGCTGGCGTTGATGTTTATCGATCTGGATCACTTCAAATCCGTCAACGACACGCTGGGACATGCCTGTGGCGACAAGCTGCTGGTAGCGGTTGCCGAACGCCTGGGCCGGTCCGTGCGCAGGTCGGACGTCGTCTCCCGCTTGAGCGGCGACGAGTTTGCAATCCTGATCACGGGCGTGGATCAACCGGACCAGCTCGAGGCCTTGGCCCATAAATTGATTGCTGCGATTGATCAGCCCTTCATGATCGACAAACATCGCATAGAAACGCGCATAAGCGTCGGTATCAGCCTGTTTCCCGCAGGTGGTGTCAGCGCCGAAGCCTTGCTCGAGCGAGCCGACAACGCCATGTACCAAGCCAAAAAAACCGGCGGCAATGCCTGCCGCTTCAGTGGCCTGGCCCCGTCCTCTGATTGAGGGTTCAAGACACTAAGGTGCCTGCCCACATCGCCAGCGTCAGCGCGACCTGCCCCGGTATGACATACGCGGCGAACTGTCTGCCGCCGCTGACCCAGGCCACGAGGCATTTGCTCAGCGAATTACTGCTGACGGCGATCAACGCGGGGCCGGCAATGGCATCAAAAGGCAACAGTCCGGCCTTGGCCAGGGAGGCAATGGACGCGGTCGAGGAATGAGCATCGGCAAAACCGGTCAAGGTCGCGGTGAGCATCACCCCGACCTGGCCAAAGTGGCTGAGCATTGCCGATGACACCAGCGTTATCCCGGTCATGGTCAACGTCACCACCAAGGCGAGCTTGAGATTGAAGGCACCACCGACCTTGATCGGCTCGTTGGCGCCTGCTGCGGAGGCCGGAAACATCAGGCAAACGCCATACAACGCCGTGACGCCCAGGCCGAGTAACAAGGGCAGCCACATGTTTCGCAACAAACCGGGATCAACCGTCCCCAGGATCAAGCCCACCTGAATGATCGTCGCCAGATTGGACAAAACCGCAGCGGCGCTGAGGACTTTGATGTTCGCCGGCTCCTTGACGGCGATATGCCCCATGGCTGCAATGGTCACCGTGCTGGACGCAAACCCGGAGGCGATGGCGCTGATCGCATAGCCGTAACGGGTGCCCAAGGCACGAACCGCGATATGCCCCACGGCCCCCACCGCCATCAGCAACACCGTCAGGGTGCAAATGGTGCGTAAATTGATCGCGGCATACGGGCCAATGAAGCGATCGGGTGTCAGGGGCAACACCACCAGTGCTGCCACCAGCAATACCAGCCCATCGCTCATTTCGGCTTCGGTCAACTGGCTGTTGGCGAAGTGATGGAGTTTCTGACGGTAGGTCAGCAGCCCTGCGATCACGACGCCAATGGCAATGGCCAACTGGGGAGCGGTGCTGCACAACGCCCCCAGCACCAACACCGCGAACAACGCCACTTCGCTGGTCACACCGGGGTCGTCACTCAGACTTCGCCAATAGGCCACGGTGACCAGCAACGCCAGACCGAGCGCCACGATCCCCACCAACAGACCGCCCCCGACCTGCATCGCCGCATAACCCAGCAGCGCAGTCACCGCAAAAGTGCGCAACCCGGCACAGGCCCGGCTGTCCCCTTGCCCCTTGTGCCGCTCGCGCTCAAGGCCGATCAGCATGCCGATCCCCAGCGCAGCCGCGGCACCCGCCATGCCAAGGATTTCATTCATGGTTTACCCCGACCGGGTGAGCGGTTCAGCGCTGCCCCGTTGATTGCAACACAAGGGTTATTCAATGGTTGCCCAAATGGCGACCCCGTGCCTGTCGTTCAAATACCGGTCGACCAGCGGTAATGGGCCAGGGATGCGGCGCGTTGATCCGTGCCTTGAGTTGACCGACGAATGCCTGCGCCTCCTCCCGGCCGTTGAAGTTCACTTCCAGGTTATCCAGCTGCACGACCCAACGATGGGTCGTCTGTTTTTCTGTAATCGCGATGATCATAAACACCTCCCGTCGACTGACCCAAGACTGCGCCGAGGTGGCAGGACAGAGATTGATAATGGTCAATACTTTGTGAATGTTCGCCCGCGAATAACCGCGCGTCAGGCGTTTGGAGCCGGTCAACCATCTCTTTGACAAAGATCAAGCCCACCCCCCGTCGCCAGCGGCAGGATAAGAACCAAGCCACACGGCCCAAACGCACGGTCGACATTGAGCGCAAGGGTTTCTGCGATGACCTACGGGAGATTTTTCATGTCTGAGCAATCACGTTTCATGCTGGTCGTCTCGCCGCTGATGGAAAACAGCCCCGCTTTCGACCGAGCCGCAGCGTTGGCCAAGGCTGCAGGGGCCGCCCTGCATATCGTGGCATTCGACTACCTGGAGGGACTGGCGACCGCCGGCCTGGTCAACGAACAAGCGTTGGAGCAGATGCGCCTGGGCTATGTCGAGCGCCATCGCCAATGGCTCGAAGACCAGGCCCGGCCCTTGCGCAACATCGGCGTGCACGTCACCACTGAGGTAGTCTGGGTAGAAAACCCTCTGAAAGAAATCCTCATTCACCTGAAAGAGCAGCCGATGGCGGCACTGATCAAGGCGCTGGAGCATGAATCGCTGCTGTCACGGCTGATGTTCACGCCACTGGATATCCATCTGCTGCGCGAATGCCCGGTGCCCCTGCACTTTGTCAGTAATGTGCAGCACGCACTGCCGCGAAGAATCCTCGTCGCGGTCGACCCGTTCCATCGTGACGGTCAATACGCAGGTTTCAACGACAGGATTCTGCGCGAAGCCTCGAAACTGGCGAGTATCTGTAATGCGGAACTCGACGTGATCTACGCCCATGACCTCTCCTCGATCAGCGCCGACGAATTCGGCTTTGATAATGCGTCGGCGTTTTTCTCTTCCGGCCATGCCAAATCGCTGTTCGATGCCCAGGGCGAGACCTTCCGCGATCTGGCCGACCGCAATGGCATCCCGCCGGAGCGTCAGCACATGATCATGGGCAACCCGGCCAAAGTCCTCTCCAGTTATGCCGATGCTTATAGCGTCGACGTCATCGTGATGGGCCGGGTCGGTCATCATGGCATTGAGCGACTGGTCGGCAGTACGGTGGAACACCTGCTGTACAAAATGCCGTGTAGCGTGTGGGTGGTTTCGCCAGAGACGCTGGAGGACTGAGGCCGGTGGCTCACCCATAAGTTGCAAAGGCTGAATGAAAGGCACAAAAAAGCCCACTGACCGTCACCGGTTCAGTGGGCTTTTTACTGCGTGGCAGACAACCGACACAGAGACGGGGCGCTTAGCGTCCCGCTTTTATGAACATCGATAGATCGAACAATGAATAACCTGTGGCGAGGGGGCTTGCCCCCGTTGGACTGCGCAGCAGGCCCATTTTGCGGGTGCCGCTACGCAGCTCAACGACACAGCGCGGCGCTACGCTCCGACAAACTCCTCCACCACAAAACACCAGTTACACCGCAGGCTCAATCCTATCCAGCACCCCGTTCGCCGTAATCTCCGCCACCATGATGCTGTTTGAAATACCCAGCAACGCGTAGCGCGCCTCCCCCTCCAGATGATCCACCAAGTGATGGACCATCACGTCAAGCGAGGCCAGTGTCTCGACCAAAAACACCGCCAGGGTTTCAGCTGTGGCTTTCGGGTCCACGGAAAATAGCGTGCTGCGTGTTCGAGGGGTGGCTTTGATGTCGGCGTTCGACGGGAAGTGAAAGTTGAGAGCGCGTTCGGCGGCCTCGTTGAGCTTTTTTGAGTCGGGTTCGTACGGGGACACTGGATCGGTGTCTGGTGGATTGGGGGTTACCTTGAACATGTTCAGTACTCCAATTGGAGCCGTCACCGTGTCGCTGCTAAACGATGGGTGGCAGCTGTACGCAGGTTAGCAGACCGGGGAGTACGAATCCGGCGCGCCCGAGGGCGCCCTGCGCACAGCTACCAAGAAGTGCAGGCATGAAATGACCTGACTATCTGGATGCAGATGCGCTTCGTAAACCACGGGCTGCTAAACCCGATCACTGAAGGGCCAGTGACACGAATCAAGTTACCGAGTGCCCCAAAAGCGCACAAGCCGGCGGATTCTGGCGTACACGTAGGCAAAGGCACAAGGTTTTGTAGCTTTCAGGACGTAACGCTGAGGGTCTTTAAACACGCGCCTGCAAGAGTTGTTGAATGGGCTGACAAGTACTTCCTACGGAGGGTGAAAGCGGTAGCAATGTGGACTCTTTAATCAGTCGGCAATCGGCCAGAAGTCGCCGTTTTAGCATCTCAGCTTTGATACCAAACGGCCCTAACGTCTGAGTTGAGCCGCGCCGCAGAGCAGCGTCGGCTTGAATGAAATGTTAAGCCTATCTTCTAATTATTTCGTACGACCACTGTTACGACCTTCGGAGTCTGCGTGTCGAATGAGTAGTCTGATTCGATCTTGAGATCATCCATTACAACCGCCGGGTCCACCAAGATTACGAAAAGAAGGACGCGAACGTTAGGGTGACGCTGATAGAAGTCAGTGAGGCCTGAGAGTGTTTTTGTTGTCTCCCTGACATCTCCAGCGTCCTTTACATGCTTAAATTCGATGAGAAGCTGGCTCCCAAACAAATTGAAATCAGCCTTCTTTTCTTTTCCATCATAGATAATGGCCACCTCCTCTCGGCCCAAGCCGGGCAGCCAAGGTTTGGTTGTGATCCAAAAGATGTTTTGGAAGTCATACTCAGTGGCGAGCTTGATGGTCCACCCTGACCTGGCTAAGCCATAATTGCTGACATTTCGGTTCGCTAGAGGAATCGCCCGAATCACCGAGATTAGGAAATCGCAAGCCTCGCTTGTTGAGACTCCGATATAAGGGCGACTGGGAAGTCCGTGCTCATTTGCTGTTGCGAAAAACTTCTGCAGAGCTTGTACTTCGTATATTTCATTTGAATTGCCTGGCAGAACCGTCATCTTGAACTGTACGCGCCGGTCAATACTCTGTTTTTTGTACTGGGCAAAAAAATCGCTGGAGCCACTTCCTCGCCTGTACAGTTCAACTGCATCAAGACGGGATATTAAGGCTTCGTTATCTGTCTCTGCAATGAAGCTTTCATTTGCCACACTCTCAGCTCTTCCATTCTCCATCACGAAAAGATCCAGTGCAGTTCTGTGTTTAAAAATGAAGTCCCTGAGGCTCGACTTCTTAATGTGACTATTGCACTCAAGAAGGATGTCGATGTCGGAGCGAGTGCTTCGAGTTTGGTATCGGCGAGAGCCAAAAATATATACAGCATCAATCTGCTGAAATTCTCCACAGAGCGATTTAACTGCCGCCTCGAGATCAAATATCTCGTCGATTGTGTCCTGTGTCGACATATGGGGGGATCCTTGGATTCTAACGCACGCATAATAGGCGCGAGCTTGCGACGGAATAATGGAAAAATGGGGTCAGACCACATTTCTGTTATTTTTAAATAGCCGATCGGAGAGAGTTTACCGATAAGTGTTCAGCCTAATATATGAGCCTTCATCTTTCATAGACGAAATGATATTTCTTCTGTTTAAAGCTTCCGCAAAGCGTCTATTGCGCTCGGTTGCTTCCAATTTGGGTCGTTTCTTACGTTGTGACAAATCCGAATAAGGATGATCCAAGCCCGACAATGTACCGATAATTTCTTCGATGGGTAACACGTCGACAAAATTATATAAGATATTTTTGCGCTCAGATTTTTCCTTCGCATGAGTTAGGCAATGAGAAATTACTGACAGATCGAATATTATTTCATTGAGATCCTCTCGCCCAAGCATTAGCCCGGCACACTGGGTGAGCGATGCGCTAGCATTGAGCTCATCCACAGTCAACTTTCTTAACAAGTAGCACTTTTGGTCTATTGGGAGAGCGGAAGACAGAAGCAGCGCTTTGATTTCGGGGCTTAGAGGGTACTGGCTTGTGCCGCCCTTATAGGTTTCAAAATTTTTGATGATCAGTGTTTTTCTGAGCTCGGCTGAAGTTTCAGTCATCGCGAAAGATTTATCATTAAGACGAACAATGAATAAATCAATTAAAACCAATAGCCGCTCTTCAGAGAGATCGCCTGGAAAACTTTCATAATGAAAGGGGATGCTCTTGCAAAGGTGGCGATAACTCGTATCACTCAGCACGTTGTTGGAAATTATGAAACAACTCATTTTTTTTGTTTGATCGGAAGTACCACCTAATTCTGGAATTTTCTTCTCGGAAAGTGTGTGAAAGACATTCTCACGATCAAGAACTTCATTGAGTCGGTCTTCGTCGAACCCTTCATAAGCGTGAAAGCATAGAATATTGAGCCACGTCATGGCAATGTGCTCTTCGTACACAAGGTCATCCCAGAGATAAGTTGGCAACCCATCGAAAGTCGAAAAAACGTGATCTTGCTGTAGTGTGAACTGAATTGCTAGGTCTTGATCAACTTCCGGGTGATTGACCAATTTAAGTATTGCCTCGGAAGACTCTTGCACATTACCTTCTATCGCGCATGCAACATTATGCAAATAAGCATTAATTTCGCTGTTGATGTAAGCCTTCAAGTAGACACTTCCGAAAGTACTGATCGCAGTATAGTTTGACTTTTCAGGGTCGTATCTCGTAGTAGCTTCTTCGTACTCAGGAGTGGACACGAAATCATGAGCCAACAAAAACTTAACATTAGCTACTGATATCCGATAAAGGTCATTCTGATGAACATATTCAAAAAGCTCGATAAGACTTGAAATATCGTTGAGTTGTTCAACTTTTACTCCCAGCAATCCAAGTGAGTCGAACCCTTTTTCGAATACCAAGTTCTCACTAAATATTACTGCAGCATGCGCGGAGATGTACTTGGTTAGCGCCCGATCGGCATTCATTTGACTAGTGACAAAAGACGGATTCACGTACGCAATTATTCGCGCGATGTGCTGTGTTGCCAGGGTCGTCTCAATCGAGACTGCTCCATAGCCTGACCAATGTTTCGCAATGGCCTGAGTCAACGACGACGAGTGCTTACCGATGAGCCAGTAAATCTCGAAAAACTGGTTGGTTTGAGGGAGATGTTTCGATAGGTAGTTAACGATTAACTGCATCCTCGGGGAGTCTAGAACGCCTTCGTCCAGTTGGTAATCAATAAGATGGACGTTTAAAGTATTGCCTGAACCAAAGTCTTCTTCACGAAGCTCCTCGATAACTTCTGCCGGATTATCGATCATCAATGTTGGATCAGACATCCTGAAGTCGCGGATTGCCAGGATAAAATCCCAATCATTACGGGACATTCGACCTTCGTGAAAAATAGATATATATAGATGGTAGGTCTCATCAAGAAAACCGTTTCGAATTAAATAGTTCAGTAGACGACTATCTACAATCTGGTGTTGCTCTGTTACATCACCTATCTGAAACTCTGCCATGTTCAGCAAGTGAGATAGAGGTTGACGAGATAGAGAAGATTTCTCCTCTTTCAATTTTTCAATTTTCGAGTTAATCTCAATTCTGGTTTTGACAGACTTGTTAGTAATGTTTCTATGGCGTTCACCAAAGGTAATACCAGGCGTAATAGTTTCCTCTAGCGCTCTAAACGACACCGATAGATAGATTTTTTGATCGTTGTTGTAATAGTTATTTCTGGCCTTTCCTTGGATGGCTAAATCTGGCTCCTTGAAAAGTTGTTCAAAATTATTCCATTCAAGTATTTGCTGAACCGTAAAAATAGTCCCCCCCGCATAAACACTAACGATGTCATATTCAGGGAAAGCGCTACACAAATGCCCCCAAAAAATCTTCACTAGCTCTACGGCATCATTGCAGCTTTCTTCGTCAGACTCCGCAATGAGGCTCCTCAAAGACTCAATTTCGTTGTCTATGTTTTTTGCCGACTGAACCAATATAGAAATCCGTTTCTGGACGATTTCGAACAGTGCACCGGTGCCGTGGTGTAGGTTTTCGAAGTCTTTTGGATAAGCATTTTTATAGATTATCGCCGCAAGCAGCTTACTGAAATTAAGTTTGTTAGATCCGATTTTTTTCTCATATATAAAAAACTCGTTACTTATGTTTTTAATTAAGCGCATATCGTCTAGATATAGCGCTACTTCTCCGATAAACCTGTCACTTACATCCTCGGCATATCCGGCCGCACGAATGCATTTTTTTAGAATCTCGCGAGAATTAGAATTATTAATTATTGGAATGACGGGGACGATAAAATCGAAAAATTTCGCCCTGTCTTTATTGAAAAAAATATCATCTTTAATTGCGTAACAAAATTTTAGAGGCTGACTTCTCCTGAAGAGAGAGAACAACTGCGACCGTTGAGGCCGATCATTTATTATTTTATTTATTTCCCGTAATTTTATAAATATTTCGGGATTTCCGAATCGATCCAGATCTTCAAAAACCACTAAATCATAATCATTTTCTTCGAAGAAATAGATTATTTCGTCAAGATGCTTATTGAGTATTGAGCTCTCAGGTATTCCATCCAACTCCACTGCACCACCTTGCAGAGATAATTTTTTTACAGACAATGAGTGTGAAGCACTCAAAGCTTTTGATATTAGCCTTGCCAGATATAACAAGGTATAGGCAACAGTGAAAATCCAAGTCCAACTTAACGTATCCGAGCTAAATGCTTTTAATAATTCATCATGATTTTTGTACAGCAACCCGATGGCAACTGCCCAACCTACAAACAAGATGGCATTAAGGTCAATCCATCGGGGCCTGGAAATTCTTTTGAATCGTGAATAAGGCAAGGTTCCAGACCCAGCCCCGTATAACATTTGTTGGAGGATGCTGCGTTCGACCCTTACAGTTACATCCTTTTCGGGATCTTCATCTTGAGCATTTAAGGCGTTGGGATCACTGAATGTAGCTAAGGAGACGTTCAGAAAGCGATATGAAGAGTTTTTTTCGAAGGTCTTAATGACACTGGTCTTGCCTGACCCATAAGGACCTGTGATGGCGACGTTTCGCACCGCGGGATTGCGCATGGCAAACTCAAGCGCTGCTTGATATAGGCCATCTTGATCTGCGGCATCAATAGGGGCTAAATCAAAAAATTCGTTGCGAAGAGGTCGTTCAGATTGAAATCGACGAACTAGATTATTAAAAATTGAAGTATTTTTGAGCAGTGTAAGTACCGATTTCAGTAGCTTCATTTCTACCTTCCTTGCCCGCTATTGAACTGTCCTTCAGATGCCATGTAGGCCATCCAAGTAGCTTCTCAGACTGGCATTATGCCTTCTCGAATCTGAGTAGTAATGTGCTTTCGAGTAGCAGGTGTCCAGTCGCCGATTTCTTTAGCCTTCTTAACTGAGATTCCCTCCTCCCCCCTGAGCTGAATGGATAGTAAGCCACCGTGGGCCGAGCGACTGCGTCTGGCAAAATCAGACATATGGGTCGAGGTGAGTTCATCCTTTAAAAACCCCCCACAAAAAAGCCCACTGACCGTCACCGATCCAGTGGGCTTTTAACAAAGTCTCTACTTACAAAGCCATATCACTAGCAGCATTAGCCTTCGGAGCTTTTGGCGCTTCACCAGGAGCAACAACCGGAGCCCCCACCTGCGGAATCACCGGCGGCGGAGTCAGCTCCAACACCTTCGCGGTATAAGCCCACTCCTGCGCAACCTTCTCAGGACTGCCGTTCAACTGAGTGCCATAGCTCGGCACGATCTGGTGCAGCTTCTCCTGCCAGGCCGGCGAAGCCACCTTATCCTTGAACACTTTCTGCAGCACGGTCAGCATGATCGGTGCGGCAGTCGATGCACCCGGCGATGCGCCCAGCAGGCCAGCGATCGAGCCGTCAGCCGAGGACACAATCTCGGTACCCAGCTTCAACACACCACCCGCCGCTTCATCACGCTTGATGATCTGCACACGCTGGCCGGCTTGCCACAGGCGCCAGTCTTCGGCTTTGGCGTTCGGGAAGTATTCTTTCAGGGCGTTCATGCGGTCTTCGTCAGACAGCATCAGTTGGCCTGCAAGGTA
>Ga0182005_1000829_pt1 | contig 13879 bp, 9 predicted proteins | sample Sormic07211103_1_FD_123021 | JGI IMG/M metagenome (GOLD analysis project Ga0182005, IMG submission 123021) | Rhizosphere microbial communities from Sorghum bicolor, Mead, Nebraska, USA - 072115-103_1 MetaG | ecosystem: Host-associated > Plants > Roots > Rhizosphere | place: USA: Nebraska...
ACCTTTTCGCCGTTGGCCGCGCGATGCAATTCCACGTATTTATCGAACTTGCCGTCGGCGGGCGGGCCCCAGGTCCGGTACCAGGCGAGATCCTTGCCCACGGGCACGAAATACGCGTCGTCACCGGTGCCGTAGGCCGGGCACAGCGGGAAACCGCCCCTGGTCTCTTCGTCGCTGCAGAAGCGAACGAAAAGCTTGCCCTCGCGCAGTTCGCCCTTGAACGAGCCCGACTCGCCCCCGGCTCGTGTACCGTCGGACCACGTCCCCCCGACAGCGGCACCCGCTGGTTTGGCGGAGAACTGCACGTAATGCCCGGAACCGCAATCGCTGCGATACCCCCAATCGCCCTTCACGGCCTCCGCCGAGGCAGGAGCGAGACCTATGCGTTGCTCCAGTTCGGCGGCCCTGTCTGCCGTTCGGCCGAGGGTACATTCGTTCTTCACCACGTCATTGCCATTACCTTTGCCGCACGCCTTGTCGCGGTCGGCCAGCCATTGGCGTTCTTCATTCCGTAGTGTCGTCCGCTTCGCCTCGTCGAGCGACGCCGAGAGTTTTCGGTAAGCGGCATTGAGGCGGGCGTCCTGGTGGTCATACTCCCTGGCGACGCATGACCCTCGGTCGCCGCCCTTGGCCCCATCGACGCAGGCGCCATAGGACGGGCTCATCCGCGCCTGAGCGTCGTCACCCGATGGCATGCGAGGGCTCGCGAAGGCCGCTTGGCCAGCGAGCAGGAAAATCAAGGCCGGCGCCCCGATCTGGGCAAGGCGGCGTCGCCGCGTCGTTTCCGTCTGCGTGCCGAACATCGAGACTCCTTTGGCGTATGGTCCTGGTTCCCCGCTTCAGAGGATACCAGCGGCCGCCACAGGAAACCGTGCGTGCGTCAGCCTTCCACCCGGCGCGGCGTCTGCCCCCGGCAAGCCCGCCCGACGTCGCTTATCATGTACGGCCAGCGTGCCGGCACAGGCCCGCCTCTATCGATCGACCTCGGAAAATCATGGCTTTAGCAGAAGACATCTCGGCGGCCGCCGGGCATACGCCCTTCATGCGCCAGTACCTCGCGGCGAAAGCCGAGCATCCGGACATCCTCTTGTTCTTCCGGATGGGCGACTTCTACGAGCTGTTCTACGACGATGCGCGCAAGGCGGCGCGGTTGCTCGACATCACCCTCACCCAACGCGGCCAGTCGGCCGGTGCCCCGATTCCCATGGCGGGCGTGCCCTACCACGCGGTGGAAAATTACCTGGCGCGGCTGGTGAGGCTGGGCGAGTCGGTGGCGCTGTGCGAGCAGATCGGCGATCCGGCTACGTCCAAGGGGCCGGTCAAGCGCGAAGTCGTGCGTATCGTGACTCCCGGCACCGTGACCGATGCGGCGCTGATGGAAGAGCGCCGCGACAACCTGCTGCTTTCCATCGCCGCCGGCCCCAAGGGCTACGGCCTGGCCTGGGTGGATCTCTCCACTGGCCGCTTCCTGCTCACCGAAGTGTCGTCGGCCGAGGGGCTCGCCGCCGAGCTGGCCCGTTTGCAGCCGGCCGAAACGCTGGTCGGCGAGGACGTGGCCTGGCCGAAGCTCGTGTCTTCCCTGCCGGGCCTGCGCAAGCGCCAACCCTGGCACTTCGATGGCGATGCGGCCACGCGCGAACTGTGCCGCTTCTTCAAGACCCGCGACCTGCTCGGCTTCGGCGTGGATGGCATGCCCCTGGCGATCGCCGCCGCTGGCTGCCTGCTCGGCTACGTCGAGGAAACCCAGAAGAGCGCCCTGCCCCATCTCACCGGCATGGCGGTGGAGAACGCGGGCGAGACCATCGCCATGGACGCCGCCACGCGGCGCAACCTGGAGATCGACACGCATCAGAGCGGCAACGTCGAGAACACCTTGCTGGGCGTACTCGACGAGACGGTGACGCCGATGGGCGCACGCCTGCTTCGCCGCTGGCTCAACCGTCCGCTGCGCGACCGCCACGTGCTGCGTGGCCGCCACCAGGCGATCAGCAGCCTCATCGACGCACGCCGTCACGCAACGTTGCGCGAGCGCCTGCGCGGCATCGGCGACCTCGAACGCATCCTGGCTCGCGTGGCCTTGCGCTCGGCACGCCCGCGCGACCTTTCCACGCTGCGCGATGGTCTCGCCGCGGCCCCCGGCCTGCGCGACGACATCGCCGGCATCGACAGCCCCTTGCTGCACGGCCTCGTCGAACGCATCGGCGACCACGCCGAGACCGCCGCCCTGCTCGCTCGCGCCATCGTCGAACAGCCGCCCGTGCTGCTTCGCGACGGCGGCGTGCTCGCCGAAGGCTACGACGAGGAACTGGACGAACTACGCCGTCTTTCCACCAACGCCGACCAGTTCCTGGTCGACATGGAGGAACGCGAAAAAGCCGCCAGCGGCATACCGACGCTGAAGGTCGGCTACAACCGGGTCCACGGCTATTACATCGAAATCACCAAGGCGCAGTCGGAGAAGGCTCCACAGCACTACACGCGCCGGCAGACCACGAAGAACGCCGAGCGCTACATCACCGAGGAACTGAAGCAGTTCGAGGACAAGGTGCTGTCCGCGAAGGAACGCTCCCTGATGCGTGAGCGGGCGCTGTACGAGCTGCTACTCGACAAGCTGATCGAACACCTGCCCGAACTGAAAACCGCCGCCGCCGCGATGGCCGAACTGGACGTGCTGGCCAATCTCGCCGAGCGCGCCGAGACGCTGGACTGGGCAGCGCCGGCATTGACCGATGTGCCCGGCATCCGCATCGAACGCGGCCGCCATCCGGTCGTGGAAAAGGTTCGCGACGAGCCCTTCGAGCCGAACGACCTCGCGCTCGACAAAAGCCGCCGCATGCTGGTGATCACCGGTCCGAACATGGGCGGTAAGTCCACGTACATGCGCCAGAACGCGTTGATCGTGCTGCTCGCGCACGTGGGCAGTTACGTGCCTGCATCGGCCGCCACCATCGGGCCGATCGATCGCATCTTCACCCGCATCGGAGCGGGTGACGATCTGTCGCGCGGCCAGTCCACCTTCATGGTGGAAATGAGCGAGACGGCGAACATCCTGCATAACGCCACCGAGTGCAGCCTCGTGTTGATGGACGAAGTCGGCCGTGGCACCAGCACCTACGATGGCCTCTCGCTCGCGCGCGCCGCGGCCGTCCATCTGGCCGCTACCAGTTGCGCGTTCACGCTGTTCGCCACGCATTACTTCGAACTCACCGAGCTGGCGGGCGAATTCCCGACCATCGCGAACGTGCACCTCGACGCCGTCGAGTACGGCGAGCAACTGGTGTTCATGCATACGGTGAAGGACGGTCCGGCGAATCGCAGCTTCGGCTTGCAGGTGGCCGCATTGGCCGGATTGCCCAAATCCGTGATCGCGGATGCTCGCCGTTATTTGTCCGCGCTGGAACAGGGACACGAAGTCACGGCCGCCGTCGTGACACCGCCTGCCGCGACGCCGCAGATGGGGTTGTTCGCACCGCCGCTACCATCCCCCGTGGAGGAAGCGCTGCGGGCGGTCGATCCGGACGACCTCTCGCCGCGCGAGGCGCTCGACCAACTCTACAAGCTGCGGAAAATACTGCGCTGAACCATAGGGCGGCACTATCGGTTCGATTCGAACAAACGAATTCCCTAAGCCGACGCCGCTACCTATAGTCTCCAGGCCGCTTTCACGGGGCCTTATGACTCTCCATCTTCCGGCCCCGTGGCGTCCCCCTTCCCTACCCGAGTCAGCAGCCCGGGTAGGGATTCGGGGGGCGGTTTTTCCCGGGGCCTTGGATCAGAGGGTCTTCTTCAGGTCCTGGATCAGGCGCCGAGCATGCTTGTCCGGACGTGAGTCAGGGCGCAGCAGCGCGCCGCCCGTGAGGCGGCGATCCTCTTTCCGGCGCGCACGTTCGGCGATGCTTTCTTCCGTTTCCGTATAGAGCTTCTGCGCTTCCGATGCAGGCCCACGCTTTTCCGAAAGCGCCGAGACGATGCAGGCCAGGCGTTCCTCGCCTCGATTGATCCGGAGCGTGTCGCCCACGTGCACCAGCTTGGCCGGTTTGCAGGCCGCGTCGTTGAGTTCCACCTTGCCGCCCTCGATCGCCTGCTTGGCCAGGCTACGGGTCTTGAAGAAGCGTGCGGCCCAAAGCCACACGTCGGCGCGTACGCCCGGGGAGGTCGTCGGATCGGTCATGCGCAGAGGGTAGCTCAGCCTGCCGGCAGGAACAGGTTGCCCACCGGGATGGTTACCAGGGACAGCAGGATGCCTGCACCGAGCACGGTATTGGCCAGGCGTGGCTCCAGCCCGTATTGGTCGGCAAGGATCGCCGCCGAGATCATCGGTGCCATGGCTGCCTGGAGAACGCCGACAGTGAGCGTCAGGCCTCCGACACCGGCGGCCAGACCGATACCTAACGCGGCCAGGGGCGCCAACAGCAGTTTCCAACCGAGCCCTGCGAGCAGCGGCCCGATCTGCTCTCGGCGCAGGTGCAGGCTGAATTGCAAACCGACGGAAAACAGAGCCAGTGGCGTCAGCGTCTGGCCGATCTGCAGCAACAGCTTCTCCACCGCTTCAGGCCAGCCCCCGGCGAGGCCCACGAATACACCGGCCACCAAGGCAAGGAACGCGGGGAAGGTGAACACGCGACGGGCGATCGCGGGAAGGCTCGCGCCCCTCCCGGAGTAGATCGACGCCACGACGATGCCCCCGGCGGCCAACAGCGGAAAACATCCGAGCTGGTCGGCGATCACGGCGATCGAAAGGCCCGCCTTCCCATGCAAGGCCTCCATCATCGGATAGCCCATGAACGAGGTATTGCCGAGCCCGCAGACGAGGGTCAGGCAGCCGACCCGGTGCGGCGACCACGCGAGAACCTTGCCCAGCGTGGCGAACACGGCCCAGGCACCGAAGAAGGTCACGTACATGCCTGCGACCGGAAACCATAGCTGCGCGTCGACCGTCACCTTCGGCACGAGCGCCAGCACCAATGCAGGCAGCGCGATATTCAGCACCCACCAATTGATCCCCGGCACGATCCCTTCGGGAAGCGCGACGAAGCGCCGGCAAAGCATGCCGAGGGCGAGGCAGACGAAGAGGATCAGCAAGGCGGACATGACGCCGCACGATACCAGAGGGATAGGCTCGATCGGTAAGACCTACTTGGCCTTCATGATGTAACGGCGAGCCCAGCCGGCCTCATACCCATCCAGCGCGTCTGGCATCGCTGTCGCGTTCACCGTGAGCGGAACTATCTTCGCGCCGGAGAAGATACGCCAGGCAGTGGACCCCTCTTTCAGCGTCCCCAGGTTCTTCCGAACGTCGTCTATCCGGGCGGGGATTCGCCACAACGTGAGACCGGTCAACTGGCAGGTGGCACCTCCCTCCGAAGCCTTGCAGGCGCTAGCGTCGGGTGGATCGCCGTTCCTGTCCATGAAGAACCCGTCGATCATCGCGACATCTCCGCGCGACACTTCGAATGAGGCGAACGGCTTCGACAGCTCGACCGACTCAGCGAGACCGGGTGTCATCTTGGTATTCACCTTGTCGCTGTAACCAGCGGCGGACGTCTGTACACGGTCATGCTGTCTTTGCGACGACCATTCGACGCATTGTCCGCTGGCGGCCAGCTGCCTCGAACAGTACTGCTGGTCGTAGGATTGCGTCCGGTACGACGCGTCGTGCCATTCCTTGACGATCTCGTACGACCGGTCCAACGTGTTCTTCACCATGAGCGACCCGACAGCAGGCTTGGCGGATTTCACGCCTTCCGGTTTCGGAAGCGCACCGCCGCGCTTCTCGATAGCCCCTCCTACGAGTTCGTACTTTCCTGGATCTACCGCATAGAGTGCGTAACGAGATTTCCCGGCAGAAAGGACATGAACGAAGCCGCCGAGACCCATCTTGGATTGGCTTGACCAAGCCCCGGTCTGGACGTCGCTTCCGTCGCCACGACCTCGCCAGATGGTCCGGCTCGATACGTCTGCCCAGAATTCAGCAAGATGCTCTGTCTGCAACTTCCCGGTGTCGAGGCCACGATACTTCGCACCCACATCGAGCGCGGGTACGACCAGGAAAGCTTTCCCCGCATACTTCGCCCTCTCATACCAGGCCTCCCGCCCACGATTGACGATGTTCGCCTTGGCGATCACATTCGTCGACGCAGTACCCGATCGTTTGAAGGGATTGCTGAACTTTGCCGGCTTCGGCTTCTCGACCGAAGCGTCTGGTTTCGGGGGTAGCGGCGTCCGCGATGCAATAGCGGCAAGCTTGCAAAGATGGTACGCGGGCCAGTCCCCCAGCATGGCCGACTGAAGAGGCATGACCGACGAGACGCCCACCGCCCCCATGCCCTCGTCGACTTCGACCTTCATCGGATTATCATCCCCCGGCCGATTCGTTGGCGGTACCGGCGATGCAGTGAACTCGACCACGCCTTGCTTATCGTGGTAACGCTCGGACACGAGGGACATTCCCGGTGTCGAAGCGAGGTATCCCTTCACGCGATCGATGGCCTTCCGCGCATCATCGGTATCGTCGAAGAATGTCCAGGTCGTCACCGTAACGCGACTATCGTCGACAACTTCATATTCGCGCGAAACATTGGCCAGGCATAGTTCCGTGGTTTGCTCCGGTGTAAACGGCACAGGTATCGATCCGTTAACGTTACTCGGAGACGGCGAGGCCGCGGGATTAACGTCCACCTGATGCGGAGCTTTTGCCGCGACCTTGGAAAGAAGCCCGCACATGTAGCTTTTCATACTGCCCATATCGCCACCCATTCCAGCGGGGAGCTTCGCCTTCATCGAGATCCGTCCTTGATCTGCGGTGACATCGACGGGAAATGCTCTCGCCGAAGCGCTCGCCGGTTGGACGAGGGCAAGCGTACCGTGGTCGTCCCGTACAGACTCATCGCCGATTTTGAATCCCTCGGCCACGGCGATCTTCTTCATCTCTGCGATGGCGTCCCGCGCCGGTAACGAGGTCTCGGCGTTCGTCGCCTCGAAGACGTGTCCTTTGGAACTGCCGGGGGAAACGTTGAACGAAGCCTCGCAACTTTCCGCTGCATGGACTATCGAAAACGGTGAGAGAAGACAGGCGCTGGCAGTCAGATACTGAAGCAGCTTACGGGCGCGAACGTGCGTGCGCTCTTGCGAGATGAACATCGTGCTTTCCTTGATCCGTGATGATCGACCGGCCGCTCTGGGCCGTGATCGATTGGACAACAGGAAAGACAATCAGGCAAGGAAACGATGCTTCGATAAAACACCTGGCGAAAGGGCGGCAAAGCCAGCCATGCGGGAAGCGGCGTGCAATTCACATAGGATGGCAGCCACTGCGACTGTCATTCCTGCGAGGGCCCTGCTTATCTGTGGGAGCCGCTTCAGCGGCGATGGGTGCTTGCCTCGACCTGGCCCGCTGCCGCGGGATCGCCGACAAGGTCGGCTCCCACCAAGCCAGTCCCCCGAGACTTGGTGGGGGCTTGGTTGCCTGGTGGGAGCCGACCCTATCGGCGATTCGTCGCGACTAGCCCAGCAACACCCGGTTCATCCGCTGCACGAACGCCGCCGGATCGGCAAGCTGCGCGCCAGCGGTGATCTCCGCCTGCTCGAGCAACAGACCCGCGATATCGCCAGCCTTGGCATCATCGCTCTCGCCAGCCAGCCGCTTCACCAGCGGATGCTCCGGATTGAGTTCCAGCACCGCCTTCGACTCAGGTACGTCCTGGCCAGCTTCACGCAACAGGCGCGCGAGGTGCGGGGCGAGATCGAAGTCGGCCAACGCCAGGCACGACGGCGAATCGGTGAGGCGAGCGGAGACACGCACATCGCCCACGCGATCTCCGAGCAGCTTCTTCACGCGTTCCAGCAACGGTGCGGCCTCGGCGGCTGCGGCTTCCTGCTTCGCCTTGTCGGCTTCGTCCAGCGGGAACTCGCCCTTGGCGACGTTACGCAGGCGCTTGCCCTCGTATTCCGTCAGGTAGCCGAGCATCCATTCGTCCACGCGATCGGACATCAGGAGGACCTCGATGTCCTTGGCCTTCAGCGCCTCGAGTTGCGGACTGCCGGCGGCGGCCGCGTAGCTATCGGCGGTGACGTACCAGATGGTGTCCTGCCCCACCGCCATGCGGCCGATGTAGTCGTCGAACGAAACCGTCTTCGCCGAACCTTCGCCCTTCGTGGAAGCGAAACGCAGCAGCTTGGCGATGCGCTCGCGGTTCGCCGTATCCTCGACGATACCTTCCTTCAACGTGTTGCCGAAGCCAGCGAGGAACGTGGCGAACTTTTCCGGCTCGTCACGCGAAATCTTCTCGAGCAGGTCGAGCACGCGCTTCACGCAGGCCGTCTTGATCCGCTCCAGCTGGCGATTCTGCTGGAGGATCTCGCGGCTCACGTTGAGCGGCAGGTCGTCGGCGTCGACGACACCGCGGACGAAGCGCAGGTAGTTCGGCAGGAGCTCCTCGGCCGCATCCATGATGAAGACGCGCTTGATGTAGAGCTTCAGCCCCTTGCGCTCGTCACGGCCGCCCATCATCAGGTCGAACGGCGGCTGCTCCGGCACGTAGAGCAGCGTCGTGTAGCTCTGGTTGCCCTCGACGCGGTTATGCGTCCAGGCCAGCGCATCGTTGAAATCGTGGCCGAGCGCCTTGTAGAAGTTCTGGTATTCCTCGTCCGTGATCTCGCTCTTCGGACGCGACCACAATGCGGAGGCCGAATTGATCGTCGTCCATTCGGTCGGGTCCGGCTTGCCGTCCTTTTCGGCCGGCATGCGGATCGGGAAGGCCACGTGGTCGGAATACTTGGTTATGGCGCTACGCAGCGTCCAGGCCTTGAGGAACTCGTCCTCGTCGGCCTTCAGGTGCAACACCACCGTGGTGCCGCGCTCGGTGACGTTGGTGTCTTCGAGGCTGTACTCGCCCTTGCCGTCGCTTTCCCAGCGCACGCCCTCGGTGGCGGGCAGGCCGGCACGGCGGGTGATCACCGTGACCTTGTCGGCCACGACGAAGGCGGAGTAGAAGCCCACGCCGAACTGGCCGATCAGGCGGGCGTCGGCCTTCTGTTCGCCGGAAAGGGCTTCCAGGTAACGCCGGGTGCCGGAGCTGGCGATCGTGCCGATATTGGCGACGACCTCGTCCCGGCTCATGCCGATGCCGTTATCGCGGACGCTGATGGTTCGCGCCTCCGGGTCCCAACTCACCTGGATGCGCAGGTCGGCATCGCCATCGGTAAGGGTGGGATCGGCCAGCGCTTCGAACCGCAGCTTGTCGCAGGCGTCGGAGGCGTTGGAGATCAGCTCGCGAAGGAAGATTTCCTTGTGCGAGTAGAGGGAGTGGGTGACCAGGTGCAGGACCTGGGCGACCTCGGCTTCGAACTTACGGGTTTCCTGGCTCACGGTGCCGTTCCTTCAGGGTGGGACAGACACCGGATTATGTGGGCGGGGCGGGGCTGAAAAAAGGCCCCGCCCGCTAGCCTCAGCGCGCGTTCTGCAACGCGGCGATCCGCTCCTCGATCGGCGGGTGGCTCATGAACAGGCGCTTCAGGCCCGTCGCCAGGTGGCCGGAAATGCCGAAGGCCTGGATCGTCTGCGGCAGGGTCGTGTCGCCGTGGTTGGCCGACAGACGTTGCAGGGCCGAGATCATCGAGGCACGACCGGCCAGGTTGGCGCCTGCCGCGTCGGCGCGGAATTCGCGCCAGCGCGAGAACCACATGACGATGATCGAGGCGAACAGGCCGAACACGATCTGCAGGACCATCACCACCACGAAGTAGCCCATGCCGCCCTCGCCGTCACGATCGCGGCCACCGCTCAGCCAGCTGTCCACGACGCGGCCGACCACGCGGGCCAGCACGATCACCAGGGTGTTGAGCACGCCCTGGATAAGGGTCAGGGTGACCATGTCGCCGTTGGCGACGTGGCCGATCTCGTGGCCGAGCACGGCCGAGACCTGCTCGCGGTCCATCTGCTGGAGCAGCCCGGTGCTCACCGCCACCAGGGCGTTGTTACGGCTCATGCCGGTGGCGAAGGCGTTCATTTCCGGCGCGTCGTACACCGCCACCTCGGGCATGCCGATGCCGGCCTTCTCGGCGTGGCGGCGCACCGTCTCGAGCAGCCAGCGCTCGGACTCGTTGCGCGGCTCGGTGATCACCTTGGCGCCCGTGGACATCTTCGCCATCCACTTGGAGATGGCCAGGGACACGAAGGCGCCGCCCATGCCGAACACGGAGGCGAAGACGATCAGGCCGCCGATTCCCATGCCGCGCTGGGCGGCCCACTGGTCGATCCCCAGCACATGACAGACGCTGGTGAGCAGGACGATGACCGCGAGGTTGGTCGCGACGAACAAAGCAATACGTTTGAACATGGCTTGTCTCTCTCATGGCGGCTGGCGTATGGCGCCGCCTGGTACAAGTTTTCGGGGCGAACGCTGAACATTCAATGCCGGAGGCCCCGGCTCCCAACGGAAAGGCGTCCCGGAGCGGGTGGCCGGATACCGGCATCGCCTAAACTGTGCACCCGGCGCCGTACGGCCAATGAGAAACCTCTCAACCCGCTTCCCGATGACACCCCAACGCTACCGCGGACGCTTCGCGCCCTCTCCCACCGGCGCCCTGCATTTCGGCTCGCTCGTGGCCGCCGTGGGCAGCTGGCTGGTCGCGCGCCATGCCGGCGGGGAATGGCTCGTGCGCATCGAAGACATCGATCCGCCACGCGAGGTTCCCGGATCGGCCGCCGCGATCCTTTCCGCCCTGGATGCCTTCGGCCTGCCGCCCGACCGGCCACCGGTCTACCAGTCGCTCAGGGGCGACCTGTACGAAGCGGCGTTCGAAAGGCTCCACCAGGACGGGCACGTGTTTCCCTGCTGGTGCAGCCGGGCCGATCTCGCCGCCCATGGGGGCATCCACCGCGACGGCCATTGCGTCGCGCCGGCCGATCCCTCGCGCCCACCGGCATGGCGGCTACGTTCACCCGACCTGACGATCCGATGGCAGGACGACCTCCAGGGCCCCCAGGAGGAAAACCTGCGCGAGGTGGCCGGCGATTTCGTGATCCGCCGCGTGGAAGGCTTCTGGGCGTATCAGCTGGCCTGCGTGGTCGACGACGGCGAACAAGGCGTGACCCACGTGGTACGCGGCGCCGACCTGCTCGAATCGACGGCCCGGCAAATCTACCTGCAACGCCTGCTCGGGCTGCCGCTTCCGGGCTACCTGCACCTGCCCCTGGTCCTCGACGCCGAAGGGCGCAAGTTGTCCAAATCGACGGCGGCGCTACCGGTGGACCCCGCCGATCCTTTGCCCGCCCTCGGGAAGGCGCTTGGACGGCTAGGCGTCGAGGTGGCCGCCGGAGCGGCCGACCCGGCCACCCTCCTGCGCGAGGCTCTGAACGGATTCGAACCTGCGGCGCTACGCCGCAGTAGCCTTACCCGCAGCCCGACGTTATAAGAATCGTTTGCCCGGTCGACGGGCCATCACAGGAATCAGGCGAGGATGAAGCAAGGCATCACGCAGCGCACGGCACTGGTGACCGGCGGCACGGGCGGCATCGGTACGGCGATCGTGCGTTACCTTGCCCGGCAGGGTCACCGGGTCGCCACCAACTACCGTGACGAGGCACGCGCCGCCGCCTGGCGCGAAGACATGATCCGCGACGGCATCGACGTGGTGATGGTGCCGGGTGACGTCTCCGACCCCGTTTCGGCGGAAGCCATGATCCGCGCGGTGGAAGACCTCGCCGGCCCGGTCGAGATCCTGGTCAACAACGCCGGCATCACCCGCGACACCACCTTCCACAAGATGGATTACCAGCAGTGGACCGAGGTGGTGAACACCAACCTCAACGCCTGCTTCAACGTCACTCGTCCGGTGATCGAAGGCATGCGCTCCCGGCAGTGGGGACGCATCGTCCAGATCAGCTCGATCAACGGGCAGAAGGGACAGTACGGCCAGGCCAACTACGCGGCGGCCAAGGCGGGCGTACATGGCTTCACCATCTCGCTCGCGCAGGAAAACGCGCGTTTCGGCATCACCGTGAACACCGTCTCGCCGGGCTATGTCGGCACCGACCTGGTGATGGCCGTGCCCGAGGACATCCGCGCGAAGATCGTGGCGCAGATCCCCGTCGGCCGGCTGGGCCGACCCGAGGAGATCGCGCACGCCGTGGCCTTCCTCACCTCCGAGGAATCCAGCTGGATCACCGGGTCCAACCTCGCCATCAACGGCGGGCACTACATGGGCTGGTAAGCCCTAGATCCGCAGGTCGGCGATGGAACGCGGCTCGCGGATCGTCACCCCGTTGTGGTGCGCCCGGAACCTGGCCATCACCTTGTAGGCCACCCGGCGAGCACGCATCACCGAGCCGAGTGGACGATGCGCGGCGATGCCGTGCCAGGGACTGAAGGCCAACCCGTCCTCGATCGCCGCGCGCCGCACGGCGTTCCAGGCGGGCTGCGGCGGCAGCACGATGCGCGCCACGTCGATATAAGGACTTTTCTCTTCCGGCCATGCCACCGACGCATCCTCGATCGGCATGGTTTCCGGGTCCGTGCAGAACTGCACGCGCACTTCCCACTCACCGCCCTGGCTGGCGAAATGCTCCACCATCGCCTCGCGCAATCCATTGCGCTTGCCGTCGAGATCGAGCCCGGCGTCGGTCAGCGCGGTGAGATTCGGCGAGTGCGGCGCGATGGACAGCTTCACCACGTAATCGCCGAAGCGAAGCGGCGCCTGGCTGTAATACGTGTCGCCCAGCGGGTGGGTCTCCGGCTGGCCACCCAGGTTGATCAAGGTGGCACTCTTGCCGCCGAACGCCTCGATCACGCGTTCGGTGCCGCGAAGCACCGCCGACAACGCCTTCTTGGCCCCTTCCGCCCGGTCGGTCGTCGCCGCGACGAGCTTCAGCGAACTGGCGAAGCGTTTCGCGTTCGGCGCCGAAAATACCGGTCCGTTGACCAGCACGAAGTCCTGGGTCACGTCGCCGTCGCTGCCGGGCAAGCGCTCGCCTTCCACGCCGATGATCTTCACCGCCATCCCTCGCGGCGTGGAGACACTGTCGTCGAGGATGTCTCCTGGAACCGTCGACAGCCGCATGACCAGCGGATAACGCCCCTCCCGCGCGAAGATGCCCTGGGCCAGCTCCCGTGGCAGGTCACCGGGCACGATCAGTTCCCCGGTGAGCAAGGCGTGGCTCTTCGCGTGAACGGAGCGGTGCGCGTGCTTGTCGTGGTCCAGCGTGGTCCGGTTGATGCGGGTAAGGGTCTCGATCAATTGCTCGACGGTTTCAGCCTCGTCCGGTTCGACGCGCTCCAGCGACTCGTCGAAACGGATCGGCGGCGGGTGAAGGGAGAGCGGCATGGCGGGGCTCGGAGCGGCTGGTCGCACGATCTTCGCCCCGCTGTCGTGAAGGCTTGGTGGGGGCGCTACATCAGCTTGTAACTGAAGGTGAGGTTCCAGCGCTTGTCGCGGTCGTTGCTCTCCGGCGGTTTGTCCCCGGTCGGCCAGGCCAAGGCGAAATCGATGGAGTAGTGCTTGCTGTCCGAGGCACGCACGCCGACGGCCGCGGAATCCAGCCGGTCGATGAGCGGCCGGGCCCCGTTGAGGTAGACGCGGGCCGTCTGGTACGCGACATAAGGGACGACGGATTTGATCCACTTCGAACCCGACACGAAGCTACGGTTGGCCTCCGCGGACACGGCCCAGCCACTGTCGCCCGCCGCATCGCCCGGATCATAGGCATAAGCGAACGAAGGGCCACCGAAGTTGATCTGTTCCGTCGACGGGAGGGCATCGTCGCTGTACTGGCCCGTGCCACGCAGCACCGTGCCGAACCGGTGCGCCCATTCCTTCGACCAACCGAAGTTCGCCGTGTAGCGAGTGAAGGTCACATCGGGCATCGCGATGCCGAGCACGC
>Ga0182005_1000830_pt1 | contig 13853 bp, 13 predicted proteins | sample Sormic07211103_1_FD_123021 | JGI IMG/M metagenome (GOLD analysis project Ga0182005, IMG submission 123021) | Rhizosphere microbial communities from Sorghum bicolor, Mead, Nebraska, USA - 072115-103_1 MetaG | ecosystem: Host-associated > Plants > Roots > Rhizosphere | place: USA: Nebraska...
CTTCGTACTCACCGATCTCGGCAACAGCGCACTGAGAAGTGTACAGGTGACTGACGATCTGAAACGCGTATTCCCTGATCCAATGACGTTCACTATCAAGGATGTCATCCAGACCACAGGTAGCACCCTGATCGCTAACAACCAATACAATGGTACCAGCATCACCGACCTCCTGGCTGAAGGTAGCACTATACTGGCCGGCGCAAATGATACCATCCGGTTCACTGTCAATATCATGCCGAACGGCAACTTCGGTACATTCGACAACAGCGCTACACTTACCGCTATAGCTGTCGAAAGCGGTACGAAGATTACTGACGTCAGCACAAACGGTCTGGTGGTAGATCCAAACGGTGATAACAACCCTGATGAAGATACACCGACACCAGTGTCGCTGACCCAAACACAATTACGCATACCAGGCGGCTTCTCGCCAAATGGTGACGGCAAGAATGATAAGTTTGTGATAGGAAATGTAGGAAATGGCGTGATCAGCCTGGAAATTTATAACCGTTGGGGTAATGTTGTCTTTAAGGATCCTAACTATCTGAATACATGGGATGGTAAGTGTAATCAGGGTATTCACATCGGAGAAGATATACCTGATGGTACATACTTCTACATCATTATCCTGAATGGAAAAGAGAAATTCATGAGTTACATCACTATAATACGATAACGATGAGATGGACAGAAAACCATGCTTCCGAAAGGCGGAAAGAAATAGGAGCGCAGATCAATGCAATCAAACATTCCGGAAAACAGGAATTACATCAATACAATAAAACCAATCTATCCGAAAAGCAGGAAGAAATAGAGATGCAGTTCAATGCAATCAAACATTCCGGAAACCAGGAATTACATCAATACAATAAAACCAATCTATCCGAAAAGCAGGAAGAAATAGAGATGCAGATCAATGCAATCAAACATGCCGGAAAACAGGAATTACATCAATACAATAAAACCAATCTATCCGAAAGGCAGGAAGAAATAGAGATGCAGATCAATGCAATCAAACATGCCGGAAAACAGGAATTATATCAATACAATAAAACCAATCTATCCCAAAGGCAGGAAGAAATAGAGATGCAGTTCAATGCAATCAAACATTCCGGAAAACAGGAATTATATCAATACAATAAAACCAATCTATCCGAAAGGCAGGAAGGAATGGAGATGCAGATCAATGTAATCAACCATGCCGAAAAGCAGGAATTACATCAATATAGTAACACCAAAGTCCCCGAATGGCACGCAGGAATAATAATCCGGTTTCAGAAACTCAATTCTTCCAAAAAATCATCACTCTTCAACAAAACCAAACTTCCCGAATGGCACGCAGAACCAATACAACTAAACCCAATTATTCCAAAACACCATCACACTTCAAACAATACCAATTGGCCCTAAGGACCTCATCACTCCTATAAAGCCAGATAAATTCCAGCCTTCCATGAGTTACATCGCAAACCAGTCATGTACCTCACCAACGGCCCGAACCAGTTTATGAGTCTTTTCACGATAATACGTTAGTTATGAAACACACACTAATGTTCACCATATTCCTCCTCTCAGGCATCGCATCCGTAAAAGCCCAACAGGATGCCATGTACTCACAATACATGTTCAACATGATGGGAGTGAATCCAGCTTATGCCGGTAGCCGTGGGGTGCTAAGCGCAACTGCCCTCTATAGGCGCCAATGGGTAGGTATTGACGGCGCACCCGAAACAAGTACCATCTCCTTTGATATGGCCACCCGAAATAAAAAGATTGGCCTCGGTATCCAGGCATTCAACGACCGGATAGGCATCACCAGAACCACCGGATTCAATGCCACCTACGCCTACCGCATCCGCTTCAGCAACGAAGGCTCCCTCGCCATCGGCCTGCAGGGCGGTATCACCAATTACAAAGCCGACCTGACAAAAGTAGATCTCATCGACGGAGGAGATGCCTCTTTTTCCCAAAACATCAATGCCATTTTACCTAGTTTCGGCGCGGGTATCTACTACAACTCAGATCGCTTCTACGCAGGATTCTCCATCCCCAATCTCGTAAAAAGCTACCTGCGCAAAGATGTCATCGCCTACCGATCTGACGTGATCGCCAAGAAGTACATGCACTTCTTCTTCATCGCCGGCTACGTCTTTGACATCAACGAAGACCTGAAACTCAAACCTTCCACGCTCCTGAAAATCGTACGGGGAGCCCCCATCCAGTTGGATGTAAACGCCAACCTCTGGCTACATGACGTCGTCTCTCTCGGCATTTCTTACCGTACAGGTGATGCCATAAGTGGCATGCTGGAAGTACAGGTGAATGATCAGTTCAGAATAGGATATGCCTATGATCATCCCATCTCTAACCTGGTCAAATATAACCAGGGTACTCATGAAATCATGCTCCGTTATGAATTTGGATGGGAGAGAGGTCAGGTCATTTCACCCCGTTATTTTTAACAGTTGACTAATGAAAGGAATCATCTTTATAATTTTATTTTCCCCCGCACTGGCCTACTGCCAGCTCAAAGATGCAGACAAAGCATACGATGAATTACGCTACGCAGACGCTATCTATGGCTATACAGCAGCGATGAAGAGAAGTACCCTGTTCACCGAAGCGTTGCTGAAATTGGCAACCAGTTATGATAAAACCCAGCAATACACTAAATCACTGGGATGTTACGAGCTGATGAAAAATGATTCCCTGAATGCTGCTGCACGTTACCGCTACGCACAGCTGCTAGCCATCAATGGCCGCTATACCGATGCTGCAAGGCAATACAAACTGGCCGATCCTGATGAACAGACCCGGCAAACCATCGCCATCTATGAACAGGGAGCGGCTCCCCTTAAAAAAGACTCGGCCAATTGGACCACCGCTTTATTAAACATCAACAGCGGCTACGCCGATTTCTCTCCCGTGCCTTATGGCGCAGGGCTGGTATTCGTCTCCGACCGGCCGGAACGGGTATTCATCAAAGCCGCCAATGGCTGGAATGGAGGAAGTTTTTTGACCCTCTACAGGATCGTTGATACTGCCAGGGTGAAAGACGCCACCCTTCGGAATAAGGAACTGGAACAGGTACTTTCATACGCCAGCAGCGACAAAAAGAACCATGACAGTGATCCGCAAACCAGTAGCGATAGCAGAACCGTTGCCACCAATCCGCAATACAATTTCAAACAGGTACCCAACCAGCTCTCACCTGCAATGGTCTTCCCTTTCAATACGAAGTTGAATAAAAAATATCATATCGGACCAGTCGTCTTTACCAAAAACTACGACACCATCATCGTGACTTACAATAGCCAGATCCGAACAAAAGGAAAAGGTAATATCAGCAGATTACGCCTGAAAACTATGGTGATGAAGAACGATGACTGGGTTACCATCCAGGAATTTCCTTACAACAATGATGCATACAGCATCGGGCATCCGGCACTTCATCCAAATGGGCAGGTACTCTTCTTTACCTCTGATATGCCGGGTGGCATGGGCGGGAAAGACATCTATTACAGCCTGCGAAAGGATACCGGCTGGGGACCACCTGTCAACGCGGGCCCAATGGTGAACACCAGCGGGGATGAGATGTTCCCTTATATCGCACCGGATGGTACACTGTATTTCTCGTCTGACAAATGGCCGGGACTGGGCGGGTTGGATATTTTCAGCGTCCGGCTAGGCAACAACTACAAGGCCGTATCGGAAGCTGTAAACGCCGGTGTGCCATTTAACAGTTCTCACAATGATTTTGGTATACTAGTTGAACCTAATAGTACCAACGGGTATTTTAGTTCAGATAGAAGAGGGAATGACGATATTTACAGTTTTGCAAGACGATATCAAGGGAGGAAATAATATGATTAAACATTTCGAGCATTATTCAGGACTGTACAGGGAGGAAAAGGACGCTGCATGGGCATTCTATGTAAGAAGCGAATCTGTCAGGGATCGCAGTGGTTTGTTCAACTGGCAGATCCACCCGCACGTACACACGAACGTTTTTCAACTCTTCTTTATCACCTCAGGCTATGTGAATGTAAAGATGACTGAAGGTACCGTTCACCTGCCTGCGCCGGGGATAATAATGATACCACCGGGGAATGTACATGGACTTACCTACGACCCGGAAGTAACCGGCCATGTGCTTACGCTGGACCATGTCTATCTTGCAGATATTCTCCAACCCATTATACACGTCTACAACACCTTCAATACGCTGACCTGTCTCACTGCGATTGATGAAAGTATTATTTCGCTTGTCAGACAAATTGATGCGGAGATCTTTAATAATGGAGAAGATCGTTTGTTTGCCCTCCAGTCGTTGATAGGTTTATTGTTTGTACAGCTCAACAGGCTCAATGCAGAGGCACGTTTTCAAACCGGCATGAGTGGATTAAACGAAAAGTATTTTCATTCATTTCAGAAAAGCTATACCAGCAGCCAGCCATTTAGTAAACCGATTCCTGAATTTGCGAAGGAATTAGGCATTTCTACTGTACATCTGAACAGGGTATGTAAAACAGTAGCCGGTAAATCTGCTTCCTTACTATTGCAGGAACATGCGGTATCGGCCGCCAAAAAACTGCTGGCCCATACAACGTATAGTGTATCGGAAATAGCTTACCAGCTTAACTTCGCAGATCCCGGGTACTTTGCCCGGCTGTTTAAGAAGCTAACAGGAAAAACGCCAGTGGAATACAGAAGAGAGCTTACATAATTGTCTTATGACCATCATCCCACCTTGGCATGGGGATGTCAAATCCAAAGAGGTCCAATGCTCTGACCACCGTATGTGTAACGATTTCATCGACCGTTTGCGGCCGGGTATAGAACGCCGGTACCGGTGGCATGATGATGCCTCCCATTTCAGTTACTGCCGCCATACTCTTTATATGGCCAATATGCAGCGGCGTTTCCCGGAACAGACAAACCAGTTTCCTCCTTTCTTTCAGCACCACATCCGCCGCTCTGGAAAGCAGATTGCTCGTTACGCCGGTGGCAATTTCTGACAAAGTTTTCACAGAACAAGGGGCAATGAGCATGCCCATGGTTTTGAAAGAACCACTTGCTATCGCAGCACCTACATCCCCCAGCGGATAAACTTTATCTGCCAGGCGAACCACCTCTTCATGCTTCATTTCTGTTTCATAAGTCCGCACCAGTTCAGCCGATTTACTGATGACCAGGTGTGTCTCCACATCCTGGTCACGCAATAGTTCCAATGCTTTTATACCATACTGTATGCCGGTTGCGCCACTAATGCCAATAATAATCTTATTCAATGTTCCAGGTGTATTTTGTACCGAAACCAGCGGAGTTGTCCGTCAGTTTTAAAGCTGTAAAGGTAATCATCCACAGCGTTTCCTGGTGATGTTTTGCCATGGGAAACTGCTGCATATATATGTCCAGTGCTTCCTGTGTGTCCACGATGGTCGTGATACCCGCATATTGCAGGCCCTTTAACTGTGCGACGTCGCGGGTCTGGTCACAAACCGTGCCGACCACCTGGCTGTTTGCCAACATCATGGCGCCATGTCTGGTATTGACCTCAGAGGTCATGAACAGCAGTCTTTTCCGTTCGTAATCTACCGCATAGAACATATTGGCTGCCCAGATATCGCCGTTGTAAAAGCTGGTGATACTGAGTACATGGTTGGAACGAATATAGTTCCAGATGATTGATTCTTGATTCATAGGTGTTTATTTTTCCATGATTCAAAGGTCGGAACAAGCCAGCAGACTGTTAAGGACTAAACTGCGAAAAAATAGGATTTTTCGAACATGCACACCTTTGCATAATATTTTATATCTTTTGGCCTCATTTATTTCATGCACGTTATTACTCAGATCACGATTTTATGAAAAAGTTCACATTCTCCTTACTCATGTTGGGTTGCATGAGTTACGCTGTACATGCGCAGCAAAACAACTGGCATTTAATTAAGGACAGGATCGTTACGCCATGGGCAGAAAAAGTTGATCCAAATGCTCCCTTGCCGGAATATCCACGTCCACAGCTGGTGCGCGACAATAACTGGAAAAACCTGAACGGCTTATGGAGCTATGCTATCACTCCTGTATCGCAGGAGAAACCCGCAAAATACGAAGGCAGCATCCTGGTACCTTTTGCCGTAGAATCGGCGCTTTCCGGCGTTGGACGTACGGTAGGAAAGGATAGCCTGTTATGGTACAATACAAATATCAGCATCCCTGCGAATATGAAAGGCAAGGAGATCCTGCTACATTTCGGGGCTGTTGACTGGCAGACAGAAGTCTTTGTAAATGGTAAAAGCGCCGGTAAACACGAAGGTGGCTTTGACCCGTTCTCTTTCAATATCACGTCTTTCATTAAAAGTGGGGCAAAACAGGAAATCACTGTCCGCGTATGGGATCCTACCGACGACGGCCCTCAGCCAAGAGGTAAGCAGGTGAAGAACCCGGAAGGCATCTGGTATACACCTGTGACAGGCATCTGGCAGACTGTATGGCTGGAAGCGGTGCCTAAAACGTATATCGCATCTACTAAAAATACTCCTGATATCGATCATCATACCATCAGCGTAAGTGCCAATGTAGCAGGTGCGCAGGCTGGTGACCAGGTAAAGGTAGAAGTACTGGATGGCGGCAATGTACTCGCTACGCAGCAGGTAGATCCGGCTGCCACAGCAGTGCTGACTTTGCAGCATGAAAAATTATGGTCTACCACTCATCCTTTCTTATATGACCTTAAGGTGACGCTTATACGTAAAAGCAAACCAGTGGATGCTGTGAAGAGTTACTTTGCTATGCGAAAAATTTCTATGGCACCTGATCAGAATGGCATTCAGCGTATGATGCTGAACAACCAGTTCGTATTCCAATACGGCCCGCTGGACCAGGGTTGGTGGCCTGACGGTTTGTATACCGCGCCTACATACGAGGCAATGGTATATGATATCGATCAGCTGCAAAAGATGGGCTTTAACATGATCAGGAAGCACATCAAACTGGAACCTGCTACTTACTATGCTTATTGCGATAAAAAAGGGATGCTGCTCTGGCAGGATATGCCAAGTGGTGACCTGGGTAATGGTTGGGAAAACAGACCAGGTATCTTAGACCATGGAACAGACAAAGACCGTACACCTGAATCAGAAGGTTACTATCGTAAAGAATGGAATGCGATCATGGATGCAGCCTACAATTTCCCTTGCATTGTGGTATGGACACCTTTTAATGAAGCATGGGGGCAGTTCAAAACAGTAGAGATCACTGAATGGACGAAGAAAAAAGATCCGTCCAGACTGGTGAACAGTGCAAGTGGCGGCAACTTCTACGAAACAGGTGATATCATTGACCTACACAATTACCCGCATCCGGCTATGCCAAGACCTGATTTATTTGGTAAAAAACAAATATTGGTATTAGGTGAGTTTGGTGGGTTAGGTTTGCCGCTGGAAGGTCATAACTGGCAGGGTAATAAGAACTGGGGTTATCAGTCATTCAAGAACAACGAAGAAATGTTTAAGAGATATAAGACGTTTACAAAACGGCTGGCAGAGTTGATACCACTGGGACTGTCCGCAGCGGTATATACACAAACGACGGATGTGGAAGGGGAAGTGAATGGTTTCATGACCTATGACAGAAAGGTAGATAAATTCCCTGTTCAGCAATTGGGCGAAGAGAATCGTAAGTTGTACGAGGTAAAAGTGAAGTAGGTAATTCATAAGCGCCATCCGCGTAAATATTTTTATCTTTATAAAAAATATATTACCGTGGAACCAGGCAAATTAATCTTACCGGGAGAATCATTCTACCCGATCATTATGGAGCTTTTCGAAAAGAAAGAAAAGGCGTCTATATTGTACGACGATAACGGTCCGACAAGAGCAGGTGGTATCATTGAAAGTGTGTATGAAAAAGAGGGTAAACACTGGCTCAGACTGGAAGACCAGACGGAAATCCGGGTAGATCAGTTGCAGGCGGTGAATGGTAATTTTTCTTCAGATTTCTCAACTTGCTGATATAACGAAAGGCCTCTCTCCGGAGAGGCTTTTTAATTTATGCCATTCTTCCTATCTCCAACGCCCCTTTAATAATTTATCGCTTTTGTTGCAAATTTTATCGATTTGATTATTATTGCGTCATGTGCTAATTAAATTACACCCCATGAATAAGAATCAACTTGTAACAGGTATACACCACGTCACCGCCATTGCCGGCAATTCGCAAAAGAACCTTGAATTCTATGCAGGTATCCTGGGCTTAAGACTGGTAAAGAAAACCGTAAATTTTGATGCCAACAGCGTCTATCATTTATATTATGGAGATGAAACCGGCACTCCCGGCAGTATTATGACTTTCTTCCCTTACGATGGATTGAAACATGGCCGTCAGGGGAAAGGCATGTTGAATACGACCGCTTTCTCTGTGCCACTGGCTTCGCTGAATTACTGGTTGGAAAGGCTGAAGCGCTTTGATATTGCCTACAAACCACCGGTAGAACGATTTGAGGGTGAACTGGCAGTATATTTAGAAGATACCGACGGATTAGGGCTGGAACTGATCTTCAATGATAAGGATGACAGGCAGGGGGATGTACATGCCATTCGTGGGTTTTATGGCGTAGAAATCTGGGAGGAAGGGTATGAGCGTACCGCAGGCTTGCTGACCACTCAGCTGGATCACGTTCTGATTGCAGAGAAAGGGAACCGTTTCCGTTTTGCGGCGAACGATAAGCCGGGCAATTACGTGGATCTCGTTTGCATGCCTGATAGTCTGAAAGGGTTATCCGGTAGTGGTACCGTACACCATATTGCCTTTGCCACCCCGGATGGTGACGCACAGACAAGTATCCGTCAGAAAGTGACTGGTATGGGGCTGAATGCTACGCCAATATTGGACAGGAAGTATTTTAAGTCTATTTATTTCAGGGAGCCGGGAGGGGTATTGTTCGAGGTAGCGACGGCATTGCCGGGTTTCAGTGTAGACGAGCCAACAGCGCATCTGGGAGAGCACCTGATGTTGCCAGCGTGGCTGGAACCGCAGCGCAGTACGCTGGAGTCCCAGCTGGCACCTATTAGCATTGATTTGTCAGCTTACAAGTAGTAGTTCTTTCTTAATATTCAGTTTCTGCATTTTAGAAATCAGTGTGGTGGGTGGTAAGCCCAGCATGATCGCAGCACCATTGGGACCGGAGACCTTGCCTTTGCAGATCTTCAGGACCTTGAGGATATACTCCCGTTCCATGGCTGCCAGCGGAATGATATCGAAGTTATCCGCCGTCTGCGTGGGCTGATTCACCGGCAGGTTAACCTGGGTGATCGTCGTACCTGTGCAGAGTAACACGGCTCTTTCAATGAGGTGCTCCAGCTCCCGGATATTTCCCGGCCAGGAATAATTCAGCAGGCTGTTAAGGGCTTTCTGGCTGATACCCGCCACCTTTTTACGGGTCTCCCTGGCATACTGGTTGATGAAGTGTGTGACCAGGACGGGAATGTCTTCCTTTCGGTGCCGCAGGGGAGGTAAGGATACCGGAAACACATTCAGGCGGTAATATAAATCACTTCTGAACCTGCCTGCCTGCACTTCTTTTTCAAGGTTTCTATTGGTAGCTGCAATGATTCGTACATTCACCCGGATGCTGCCTTTGCCCCCAATCCGCTCAATCTCACGCTCCTGTAATACACGTAGTAGTTTGGCCTGCAATTCCAGCGAAAGCTCGCCTATTTCGTCTAAAAAGATCGTACTGTTATCTGCCTGTTCAAACTTACCAATGCGCTTTTCCATTGCCCCGGTAAAGCTGCCTTTTTCATGACCGAACAATTCACTTTCAATCAGGCTGGCGGGAATGGCCGCACAATTGATACGAATCATTTCCTGATGCGCACGCGGGGATGCCTGGTGAATGGCCGTTGCTACAAGTTCCTTACCAGTACCGGTTTCCCCGGTAATAATAACGGTACTTTCGGCCGTAGCGACCAGGGAAATAAGCTTGTATATTTTTTGTATTTCAGGAGAAGAACCGATCAGTTGAGCATGCGTGTGTTCCTGATGTAAGTAGTACCTGGTACCTTTTAATTGTTCTATCTCTGCCTCCTGGCGGGCGATTTTTTCACTTGCCAGTATATTGGTGATCCCCATACCCAGCATATCTGCGACGCCGGCGAGAAGTGGATACTGGTTGGGAGAAAATGTGCCATATTCATCTGCATACAGGTACAGCAAGCCTTTTGGTTGGCTGGCATTACTGATCTTAGTCACCATCATTTCCCTGATACCTGTATTGTGCCAGTGAATGATGTAAGGAGGAACGTTTTTATTGCGGATAAGTTTTTTCAGATCAAAGATGATAGGTTCTTCAGCAGCAAGCGCAATATTGAAGATGCCGTCTTCAATATCATGTGCTTTATGCATAATCGGACTTTCGTCCACTCTTCTTTTAATAGTGCCTTCCTTCGTATGTAGAAAAGGGGAATGCGTCTTGCCATCCTCATTGATCAGACATAGCGTATAATATTTCCCTCCAAACAGTGAAAGCAGTTGATCGGTGATCACGTTCCATAGTTCATCCCGTTTTTGAGCAGCAGCAATTTTGTTACTGAGATAGAGCAAAGTTGACTGTTCTTTTTCCTTGATGGTAAGTTGCTCTAACAAGTGATTATGCGATACGGTGATAGGTTGTTTCCAATCCATAATCGAATGTTGTGTTGTGACGACGCAACGAAAGTAGTAAATCAATCGCAGATTTAATAGCCTGATTTTCGAAATGCGAGTGGAGAGGTGTTTGTTTTTTGCCGGAATAATTTGTTAAAAGATTGCGGATGTTCGAATCCTAACTGGTATGCAATTTCTGCAATGGTGTCGTCTGTGGTGATGAGAATTTCTTTGGCTTTTTCAATAAGCTGGTGATGGATGTGTTGCTGTGTGCCCATGCCAGTTAAGGATTTGAGCATGTCACTTAAGTAGCGGGGAGAGACTTGCAAATGGTCTGCAACTTCCTGCACGGTGGGGATGTGGGAATCTGTAGCTGATATATACGTGTTCATCTGACAAATAATGTCATTATACTGATTTTTGCGGGTGATGAACTGCCGGTTATAAAAACGGTTACTATAATTTAATAATAGATCGAGTTGTGCGATCATCACATCATGACTGAAATGGTCGATATTGTTTTCTAATTCCAGTAGCATGGCGTCAAAGATGGCAAAGATCACCTTCTTTTCTTTATCGGATAAATAGAGGGCTTCCGCTACGGCGTAGGAGAAGTAACCATATTGCTGTATGGTTTTGGCCAATGGGTAACCCCGTAAAAAATCGGGATGGAAGAATAGGGTGTACCCGTCATAATCGGCCACGTCGCTGGTGGGAACGGAGAGCTGGTGAGGGCCGGTGAAAGAGATCCCGCCTTCTTCGAAGTCGTACGTGCCGCGACCATAGGGGATCTTCCCTTTGAAATCAATTTTGAAAGATATCTTATATAAGGAAATGATGACGCCACGGCCGATGTCTGCCGCTTTTACCCTGATATTGCCGGTGGGTACCAGCGCAATCAGCGGATGCAACGGCGCCGGGAGGTCCAGGCGGCGCAGCAGCGCTGATATACTGGTAATGGTGATGGGTGATTCCATGTGTTGAAGCTACGAATTTATTGGGTAGCGGTTTTTACTGTGCCGTTGGTCTGATCACGATGTCGTTGACATCCACCTCTGCTGGCTGGTCAATGGCAAAAGCGATGGCGCGGGCAATGGCATCTGGCGTGATAGCGATCTGCTCTGCACGGACGCTCATTTGCTCTTTTATGGCCTGGTTGGTCATGGAATCAGAAAAGTTCGTCTTAATAAATCCCGGAGATATACTGGTCACCCGGATCGTAGGACCAGCTTCCTGCCGAAGGATATCAGCCACGGTACGAACGGCATTTTTGGTAGCCGCATACACCGCCATAGTAGGCACGTTGTTCAACCCGGCGGTAGAAAGGGTATTGATGAAATGACCTGCATTCTGCCGCCTGAATACGGGCAGTGCCGCCGCAATACCATATAAAACCCCTCTGAAGTTGACGTCGATCATATCATCCCAGTCTTCTACACGGAGCTCATCTAAGGGGGAAATGGGGCCTATTCCGGCGTTATTGACGAGTACATCCAGCCGACCATAGCGATCGAGGGCTAACTGGACAAAATCAGCCAGGTTGTCACGTTTTCTTACATCGAGTGGCATGTATATACCGCCGGTACGGTTCGCCACGTTGGCAAGCCTGTCTGTTCTGCGGGCGCCCAGGATCACTTTAGCACCCTGAGCGGCCAGCAGCAGGGCAGTGGCTTCGCCTATTCCGCTGCTGGCGCCGGTGATGGCAATTACTTTATCTTTTATCATGCTACAAAGGTCAGCACCCCATAGCTGGTAATAGTAGCCAAAAATGTAAAAGGTGTAGCCAAAATGTTATTTCGTGGCTAAATGTCTGACTTCATTCACCAGACTTAAAAGCAGCTTACCCGGTTCTTCAAACATGACCAGGTGGGAGGAGTGCTCGAACCAGATCCCTTTTTTAACAGGCGCCTTTACGGCTTTTAGCCAGGCTTCTGTAGGGGCATTCGGTGTGGTATAATCATGCCTGCCCATAAACATAAATACCGGGATGGGGAAGGATGTCACATCTTTCAGATTCACTTCCAGGAATTCAGGTAGTATCCTGCCCAGTGTAAACAGGTTACCATTATCGATCGCATCTACCTCCTCTAAACTATACTCGGGTGAGATATACGGCCCTGCAAAGAAATACCGGGAAGTATGCCTGTAAGCACTCAATCCACCATAATACTGGGCCCATTTCCTGGCAATGATGATCTTTTCGCGCGTAATGGGCTGATCTCCCGGATAAGGTGCAATACTTTTTAATTCAGTCAGTGCCGTATCATTGTGGTTTTCCTGCGCTGTAGCCACCGCATATTCATAACTATAGTGCTCATTTTCCCGGGTGTTGATCACCTGTCCTATGCCAATGTAAGCATAGAACAGATCCGGCCTTTTCAACGCTGCTTTCATGCCTACAATCGTTCCCCAGCTATGGCCCATGAGAATGACTTTCTTTTTATGATAGCGTTTGATAATCGCCTCCGCGATGGCTATCGCATCATTTACATAATTGTCGATGTGAATGGTATTGGCAATGGAGTCAGGAGAGATATTGAGGAATGTTCTGCCAGCTCCCCGCTGGTCGTAGGTCACCATCGTAAAATACTCTTCCAGTGGCCGCTGATACATCCACATCACGGGGGAAATAGGGGAGGCAGGGCCACCGTGTACGAATAGTATCACCGGATTGTCCTTGTCCTGGCCCCGGGTATAGATACATTGACGAAGCCCTCCTGCGGAAAGCGTGAAATTCTCCTGTATGCCATTGGGACTAACGATCTTTCCAAGGTCGGAAAGGTATAATCTGGCGCGGTTGAGGCCGGGTTTGAGACTGTCAGGTTGCGCAAAAAGTGATAATTGAGATAGTAGTAATAGAATGGTCCAAACGGTTTTTTGCATAGCGCTGTTTGATTTATACAAGTATTGGTTTCATGGAGACAATTTCTGCCCTGCATGGGGGCGTAATTTTGTCCTGTTATCAAAAAAACAAACAAATCATGAATAGGACAATATTGATCACCGGGTCATCTGCCGGAATTGGAAAAGCAGCTGCACAGTATTTTGCTGCCAAAGGTTGGAACGTTATAGCTACCATGCGTTCACCGGAAAAGGAAACAGCATTAACGACCTTACCTAATGTGTTTGTCACCAGACTGGATGTACAGGAAAAGGCTGATATGCAGCAGGTGATTGATGAAGGTATTAAAAGATTTGGAAAG
>Ga0182005_1000831_pt1 | contig 13844 bp, 15 predicted proteins | sample Sormic07211103_1_FD_123021 | JGI IMG/M metagenome (GOLD analysis project Ga0182005, IMG submission 123021) | Rhizosphere microbial communities from Sorghum bicolor, Mead, Nebraska, USA - 072115-103_1 MetaG | ecosystem: Host-associated > Plants > Roots > Rhizosphere | place: USA: Nebraska...
ACCGCCTACCGGCACCGACAGCACGTATTCGTGGCTCGCATGGTTGTACTGTTCGAATGCGCCGTCCGGGTAGTCGGTCGCCGTCTCGTCCGGACTCGACCGGCCCGAACCGCCGTGCTGCTCCGTGTAGTAACCGGGCGCCACGAACGCACCCGCGAGATCGCCAGACGGCGCCCACAGGGCGACCTCTTCGTCGACGGATGGCGGACGCCACTGCCGGACCTTGCCGGCCGCACCCGCCTGCCATTTGAGCCAGTCGCTAACCCAATCGCCGACGCGCACCTTCACGCGCGGCGGATCGTATGTGACCGCCTCCACTACCGCTGACTGCGTCAGGCACGCCATGCGGCGATCCATCTCACCAAGCTCGAAGTCGCTCACATGTCACCCCGCTCCGTGATCCGCCGGATTCCAGTAACGGTCTTCGCGCCCCGGCCCCGTATCCGGATCGACGCCCCACATTACTGCGCGGCCCTTTGTCGGCGGTTCGTACACGTCGCCTAGGTCGAATTCGTGCACCCATTCGACGAGCCAGACGAGATACGTGTCCAGGTCCGGCCGGAACGGATCTTCGCCGGCCGATCCGACTTGCCTGCCGGGCGTCACGGGCAGCCCCCACGTCGCGCCATGCACCATTTGCAGCACGCGGGCGGATAGTTCGCGCACCTGGACATCAGCATCGTCCACCAACGGGTCGACGATCACGCGTGCCTGCATTCGCGCAATCAGCGGCACCCGCCCCGTTCCGTCATCGTGTCCCGGCTCCAGCTCCGACAGTTCGATCGCAATGAACGGCGTGTCGATCGACTTGCCGATCTTCGGATACGCATGGATGCGTTCGAGATCCGGCAGCCGCTCTCGCAGCCCCGCCTCGATTCCGTTATGCAGTTGCTTCAGGTTATCGAGCACGGTTCGCCGCCTTGTGTCGTTCATAGTTGACCTCTTGCCGCAGCACCGTCATCAGCCGCGCTTCGCACGCTCGGGCAGCCCGTCGAAATGCTGGATCGCCCGCCTGCGACCATTCGACCTTGACGACCTCGAACGGCGTGCGCGCCTTGCCAATGCGCCGAAAGATCGGGCCGTCCGGCTGCCGGTTCGTCTTGCGCCACGCGCTCTCGAACAGCGTTTTGCCGGCCCGCATACCCTTCTTCGTGCGCCGGACTGAGCCGAGCCGGTGCGCCTCGATCGGGTTCAACCCAAGCCACACCTTGCCCGTATCGAGCGACCGCATGAAGAAGTACATCCGCTGCCGCAGCAGCTTCTGCTGGATGCCCGTCGCGTTGCCAACCTCCTTCGCGGTCTGGCGCACGATCCATGCCCCCGTCTTGCGCAACGTCCGCCGCCATGCCGCCTGCATCGCGGCCGGCGGCAGGCCCGCAAGCGCTTCGAGCCCCCCCCTTACATCGATCTCGACCTTCAGCAGATCCATCGTCACCTCAGAATCAGGATCGTCCAACCCGTACCATCGGGATGAAGCTCGAACACGCGATACCGCCCGCTCGGCGTCACGACGACGCTGCCCTCGGTCACATCCACCGCGTCGGCGTCAGTGATATGCAGGACGGGGGCAACCAGCTGCGTGCGCTGCGTTCCGAGATCCGGACCGAGCCACGGCGACGTGAACATCCCGTCGACGGGCCGGCCGTCGATCGTAATGTCCGCGTCGCCGAGATCGCGCAACACTGCGGAATCAACGTCCGCGATCAGATCCCGGAACGCCATGTCAGGCCTTCAGCTTGACGATCGCCTTCGGGCGCGTGCACAGGTGCACCGGGTTCGACTGCGCCTCGATGTCCACACCCTTGCCGAACTGCGCCAGTTCCTGCTTCGCGTAGTAAGGCAGGCCCGTCGTATTGACGGCCTCGACATAGTCGGCCGGCGCGAAGCGCGTGACGAACAGCTCCGGCACGCCTTCGGGCACTGCATATGCTTCGTCGTCGGCCACATAGCCAATGTTGCCCACACGACCGCGATAGCGCTCGAACGTGCAGCCGCCGAAGTCGAACGCGTCGCGCGCATCGCCGCGCAACGACGCCGCCATCGCGGTCGCCAGATACGTTTCCTTCACCGTCTTCGCGACGATCAGCTTGTTCCAGAACGCCCGGCCGCAGAGCACCCGCACACCGGTGTACGTTGTCGCGCCCAGCGAATCCTCGATCGCGTCCTGCACCTCCACGCACTTCACTCGGATCTCGGTGTCCGCCTTGCCCAGCTCGAACGGAATCACCGTCTGCTCGATACCGAAGTACTGGAGCAGGTCGATCAGCACCGTCTTGCCATCGGCGTCGAGCACCGCACCCTTGATCGCGCCGATACGGTGGAACTCGTGCGTCGCGTCGAGCTGGCGGCGCAGCTTGGCGAGCCGCCGGTTCACGACCGTCTGCAGCGCCTCCAGCTCCGTTTCAGAACCGAACGCACGCAGGTTCTGGATCTCGTCGGCCTTCACGAACGCACGCTGCGGCAGGTGCACCGTGTTGAACGGGATCATCGTGCGCTTGCTGCCAACCACAACGGCCGACGGCGAGCCGCGCTCGCCTGCCGAAACCAGCGACAGCGTGTCGCCGTCGCGCTCAATCTGGATCGTCGTCGTGGTGATGCCGTCCTCTTCGAATAGACCGAGTGCGCCGACGCGGCCGGGTACGTGCGGCTGCTCGTTGATCGCTGCGGTGAGCGACGACAACGAGAACGCGTCATCTTGAAACAGGGCGATGTCCGCCATACAACCTCCAACAGGGAAATGGATACAAAAAAAGGCCACGCGCGGTGCGTGGCCTTGGATGGGCTTCAGGTAGCGTGCGCGGCGATCAGCGGACGATCATGTGACGCTCGGCGAGATCCGTGCGGCCGGCGGCATCCAGACCGGTCAGGCGCGCGGCGGCGATTTCGGCGAGCCGCACGATGCCCGTCGCCGAACGCGGTGCCTCGGACGCCGGCAACGGCGCGTACAGCACCGCTGCAGCAACCTCCGACCCGTCGTTCGCCGCGTTGTCGTACGGCGCATACTCGCCGGTGCTCGTCACGCCGAGCACCTGGCCGGATGGCAGCGCCGGTCCCGCCTTGACCACGATGTGCTCGCGCGAAATCTGCCCGTTGCCCTCCGACACCAGAAATTCCGCTGTCTGGCTGCCCTGTACCTTCACGTTCGACATGAGTGTTCCCCTCCTCGGGTATCGTCAAAGTTACTTGCCGCTCTTGCGAGCCGCGTAGATGGACGCCGCGCGCGGCGCATTCGCGACCACGGCCGGCTCGTTTTGCGCCGTCGATTGAGCGCGCGGATTGATGCGTGGTTGCGACGCCGTCACGCGCTCGAACAGTCGCGCGCGCACGTGATCGGGTGTCAGCCCGTCGGCGACGAACTGCGCGGTCAGCTCCGGCACGTTGGCCGCAAGGCAGATCCCGGCGATGTCCGCGGCCTGCTGAATCGCCGCGTCAACAGTTACCCGATCCTTCAGGCCGGTCGCCGTCACGATCGCCTCGGCGCAATGCGACAGGCGCGCGTCACGGCATGCCGCGAACACGTGCGATGCGAGCGCCGACACGTCGGGCGTCGGCGCCACCGGCTGCGCATCGGATTTCGGATTCGGATCGGGCTTGGGTTCGGGCGGTGTATTGGCTGGCGTGTCAGGCTGCGCCGGGTCGGTCGGCTCCGTCTCGTCGACCAGCGCCCGCACAACATCCGGCACCGCCGAAAAGCGCGCGAGCAGCGCCGTCGAGCTGGCCGACGCCGACAGCTTCACTGCCGCCTCGATCGTGTCGCAGAAACCCTTCTCCTTTGCCTGCGCCGCCGTGAGCCACGTCTCGGCGTCCATCATGCCCCGGATCTCGTCGACCGACTGACCGCTCTTGGCCGCATACGCGGCGAGGATCCCGTCGCCTGCGTTATCGAGCAGGTCAGCAATACGCCGCAGGTCTTTCGCCTCACCCGCCGTCACCGTGTGCGCGTTGTGGATCATCAGCAGCGCGTTCTCCGGCATCACGATCTCGTCGCCGGCCATTGCAATGAGCGACGCGGCCGATGCCGCGACGCCGTCGACGCGCACCTTCACCTTGCCTGCGTGTCGGCGCAATGCGTTGTAGATCGCAAACGCGTCGAACACGTCGCCACCCATGGAGTTAATCGCCACCACGATCGTGGACGCGTTGGCCGCTGCTGCATCGAGCTGGGTCACGAAGGTCTGCGCGTCCGTGCCCCAAAAGCCGATCTCGTTATAGATCCGGATCTCGACCTCGCCGGCCGCGTTCGCCTGCGCCCGGATATCCCACCACTTACGATTGCGTTTCATCTCACTCCCCATTCGTGTCCGCGAGCGGACCGGTGTCGTCCGTCGCATGCGTGTCGTACTGCAACCCCAACCGTTGTGCGCGCTGCTGATCGGCCGCGTTCTCGTCGTCGACCTGCTCCGGATCCTCGCCCTTCGCCAGAATCGCGCCGGTGCGGCTCGTCAGCCCCGCGCGGATCTCCGCACGCTTGGCGGATACGTCCTGCACCGGGTGGATATACGGCCAGCCCTGCGGCACCCAGCGCACGCGCACGTACTCGCGCCGGGCGCGGTGATAGTTCGGCATCGGCAACGCGCCTGACAGCGCGCACGCGTCGACCCACCAGCGCCAGATCCGGCGGCAGAACTGGTGGATGAACACGTTCTGCTGCAGCTGCTCGATCGAGCGCCTGAACTCGTTGAGCAACACGCGCAGCACGCGGTCGCTGACGTCGCGCAGATCGCCCGTCAGTACTTCGTACGGCATGCCGACCGACGCGGCTGCCGCCATCAGCTGCTGGCGCATGAACGGCGCGTAATCGGCCCCGGCACCGGGTGGCGTTGCGAACTTCACGTCTTCGCCGGGCGCCAGTTCCTGCATCGCGCCCGGCTCCAGCGACACGACCGGCGAAAAGCCGTCAACGTCGAACTCGATCGGCGCACCAGAAACGGGATCGCCGAGCGGGCCGACCTCCGCCTGTGGTTTCACGATGAACCCGGCAAAGAGGTTGCTCACCTCCTGACGGAACAGCACCGCGTCGTCGAAGTTGTCGAGCGAATGCAGCCGCAGCAGCACCGTCGACAGCTCGGGCACACCGCGCACCTGACCGGGCCGCAGCCCGTGGAATACATGCGCGATCTCGTCGGCCGGTACGCGCACCGTCTGCGTCGCGCCACCGGCAAAGCGGTTGTACTCACCCGGATGGCGGCGCAGCAGGTGATACGCGACGCGCTCGCCGTCTTCGTTGAACTCCACGCCGTTGATGATCTCGCCGCCTGGAATCGGCTCGCTCTTCGTGACTGGCAACAGGTCGCCTTCCAGCAGCTGGATCTGCATCGGCACCGCCAGCCCGGCATGCGGCGGACGCAGGCGGCGGCGCACCAGCACCTCGCCGTCGCTGAAGAACGCCCGCGCGGCGAGCGTCTGCAAGCCGTACAGGTCATGCACACCATCCGCATCCAGCTCGCCCGAGCTGTCGTCCCAAAGTTGCTTTTGTTCGCGACGCACGTCCGCGTTCGGATGCTGCGGATGCGCCTGAATGCCAGTGCCGATCGTGTTCGACACCAGCCGCGCGATCGCGGTCTTCGCCCACGGGTCGTTACGGATCGCGTCACGGGCGCGGTGGCGCATCAGCGGCAGGTTCTGCACGACCGATGCGTTCGGTCCCGCGCTCGACGCCTGCCATGACTTCGCCCGCGCCCCGCGCGTGCCGGCCGATTCGTACGCCGCCGCGTTCAGGCGCGTGGGCACGACAAAGCCGCGCTGCGCGAGAACCGGATACGCGCGGCTCATCGCACCCCCTTGCCGGCGTGCCGCAAGCGAATCAGCCGCGAGCGGCCGGTCGCGCCATCCAGCGCCCGGATGATCTCGGTCTGTGCGTCACGCAGTTCGGCGATTGACCGGTAGCGCACCTTGCGATCCGCGTACTGGACTTCCAGCTCGCCCTTCGCGATTGCCGACTGGATGCGCTGCAGGTCCGCCATCGTGTATGCCATGTGTTTCTCCTAGCGGCGCTTCAGGTACGTCGAGCGAGCGACACGCCGGCCCTGAATGCGCGAAACCCCGCTCGGTGGCGGGGTTTCGGGTGGTTTAGCGACCGGCTGAACCGGCTCAATCGGTGGCGGTGGATCGACATCCGTCTGCACGGTCGGCAGTGTCTCGACCGGCAATGCAGACGGTAGCGATTCCAATATCGGAACAGCATCGAACAGAGAAACCTGCGAGATGCGCACCTGTTCGACGCGCCAATGCGCTTCGGTCATCAGGTGGGTTTTGGCGCTGCGTGCCGCGTGCAGCGCATAGACTTCGCAGTCGAGCGCTTCGTTACGGGCGCTGGCCTTCTTCTGCCAGACACGCTTGGTGCCGATCCGGCCCGGCACCTTGACCTCGGCTGTCACCTGCGCGAGATAGTCGGAGCGCACGCCCACATACCAGTGCATGCGCCCCGGCCCATCGCCATCGAGCTTCAGCCGGTTGTCGAGGATCAGGTCTTTCGCCTTGCTGACCCCGACCATGTACGGGCGCAGGCCGTATTTCGCGGCCTTGCTGTTGTTGCGCGTCGAATCGACCGACGCCTTCGGTACGCTGAAAATCTCCGCGTTGGCCTCGGTACTGCCCTTGATCGCCAGCACGTTCAGCCCGGCCCGCTGCGCAGCACGCACATATTTGTATACCGCGTCCGATGTCGAGCCGTCCGACGAGTCGATTGACGTCGCGCGAACACGCAATATGCCGCCGCTCTCGTGCCGGTAGCCGTGCGTCACCAGCGCGGTCAACGCGCCCCATACGCCGCCCGACAGCGGATCGGCTTCCTGATGCAGCACATTGCCGTAAATCTCGTCCCACGCAACGAGCCAGCTTTCCTCACCGCGCCCCCATGCGCGCAGGATGATCGCGAGCCGGTCGTGCTGCACGTCGACACCGAGCGTCAGCAACAGCCCGCCGGCCGGCACCATGAATGCCGCGTACGGCATCGCACGCGCGGCCAGCACGTCCAGCTCGGGCAGGTCGCTCTTGTACTTGTACGGCCGCCCCTGCGAGTTGTTCACGAACGCACGCATTTTCGTGTCGTCGCCCTCGCGCAGCGCCTTCTCGGCCGTCAGCCACTTCTTGAGCAGCTCCGCCATACGCGAACCTGGGAACGGCGACACCAGCTCGTTCAGACGAAAGCCTGCGACACCGTGAAACGGCGCCGTCGCAACCCATCGCCCATGCCGGACCGCCCGCACACGCGCCGAGTCGTCCCACAACGAGCCGCAGTGCGGGCACGTATAGCGGGCCGAGTCCGGTCGTGCCCGGCCGAACACTTCATGCGCGACTTCGGCATCCTCGCTCCAGGTCACGTTCTCCCACGCCAGCTCATGCTCTTCGCCGCAATCGGGACACGGCACCAGATAGATGCGTTGATCCGAAGTCAGATACGCCTGCTGGATTCGCGAGAAGCCGTCAACGGTGGGCGTGCCACCAAAGATTACCTTGCGGCGGCTGTCCGAATAGCTCTTGTTTCGTTCCTCCAGCAGCGTGATCGAATCGCCCTGATCGCGCACGTTCGTGTTCGCATCGTCCGGCTCCTCGACCGCGACGACCGGGGCCGGCGTCGACTTCACATCGTCCGGCGCGTTCGACGTAATGAACTTCAGGAACCCGCGCGGGAACGTCTTGTGATCCCACAGATTGTTCTTGTCGCGCGCAGCATGCACCGGCAATTTTGCCGACAGGCGAGGCGTCACCTCGACCATCGGTTCGAATTTCTCGAGATTGAACTTCTTCGCCGACTTCTCTTTCGCAAACATGACGATCATCGGACACGGATCGACGTCGATCCGCTTGCCGATGTAGTTCAGCAGCACACCATCCGTCCACGCGACCTGCGCCGATTTCATGCACACGATTTTTTGCACGGTCGGATCGTCGAGCGCGTCATGCATGCCGAACACCCACGGCGTGATGTTCGGGTTATAGCGGCCCGGCGTCGCCGTCGCTTTCGCACTCATCCTGCGATGCTTGCGCGCCCACTCCGTCGTCCCGATCCGCTCGGGCGGACGGAGAAGCTTCGCAATCCGGCGAATCACCGCCCGGACTGTCTGCGTCGTATTCAGAAAGCTGCTGAAGGCATCCATACATGTGCTCGTTCAACCATTCGACGTCGACCTCGACGCCGTACAGGGTGCGTAGCTCCTGCACCAGTTTGTCGGGCAGCGCCAGCAATTCCGTTTGAAATGCGCCGACCATCTGGCCGTACGCCTGTTCGAGCTGCGCCGCGTTGACCAGTTGGCCTTTCTTCTCGGCCAACGTCAGAAGCTTGATCTCGCGATCGACACGCTCGGTCATCGCGCGCTCGGCGACGAGATCGATCCCGGTCTCGCTTGCGCGGCCGGCAGCCGATTCTCGTAAGTGGCGAAGATACGCAACGCGGATTTCATCAAGCGACGCCGTCCGATAGTCGATATTGAGACGGTCGACAAGGCGCGATACCGTCGAGCGCTCCAGATCGAGGTGATCAGCGATTTGTTGCTGAGTCAGCATGTGAATGTGCCCCCCTATAGGAATTCGACAGTAGAGAAAAAACGCGGGTGCGAGCCCCCGCGTGTGGCGATGCCCAGAGGGTCCCCGCCTGCTCAAAAAATAGGCAGACCCGCACCGATCGCGACATCGGCGGTCACGCCGTCGCCTGCTCGGTCCATCGCCCACACGACACGGTCCATCGCGTCGTCAAACACGAAGCACCGCGCGGTAACGCGCCCCATGCTTCGATCTTCATCCCACGTCGACCAGACCTCGCTCGGCCCGGCGCTCGTCGACTCGATTCGCATTTCAGCGCCCCAATGCAAAAAGCCCTGAGGGCTTTCGCGCTCAGGGCTTCGATATTCATTTCGGTAGGGCAAACACCCCCCAACTCTTCCAGACTATGGGTCTAACGACAATGGTCGACCGACATCGACACGCTTCTGGGACGTCAGACCGATATGCAGTTGCGCCAGGATACAAACCGTGCAAAGAACTATGTATATCTTCGCACCATAGTGTTTTTCAGCACCGGCGGGAAGCTTCTTCATCATGACCTTGTACATGGTGGAATTACGAAACAATCTTCTCAGCTCCTGCAAGCGCCCTTGTTGTCTTCCTGACGCCAGCGTTTCGTTCCCAAGTTGATGAGCAAAGTCGTTACGGATCCGACGTAACAATTGAATCGCACGCTCAAAATCACCGTTGATAAGACCGAGCCGATGAGCGATCAAAATTTTCGCCGAGAACGTTCCCAACGCTCGATCCGAATCAAACAACGAGTCTTCCCCTCCAGCGCACGGATGAAGCACATGCTGGAGCAATTTTTCCAATCCAACATCGATGCTTGATGCAGCCAGGATCACCGCGGCACGTTCACTCTCGCCAAGCAGAGAGCCCGCCAGCTCGGCCGCCTCATCTACGAATGGATTGTAATCGTCAAGGTCCATAATGACTTCCCTACTCGTTGGTCTAGATTGTTATCGCGTGGTCACTGTCCTGATGCGGTCGCGCTTCAATTTTAACTAGTTTCAACGAGAAAGCCCTGAGAGCTTTTGCACTCAGGGCTTCGATATTCATTTCGTAAGGGCGAACGCCCTCTCAACAGATCCCGACAGACAGTTATCGTTGTTGGTCGCGGCGCTCCCGCGATTCAGTACGCCTGTCGGGCGAAGGTTGCGACACGAGTATGCGGTCGCTCATGTATCCAGTGACGCGGTAAAGGATGTGCAGAGTTTAAGCGATCCGCTCTTGAAATGGAATACGTTTCATCCTCGCAATTGCCGGCGCATTGTGTCGGACACCGATCCATCTATGGTATCGAGCAGCGCGAGCATGTCATGAAAGCGCCACGACCAATTGCGCCGATACTCTGCGAGCGACACCCCGAGCGTGTGCGCCCGGCCCGCGTCGTCGCACCGCCGCTTGCCGGAACCAGAGCAGTCAGGGCAAATGTGCCGGCCCTTCGCATTCGATACAGGCGATGCCGCGATCCGCCCCATCCCGCCGCAGTCGTCGCATGGTTCATATTCCCGAAATACCATAGGCCCGTTACGCCCTTCGAAGAACGGGATACGCTCCTCTGACACGCATACTTTCCCGCTGCCCCCGCATACATCGCACGCGTACGTTGCCGTCGTGACGGCGCGCACACGGCGCACGACACCGCGTCCCTCGCACTCGACACACTGGTCGTTCACCCACTCGTCCAGCAAGCGCAACGCGAACCGCTCGACGATGTCGACGTTCGCGCGCTCGACGGCATGCCCCGCACGTTGATCGCGACGCTCGTCTCGCGAGTAGCCAGTGAATCGAGCCCGCTTGAATCGGCCCGATGTCCGGATCATCTGCGCCAACAGCAGGGTTGCACGCCGAACCAGCGCAGGCGTCGCCTGCGGCCCGGCCTTGATTCGGATCAGCAAGCGTCCGAGATCGTTCGCAAAGGCGAGCGCGCCCAAAGTAACTTTCGGATCGGCAATCGGGTCGGTGAACTGACCACGAACGCTCATAGCAACACCCACCCGTTCTTTCAAATCGATCACGACTCTCTCCTACTCGTCCTAATGTCTCAATGTCCCAAGGGAAAAGGCTTGCAGGGGTGCGCGCCTGCGACATGCGCGACGTGCGCGACGTGCGCGACATGCGCGACATGCGTCGCGCACGTCGCGCCCCCACACCCGCGCCCGAGACCGCGCCTTGGGACATTGGGACATGGGACGTCCGCAGCGCGCCAAGACGGGGCGAGTGGCGCGCTTTGCGTGCAGGCACAGCGCGCCACACAATCACAGCGGACTGTCGTCATCGCCCGCTACAATCAGTTCACGCTCGACTTCCGGCTCTTGCTCCTCGCGCACGTAGTACCAACCACGCGAACCGGTCGACTCGCGCTTGCGCACCCACCCGAGAGACTTCAACGCCTTGCCGATGCGGCGCTGTTCCGCCAGCGTCCACTTCGACGTGTCGAGCTTCAGGATGTCAGCGAGGATCTCTTCCATCGTCGTGCGCGACACGAATTCCAGGTCCTTCGCAATCTTGTCTTCGTACACGTCGCCTTCGTAGCGCTCTGCCTGCTCGATCTCGAACAGGGGCCGCTCCTGCTCGTTCACGTGCCACGCAACGCCCGAGCGATACAGGTGTACGGCTTCCCCCCAGAGCTGGTCACGAACGGCCACAATGCCGTCGATGTCGACCAAACCACCGACACGCAGCGGCCAATAACGCCGGTTGCCCGATTCGTCCTTCAAGTACGTGTCAAAGTTGACCGAACCGGCGAATACGCACTGACGCGGGACGTCCGTCGCCCGCTTGCCGTAGAAGTTGCGGAACCGGTCAACTGCCGTCGCGAAGAAGCTTTTCACCGCCGACGAGTCGGCCTTGTTCAACGAGTCCAGTTCGGCCAGCTCGATTACCCACTTCCCGGCAAGCACTGCGTACGTGTCTTTGTTGCCGATCTGGATCGGCGTATCGGTGAACCAAGGAGCGCCGGCTAAAACCTTCAGCGCCGTCGATTTGCGGGCACCCTGCTTGCCTTCGAGGATCAGGACGTTGTCGACCTTGCAGCCCGGCTCCATCACACGAGCGACGGCCGCGATCATCCATTTCATGAACGCGAGCTGCACATATTCGCTGTCGGCCACTCGCAGGTATGTCGACGGCATCGACCGGACACGCGGCACGCCGTCCCATTTCAGCCCTTCGAGGTATTCGCGCACGTCATGGAAGTGGGTAGCGTCCGCAACCAACAGGACCGCGTTCATCACGATATCGGTACGCACCGAGAGGCCGTACCGCTGCGACAACCAGAGCGCGCAGCGCTGATCGTCCATGTCGGTCCACTCGCCCGTCACGCCTTGCGGGAACGGCGGCCCCTTGCGCTTCATCACGCGTCCGCCGAAGTCGTCCTGCTCGATGACACCCTGCCATGCCTTGTGGTTCGACAGGATCAAGTGCACGTTGCCGAGCGTCGGCAGCAGCGTGCCCTTGTCCGAGCGCGCGAGGTCCTGCTCCCACGTGTGTGCGCCGCTCTCCGCCTCGCGGCCATCCCACTCCGGCTGTTTGGCGGCAGCGGATGTCGCGACGGGTTTCGACGGCGTGACGTCCGCGGTCGACATGTCGACCGTCGCCGGCCGGATCTCTTCGTTCGCTGGGGCGATGACGCGCAAGATTGCCGCCTGCACCTGTGCCTCGACAGCCTCGAAGCCCTCTTCGACGTGCAGGTCGTTGAAATCGGTCAGCTTGCGCTCGCCGCGATTAGCGAATACCGGATAGATAACGCTGACGTCGTCGACTGTCGCTGCCGCCTCATACGCGCGCTTCAGGCCCGTGTTCTCGAAACGCTTGCGACGCAGCGGCATAACGTCGTTGCCATAGCTGACCTCGACATACGGCACGCCGTTGTCGTCACGACGGCGTGACACGGCAACCATGTACCACGTGTTCTTCGCTTCTATCCGCACCGGGTCTGCACCAAACACCAGTTCGCCCCGGTAAGCAAACTCATCGGCGAGCCAGTCGCGCATGCGCTGCTCGATCTTCCAGTCGTCGTCGGCGCAGACCAGTACATGCACATCCGGATACGTCGCACGCAGGTAGCGCACGGCCGGGAGGATACCGCCCGCGTCAAAACAGATATTGACCGCGAACGCGTCGTCGATTGCCATGCGGATCGCACGCGCGGTTGCATAGCCTTCGGCGACCAGCACGACCTGGTCGTCTGGGCCAACATCACCGAGCAGATACGAAGCACCCTTCTTCTCCATGCCCTTGTTGAAGCGCTTCGCGCCGTCCGGCGTGATCTTTTGCAGGCCTACGAGACGAGCGTCGTCGCCGTACTGATACATCGGCACGAAGATCGTGCCGTCCGCGTCGAAACGCACGCCTTCGGCTGTGATGTGTTTGCGGTCGAGATAGGCAGACTCGCCATGCTCTGCAGCACGGTTCCACTGGTCGCGTGCACGGTTCGCGGCGAGCTTCGCCTGCCGTGCGTCGCGCTCGGCCTGTTCGCGGTCGGCAGCCTCTTGCCGGCGACGCGTTTCCGCGAGCGCTTCTTCGCTCAACGGTGCGCCGCCCCACTCGAATCGTTCCGTGCCCGGATCGTCGCCCGAGAAATGGCCGAACGTACCGCCATAGCCGATCACTGCGCCCTTGCTGACGACCTCGCGAAGCTGATACCAGAATTTCTTGCGCGGCCCGTACCGATGATGTTTGCCGTCCGCGACGGGATGGCCAGCGGGTAGGTCGGGATGCCCCGCCGCACACAATTGCTGAATGATCTGGTCCAGTGTCGCCATATAGAAATCCCTCTGTCAAAAGTCACTTTGGCCGCGTGTCGCGGCCAGATCACGATTCGATGAGCGCCGGCCGGCTAAATCGCACGCCGAGCCGCATCCAGCTCGACGAGCCGGCGGTCGCGTTCGACCTTGTGAGCAAAGCTGCGCCATGCGCCCCGCCCGGCCGCATAAGACTGCCGCCCACTCGGCGAGCGGCTGTACCGCGATGCGCCGCGTCGCAACGCACTGCTGATTCCGTTCACGTTCATAGGGGTTTCCGGTTATTTGCCGCGCAGTCGACGCCATTCCGCCGACATGGAATCGTCGAACGCGGCAAGGTCCAGCGCGCAGAGACGATCAGTAAGCTGGTCGCGGAACGCGTGGCGATCTGCCTTGGTTGCGAGCGCGGCGCATGCTCGCGCGGCGCGCTCGACGAACAAGCGCACGCTCTCCGCCGCGCTCGCTTCCGCGAGAATCGGAGCGAGGCGATCGGGGAACGTGGCGATTAGTTCGGACAGCAAGCGGCCCACTTCTGCCGGGGCGTCCTCGAATCGGGCTGCGATCGTTGTTGCAGCGCACGCCAATTGCTGC
>Ga0182005_1000832_pt1 | contig 13836 bp, 13 predicted proteins | sample Sormic07211103_1_FD_123021 | JGI IMG/M metagenome (GOLD analysis project Ga0182005, IMG submission 123021) | Rhizosphere microbial communities from Sorghum bicolor, Mead, Nebraska, USA - 072115-103_1 MetaG | ecosystem: Host-associated > Plants > Roots > Rhizosphere | place: USA: Nebraska...
AGTATCTATGAATTTATGCGTGCTCACCTGTCTGAATACAGGAATGTGTTGCTGGCAGAAGACGACGGAATATATGATTGCTTTCGTCAAAACCTGCCCAAGCTTATGCAACTAGACGAATGGTTTCATCCTGATATCGCCAGTGATGAAAACCCGTCTGAGAACGAAACTTTTCAGTTCATTGCCAATGTACTGGTATCCGGTAGTAGCGATTGTTACCAACCTACAAAAAGCCCCAATAATCATTGGAGTAACTGGCCCGATGGTGGCAGGTTATGAGAGGAGAACAAAAATTGGTGAATGTTTCGATTTCTTTTAATTAATGATCATTTCAGTCGGTGTAAATTTTTCGGCCCAGGCTTCAATTTCTTTACCTATTTTATCTCGGTTGATCCGATAGGTTTGCAGTGAATCAAGACCGACAGGTAAATGCAGGGGCGGGTTTTCAGCGGCGGCAAGTTCAGTAACAACTTTTACCAATTTGACCGGATCTCCCGGTTGGTTACCGTGTAACGCTGCCGGTACATTTCTCATTTGGCTGACAGCAGTTTCATCGTAGCCGGATATTGGGTTAGCTGGCTTTTCTTTTATAGCGCATTTATGGAAAACCGTTTATTATGGCATCCATCAATAAACCGTCTTAAATATGAAACTTATTTCCCTGCTATGTTTAATGATTATCCTGCTGTCCAGTTTTACATATGTTAACAAGGACAGGATTGTAATTCCTGCTGTATTAAAATCTGCGATTGTGTACCGGTCCGGCGCAGAATTACATCACACGGCCAAAGCCAGCCTCGAAAAGGGGAATAATGAGGTTGTTATTGAAGGTGTCAGTAATGATGTCGATCTTAACAGTCTTCAGTTTGGTTCCGATGGAGGAGTGACAGTAATGTCGGTGGAGTTCGTCACCAACTATCTTAAGCCCGCTGTAAAACCGACGCTTGTAAAAAAGCTGGAGGACTCTGTTGAAATAGTGAACCGGGCACTTTCCAGGCTGCAGGTTATTCTGAAGACCGACAAGGATATGCTGGATCTCCTGAACGCCAATAAAGAGATTCGGGGCACTCAAACAGGCCTTAGTGTGGCGGAATTGGTGAAAATGATGGAATATTACAAAACCAAAACACTCGAACTGCAGAATGAGATCACGGATTATAACGAACGCGCTGTCAAATTAGTGGAATTGATGGCTAAACTGAATGATCAATTGAATGAAGAGAAAAACAAGAATACTAAAACAACAGGAAACCTGATCCTACAGCTATTTAGTCCTATGAGCGGCAGTTTTAATTTTACCATCTCGTACATTACCAAACACGCTTCATGGAACCCTTACTACGATCTTTTTGTGGAGTCTGTCGATAAGCCGATACGATTGATTTACAGAGCTAAGGTTGCTCAGTCCACAGGGATCGATTGGCAGCAAGTAAAGTTGAGTCTTTCTACATCAACACCCAACCAGCAAAATACAGCGCCTGTGTTTAATGGATGGTTCCTGGGATATATTAATCCTAAGGTTCAGATAAGGGGAGTCAGTTCTATGACTAACTCACTAAGTGGAAAGGTGGCAGGTCTGGCACTTAACGAAGTGGTTGTTTCAGGTTACGGTTCCAAAAGCATGTACAAGAGTGAAGAGACCGAAGCCGATGCTAGTCCGGTTTATGTAGTAAATGGAAACATTATGAATAAGGCTGATTTTGAAAGGATAGCCCCGCAGTCAATTGCAGGCATGAACGTATTAAAAGATGCTGCAGCTACTGCAATATACGGCAGCAGGGCCGCCAACGGAGCTATTGTTGTTACACTTAAGGATAACATGAGTGATTATATATCCGTGGCGGATAATGAACTTAATATGGTCTATAACATAGACCTGCCCTATGATATGGAGAGTAACGGTAAAGAACAAAGCGTGCAGTTAAAAGAAAGCAGTGTGGCTTCAGTCTATAAGTTCTATGCGGCTCCCAAACTGGATAAAGAAGCCTATCTGCTGGCAGATATTGACGATTGGGAACAGCTCAATCTTATTCCGGGAGAAGCCAATATCATTTTTGAAGGTACCTATGTAGGTAAAACAATGATAGACCCCAATAGCACGAAAGATACACTTACGCTAACGTTGGGCAGGGACAAAAGAGTGGTGGTTAAAAGAGACAAACTGGTAGATGTTAGCAGCGTTAAATTCCTGGGTTCCAACAAGAAGCAGGTGTTCAGTTATGAGATAACCGTGAAGAACAATAAGAAAGAAAAAATCTCCATGCTGCTGAAGGATCAATACCCGTTGTCTACCAATAAAGACATAGAGGTGGAAGTGCAGGAAACCAGCGGGGCAGATGTAAATAAGGATCTCGGTATCCTGAACTGGAATATAGAACTGGCGCCTGGAGAAAGTAAGAAGTATAAATTAAGTTATAGCGTTAAGTATCCTAAGGATAAAATGGTCAATGTAAACTGATGCTTAAAATAGGGGGCTGGCCTTTGGGTCAGCCCCAAAAAATGAGAGATGTGACTAGGCTTTCTCCTCCCTCGTACCCAGGGTTAGTCTGCACCTTGCAGGGCAGCAGATATCCCAATATCCCCTCTTTTCTCCCATATTTCACGAATTTTTCCGGCTTGCTTCTTCCCGGGTAATCCTGATATAGTTATAGAAGTCGCGCAGGATTTTATGGCCGCTGCGATGCCCTTTTTTTTAGCGTTGAAAGATGCTCCTGCAGCATCGGTGCTTCGGTTATCAAAATAATTAGGGCTGCTTCTGTGAAGTATTTAAATGGATTTTACCACTGTCCGGAACTCATTTAATCCGGAGTGTCCACTTCATTATACCTGCGCCTCCAGCACATGATTATTTTATTACCTTTGCATATATTGCCTCAAATAAGTCCGTAAAATGGAAGATATCAATCTTGGTTAGACCAGCCGAAAAAAGGTTAGTAAGAAGTTGAAAAGGAAAGATTTTGCTAAAACAAAATCCTTTGGAGAACAACCTTATTTTTTCAAGGAGGTTTTTTATGCTCATCCTTCAATGCTTACAACAGCTTACTTTTTAACTTCCTAAAGGACAAAAAATGAATATAATTCTCTGGATAGTACAGGGACTGCTCTCTGTATTTTTTATTATGCCAGGCTATGGAAAAATCACGGGCAGCAAAGCACAACACGTTGCAGACGGACATTTGAAACCAAACAACTCTATATTGCCAATCCGAGTATTAGGCGTTCTTGAATTGCTAGGCTGTATTGGTATTATAGTGCCGTGGCTTTCGGGTATTGCACCAATCCTAACACCGATGGCAGCAGCATCTTTTTGTTTAATTATGATAGCCGGCATGTTTGTTCACATTACAAAAAAGGAATACAAAATGCTTCCACTGTTGATGATAGTTTTTATACTTTCGGCAGTTGTGGCATATTTTAGGTTCGACGAATTAGTATAGTAATAAATCACTGCTGACAAATAACAAAACCAGTCAGCAGGCTTTTGTCGGTATTAATCAGACGGAAGTACAATAAACATTTGTACTTCCGTTTCTCTTTCTCATACACAGGCAAAAAATAACTTTCCCTACAATCCCCTAACTTTTTCACTAGATCCGTTATGCAGCAGGAGGGTACAGAAACAAAAAATCACTTACAATAATATGTAAGTGATTAATTTTTTAAGTCGGGAAGGATGGACAATTGTCGAACTGCCCCCTTAAAAGTCTTGTTGAATTCAGAGAATAAGGTATATTATTCTTATGGAATAATTTGCGCTACTGTTTTTAGGAATTACTGCAGGATTTACAAGACATCTTACGCACTGAGATTGTCACGTACAAGTACGCTTACCACAAAACTCATGCAGTATACAGATTCAATCTTTATCTAGCTTTAACATTTTTTATGCAAATAGCTATTTGCCTTTTCATAGCCTTTAATTCTTGAATTTTTTCATCTATTTGTAATAGCTTTTTATTTAGTACATCAAGCTGTGCTCTTTTACTAATCTTTTTTTGATACCATACATCAATAACCTCTTTAATTTCATTCAACGTAAAACCTACCGCTTTCGCCATCTGTATAAACCGTAATTTGTCGTCGGCATCTTCGGCATAAAATAAATAGTTATTGGTTTTTACTTCAACCCTTTTTTCCCCTTTGATGAGACCAGATCTTTCATAGAACCGGATTGTTCCAATAGGTATTCCGGTGTCCTTCGACAATTGACTTATTAACTTCATCTTTATAAAAAATTAACAAACTATAGAGTATACTACATAGTTTTAGCTTTCAAAAGTATTGTATATGTTTGATGAATCAATTAGTTTTTAAAAATAAGTACGATGTATTCCGATCAGGAATTAATAACAAACCTGCCAGGTTTTGCCAGTCGATTCACAGATACTAACGGTATCAATTTGCATTACGTTGAAGGGGGGATCGGGGAGCCTTTGATCATGCTGCCTGGATGGCCGGAAACGTGGTGGGCATATCATAAAGTAATACCTTTGCTTGCTTCAAAATACAGGATTATAGTTGTGGACTTAAGAGGAATGGGAAGCTCCGGTAAGCCATTAGCAGGGTATGATAAGAGAAACATGGCTAAAGATGTGTATGAACTAATGCAGACGTTAGGTCACAGCAGTGTTCATATTTGCGGACATGACATAGGTGCTCATGTTGCTTTTAGCTTTGCTGCTAATTATCCTAAAGCAACACGTAAACTAATTATGATTGATACACCACATCCCGACGAGTCCATGTATCAGTTACCTATGCTGCCCATACCGGGTTTAGACTATACTTATCCCTGGTGGCTGGCTTTTAATCAGGTGAAAGATCTTCCGGAGGTTCTTTTGGCAGGAAGAATGAGGCTGGTAATAGATTGGGTATTCAATGCTTTATTAAAGAATGCTAATAGCATAACGGACTTTGATAAGAGTGTTTATAGCCAATCCTATGATTCGCCTGAAGGCATCCGATCTTCCAATTTGTGGTATCAGATGTTTACTCAGGATATTCAGGATATCAAAACTTACCCCAGGGTTAACGTGCCGACGATTGGGATAGCCTCCAATAGCAGTTTTGAAATGCTTAGCGGTTTCCTAACGAAATTTTGTACAGACGTGGAGATTGAAAAGATTGAAAATAGTGGCCATTTTCTGCTTTTTGAGCAGCCACAGGATGTTGCTAATTGTATAAAAGGTTTTCTACAATGATTACGCATTTGGATACTGTCTTTAGTCCGTTACCAGGCTAAGCTGATCGCCTAAAGCTGGTTTGTCCGATCCTTCCAACTGTGGGTGCTTTTCGCGGCTTATGCTGTGGAGCCACTTTTTAAGGTTCATCAACTCATAGGGAAGAATACCTTCCTGTTGGCCTACCTTCGGACATTAGTTTCATAATGTCATCATGGGGGTAATAAACAGTGCCTTCAATCCTTTTAAAAGGAAGGGTACCACTGTCCCTGTACTTTTGTAGTGTACCTGAAGAAATACCCAACATTTCTTAACCTGGTAAGATTTTAGCGATCGCTGTGGGGCATTTCTTTTTAAAATTAGAGAATTAAGGCCGTGCAAGGAAGAAGATAACCTGCGTTATACTCATAAAAGCATTAATTTCATCAATATAAAGTGTATGTTTGTTACCATTCTTATCAGTTAAAATAAATTTATGCCGATAAGCTTCAAGACTTTCACGGCAATGCTCCGCCTCGTCCAAATCCTCGAGGAAAATCTCATATCCTTCTCCTTTTGAGGCGGACCTTATGCGTCTTTTTGTAATTAAGAATCCAGTTGTCATCGTCTTCTTTGAAAATAATTAACCCCTTTTCATCCTCAGGAAGACCTTTAAGCTGAGCTAAATAATTAGGTTCATTCTCCTCAGTAATTATTTTAGTGAACTCACTTTCTCCGCCATTTTTGTTGAAAATCTTTAATATTACATTCGGCTTTTTCTCTTTCATCATGATATAAATTTAGTACAATTGTAAAGTGAATTTCACTCCTCCTGGAATAATTTATATGTTGATTAATGGAGAAAGTACTTTTAAGAGCAACAACACTAATTTTGTTCAGCTCGCGTATTTTGCTAAATACTATAAATTAAAATGCCTCACATTGGTGAGGCATTCAGAAAGTATTATTTTGCTTTTAACAGTTCAATAGGAAATGGATGTTCCTTCAATCTGCGCTTAGCCTGCTCTATTTTTTTTATAATAAAAGGGCTATTGCGCACAGCTTCTTCTGGAATGCTCGATTTACCTACTACTGGCTTTTCCCTTTTTTCAAGGAATTTTGAAATTTTTGTAGACATAATTTCTTCCTTTTAATCAAAATTAGACTTTTTTTCTGGTAACCAAAAATGCTTCATAGTTCTTTCCAGATTCAAACGGCTGCCACTTTTCATCTGCATATCCATAAATATTGAGAACCCCTTCTATTTCCTCTCTGTTTGTATTTATGGCTATTTGATACAATCTTGTGCGAGCCGGGGTGCTTCCCTCTGCATATATTGCTATATCCTCCATTACAGCTACCATGTCGATTACGGTACTTGCAACGGTTGCTAGTATCTTATCCCTGTCATTATTATCGGTTCGTGAAAGATCGTTAATCACGTTAGTATTTTCATCCCAATCACCAAAAGCAAGGTTATATACTTGTGATCCATCTATCCACGTTCCAATTTTATAATAATCGACCGTTTTTTTAATTGTACCATTTGGCCCCGTACTCTCAAAATCAAATCTGGCAGTCGTTTCATTTAATATATAAGGATACTTTTCTTTTTTCATGGCGATACAAATGTAGGTCGTGATACGACTCAGGTTCTATTCATTCTCGTTCATTTTCTGCTGTAACATTGCCATATCCATTGCCACTTTACTCTGCGTTACCTTTGCGTAAATCATAGTTGTACTCAGCTTCGTATGACCTAACATTTTCCTGATCGATTCTATAGGCACCTCAATGATTAGGGTGATTGTAGTTGCAATCGTATGCCTGGCAAGGTGAAATGTCAGGTGTTTTTTTTATCTCACGGATCTCGCTGATTATTTTCAGACCTCTATTTATATTTTGATTTGTAACTGTGGGCAAAATATACTCCGTGTCTTGGTTGTATATACTCAATAACGATATCGCCTGTTTAAGTAATGGTACGTAAACTGGTGTACCAGTTTTTGCGCTGGATGTCCTGATCCACTTCATTCCATCATTAGCGGTAAATATATTCTCTGGTTTCAGACTTAGTAAATCCGCAAATGCTAACCCGGTGTAACAACTGAAAAGAAACAGCTCCTTTACCTGCTTTAGCATCTCATTTTCAAAATCCTTGTTTTCTATTGACTTCAACTCTTCCATGCTGAGAAAATCCCGCCCTTTATGCTTAATTTTCAGCTTGTATAATACCCCTCAATCCTACGTTTTTTTGATATTGGTAAAATGTCTATTTTACAGCAATATCTTACCAATAATGAATATTACCTCGTTTGAAACGATTGATAAGGCCATCGGGATGGCTGGCGGAAAACCGATAGTACTGGAAGCATTGTGGGATGGCGATACATCTGGATGGTATTTGCATTTGAGCTTACATGTAATAATAAAAAAGCTTTTTTTTGTTAAAAAAGAAGTGAAATATATCGGTACAATTAGCCTTGGTGGGGATATCAGGTTATTCAATAGAACTGTACCACCATGGCCTGAGGCGGAGCTGGCAAAAAAATGGGGCAAGATGGCCAATGAGAAATATGGATTGATCTTTTATTTTCCATCTGATAAAGAACCGGATAGTGATTGCCCAGGTTGGGAGCAACGGCATTTGGCCATTCAATGTGCTGATTGTGCTAAGATGATCATCCCTACCGACAGCCCTTATTTGCCAAAGGACATTTGTTATAGCTGTCATTTAAAGCGAGAATTCAACAATAAAATAAAAAATGCTGAGCCGAAAGATGATGGCGTTAATTTGTACATGGTAAAAGATGAAGAGTATGATCATTTAGGTTATTGTAGCTTTTTCGACGGATTTCCCATAGCCCCTTTCATTGATGACACAGTGCAAGCCCGCCGCGAGAAAAGACTGGTAGATATTATTACTCTTGACGAGCTGGATATTTCGATTATAAAAGAAAAAATTGAAGAGGCGATTGATGAAAAAGTGGCAGTTTATAAATCTGCTGAATTTCCCCCAGGTTTTCCTGAAAAATTTAAAAGTAATATAAAACCATATACGGTCGAATACCAGGGAAATAAATATGAATTGATAGAGCGGTTAGACAAGGAGCATTCGAAAATTGGCAGGTTAGTGTGGGTGCTCGAAATGGTTAATAAAGCCATTTCCGGGGGTTATTGTTTCAAGATCTTTTTCAAGAATGGGTTTACTCACCGGGATGATGCTGTATTACGGTTTGTGAATTTTGTTGGTAATGGCTCAACCTCCCTAACGGCGATTGTACAAAAATACAGCGGTACATTAACGAAAACGGAGGTGCAGGATACGGTTGCAAAGATGGAGATGGCTGGTTGTTTGACAATAGAGGGAGAAATTGTACAGACTACAGATGTAGCCAGGAAGCTGTTGGGGATTCGTAAGGTTTAAGTAAGCCATTGCCGCTAAGCTTGAGACGTAGCCATAAATACAAAGCTGTAACTTCTACTGCGAGATTCTCATATACAAAAACACTGTTCCGCATCCCATTCAGACCATGCCCTTACACCTCTAGCCTTGCTGCGAAGGCCTTGAACTTTAACGTTGAAAGATGCTCCTGTGGCTTCGGTACTTCGGTTATCAAAATAATTAGGGCTGCTTTTGTGATGTGTTTCAATGGATTTTACCATTGTCCGGAACTCATTTAATCCGGGGTGTCTACTTCATTATACCATCGCCTCCAGCACACAATTGTTTCATTATCTTTGCATATATTACCTCATATAAGTCCGTAAAATGAAAGATATCAATCTTTGGTTAGACCAGCCGAAAAAAGGTTAGTAAGAAGTTGAAAAGGAAAGATTTTTCTAAAACAAAATCCTTTGGAGAACAACCTTGATTTTTCAAGGAGGTTTTTTATGCTCATGCTTCAATGCTTACAACAGCTTACTTTTTACCTTCATAAAGGACAAAAAATGAATATAATTCTCTGGATAGTACAGGGGCTGCTCTCTGTATTTTTTATTATGCCAGGCTATGGAAAAATCACAGGCAGCAAAGCATAACACGTCGCAGACGGGCTTTTGAAACCCAACAACTCTATAATACCAATCCGGGTATTAGGCGTTCTTGAATTGCTAGGCTGTATTGGCATTATAGTGCCGTGGCTTTCGGGTATTGCACCAATCCTAACACCGATGGCAGCAGCATCTTTTTGTTTAATTATGGTAGCCGGCATGTTTGTTCACATTACAAAAAAGGAATACAAAATGCTTCCACTATTGATGATAGTTTTTATATTGTCGGCAGTTGTGGCATATTTTAGGTTCGACGAATTAGTAAAGCAATAATCACTCTTCAGACAAATTTGAATAATTTCTCCTTTCTTGTATGACTTCTTCATCCGGATAACAGAAACGGCATCTACAATCCTATCCCTCACCTGGGCAGCTACTTCAATATCCTCAGACATAAGATCATTGAGATCAATATAAAAATTTTCATTATTTACATTTTTTAAAATTATACAGCCCATTACTGCTGCCTTAATGAGAAGTTGCATGTTCTTTAGGTGGGTCTTCTTTATAAGTACCACCATTTGTGGATTGCTCAGGACTACTATAGCGTACGACCACTTTAATGTTCTTCTCATCTTTTTGAAATTAGGGAATTATCACAGTGCAAGGAAGAAGATAACCTGCGTCATAGTCTTAAAGGCATTTATTTCATCAAAATATAGTGTTTGCTTGTTACCATCCTTACCAGTTAAAATAAATTTATGCCGATAAGCTTCAAGACTTTTAAGGCAATGCTCCACCTTTTCCAAATCCTGGAGGAAAATCTCATATCCTTCTCCTTTTGAAGCGGCTCTTATGCGTCTTTTTGTAATTAAGACCCAGTTGTCGTCGTCTTCTTTGAAAATAATTAACCCCTTTTCATCTGTAGGAAGGCCTTTAAGGTGAGCTGAATATTCCCTTTTGATAGAGAAATAGTAAATAATCCAATAACTGAGTCGGCGCTATTTTCCATCGTACCAATCTTGTGCAAATAATTAAAGGTTAGTCTTGATAAATCTTCTTCTAACCTAACTGGAAAGGCTGCTGCTGGTGAGGCAGCTGGATTTTTCAAGTGGCCGGCCAGGCGGAAGTGATCCTGACAGGAGGCTGTTGTTTATAGAACTTTCGAAGCCGGCCTAAAGTCAGGTGCATGACCACGGACAGGTAGGCATGACGAGGATCAGGTATGCTATACAACGAAGGTGTTAATGCTTATCTTGAGTTCGTTTAGTACTTTTATGATAATATTGAGAATTAACCCGAATACATACACTATAAATTCCCGGACGCTGTACCTCGTCAATTCACAATATTAAATAGTCATTGTTTACCGTAAAGTCTTTTTGGGTAAGGAACGAAATTCCTATACACGTATGAAGAAAATACTATGTTTCAGCTTATTATTGTCATTTGGACACTATGTCTGTGCGCAGCAAGGAATAGATTTGCAGGTACTGACTCCTCCTGCACCAGAAGTGGCGGCAATAGGAAAGTTTGGGTTGACGCCTGTAGACAATTTTACAGGTATTCCGTCTATATCCATACCCTTTTACACTATTCAGGAAGGTACCCTGGATTTTCCTATTAGTTTGCAGTACCATGCTGGTGGTATCAAGGTGAAGGAGGATGCCAGTGAGGTAGGATTAGGATGGGCATTAAATGCAACAGGTTCTATTGTAAGTATGATGAGGGGAAAACCTGATTTCCCGGGAGGCTTTCAATTGAACTATTCAGATTTGCCAGATCCGCCTGATAGCATTTTAAAAACCAAATCACCGTATTACAGTTTGAATGGTTGGTATTACATGTGGGGTAGTGAATTTAACGTGATTACATTTTTAGGTGCAAATGCAATATATACTGGTTTAGCCCTGCCTAAAAAAGGTGTAATTACCAATTATTATAATCGGTTTACTCTTGGTTATATAGGGGATGGACCTGATTATTCATCCGACCTGTATATGATCAACCTGGGCACCAAATCCTACAAGTTTGTTTTTGATAATAACTTCCAGCCGGTTGTACTGGGTGATGGTGCGTTGAAGATTGAAGTGCTGCCGGAAGGTACGACACCCAACTGGAAGGTGACGGATGAAAATGGCGTACAATATTATTTCAGACAGCGTCAGATGAGTTATTCCAGTAAAGGTGCAGCTTCTACAGTAGGTATTGTTCCCAATACAAATACCTGGATGTTGACCCAGATAATTTCTCCTACCTATGGTCAGATAGATTTCAAATACTTGTTTGATAACAAAAAGCTTATCAGCGAATTACCGAATGTTTCTGAAATTTACCGGGTGGGTAATATGTCCGCCCATACACAACAGGAAACACTGAAAATAGATGCTTATTATTCACAGTATGAAAGGGTAAATATTGACACGATTAAATTCAGTACAGGTTATGTAAATTTCCTTTATGATAGTGTGCGATTGGACCTGATAAATAGTCGCCGGCTTTACGCAATGGAGGTACGCGACCTCAATAACAGGCTGGTGAAGAAAATGACGCTTGAAAACAATGCGTATTTTAATGCAGATGTCGCTTACTCAGGTACATATTCTGGCTTGTACACAAGCGGATTTACAACAGATCAACAGAATAAACGACTGAAATTACAATCCATAACAGAGGTAGACGTAAAAGATACCAGTAACGATAAGAAGTTTATATTTACTTATAATGAATCGCAGAATCTGCCGCACAAATTATCATTAGCAGTGGATCACTGGGGGTATTTTAACGGAGCCTCTAATACAACGCTTATACCGCCGGCTACTGTGTATCTTACTACCTATCCATATCCAATAGAAGTGCCTGGAGGAAACAGGAACGCGAATCCGAACTTTACCCAGGCCAATATACTAAAGACGATTAAGTATCCAACAGGTGGTACGACTGACTTTACTTATGAGACGAACCAATATATGAAAACGCAGACCGTCGTCACCTGGCATACCGAAAGTAGCGAGTTGTATAAATCCGGAGGCTCTTCTACCATTAACACCGGTGGATTTGTGGATGCAAGCGGAAACTTTACCGTAGGGAATAATTGGGTAGGTAAGAAAATGTCGATCATGGCGATTGTAAGCAGGCCATCTTCGTACCCGCTCAGTCCTTATACGCTGGATATTATAGTGAAGAAAAACAATTCATTCCTGAAAAGGATTCCAATAGCAACATCTATTGGTACCAGCCAGGTTTTCGATTCTACGATTGTATTGGAGGCGGGCACTTATAATATCTCATTTGATGCGGCTACTACTGACTTTTTTAATGCCTGCGAGATAAGGCGCTTAGTGTATGTGCTGAAATCTTACTCTACGAGCGAAGAGGTCACCGCACCTGTATATGGCTCAGGTCTGAGGGTGAGTAAAATTGTAAATACTGATCCGATAGCAGGCAATATTAATACTAAAACATACACTTATTCTGATGTATCAATGGATGATTTACCTACCTATGTTTCAGCAGAAGGTTATGATCCATTGGGGATTGGTATTTATAATGCGTTCAGGTATTTGCACAGTCAGTCTATCTACCCGTTTTCAGATGCAAGGTATGGACCGTATGCGGGATATTCAAAAGTTGAAATTCGTGAAACTGATGCTAATAACAATGTAAACGGCATCAGTGAATACAACTATGTTACCGGGGGTAGCATTAATGTTGGAACAATGGCAAGTACAAATTCGACCCTGGATCGACCACATCTTGTTAACCCGGTTTTGCCACCAGTGCCGGCGATAGCTGGTGATGACCGGGGAAAGCTAAGCGCTGAGAATTATTATAAAATAGTGAATGGAGTAACTGTTCCTGTATCATCTTCAATATATCGGTATACGAGAGATAATGGCGGTGTATTTTGGCAAATGATGACGCAATCCGGGCTGAGTGACCTCTTAAGTCCGGGTTATAGTGGTGAGCAGGATTTCAGAATTTTTGCCCACCAGTATCCGATTTATATTCCCCGCAATATGCTGTATTATAAATCAACGATCTCTTATGATGCGACGGGTACCATCGGTTTGACACAAACCGAAAATTATTACTATGATAATGTAAACGGGCATTATCAGATGACAAAGAAAAGCACCACAACATCAAAGGGTGATACCCTGAATACATATTATAAATATCCCGGAGACTATGGCGATCTTTCTTCAGAAACCCGCTTAGATACAGACGCTCAGGGTCTGAAACTATTGCAGACAAAACATGTAATAGTACCGGTAGAATCCTATAAAGAATTATATACTGGTACAGGCACGAAGAAATATTTCGATGGACAGTATAATGTATTTAACACCTCACTACCTACATTCAAACAAATTTATTCACTCGAAACAGCAGTACCTGTTACTGCATTTTCTCCTTCTGCTTTGAGTGCTGGCAATATGACAAAGAACAGCGCATATAAAAGCCGTATTCGTTTCTCTGGGTACGATGCCACCGGTCACCTATTAGAACAAGGCAAAGAAGGCGATATGTTGCTCAGTTATATATGGGATTACAGCGGCACCCGCCCGGTAGCAGAAGTCATAAACAGTGCACAAACTGACATTGCCTACACCTCTTTCGAAGCAGATGGCAAGGGTAACTGGACCTTTACAGGTATCCCTGTTGCAGATGCCACTGCACC
>Ga0182005_1000833_pt1 | contig 13799 bp, 11 predicted proteins | sample Sormic07211103_1_FD_123021 | JGI IMG/M metagenome (GOLD analysis project Ga0182005, IMG submission 123021) | Rhizosphere microbial communities from Sorghum bicolor, Mead, Nebraska, USA - 072115-103_1 MetaG | ecosystem: Host-associated > Plants > Roots > Rhizosphere | place: USA: Nebraska...
CCGCCCGGTCATTGTTACCACCAATTTCGATACAATGCTTGAGAGAGCCCTTCTCAACTTCGAGGGCGCCGATCAAGCACGACAGCTAAGTTTTGCGGGGCAGGATCTACCTACGCCAGGTAGTGCCGGTTTCGGTGGAATCATTCATCTCCACGGCCGAGCATCGGATGAACAAATAGATCTAGAACAGACGCCGCTTGTTGTAACCAGTGCAGACTACGGAGATGCCTACATGCGTTCAGGGTGGGCATCCCGTTTTTTGTTCGACTTGTGTCGATGCAAGACTATCGTACTCATCGGCTACAGCGCAGGCGATGCTCCAGTCCGTTATTTCCTCAATGTGCTCGAAGCTGATCGACAGAGATTCCCAGATTTGCGCGCCGTTTACGCGCTAGATTCGGTCTCGGCACGGGAGGAGCCTGATGCGCGTTGGAGTGCACTTGCGGTCCAACCGATTGTGTATGAGGTAATTACCGATCCTATAAGTGGCAAGCGAGACCACAGTGCATTATGGCGTGACCTAGGTTTGCTTGCCGACGTGGTAGAGCGGCCACGAATAACCCGTCGAGCTTGGGCTCAAGCGATTCTGGGTAAATATTTCTCTGAAGCTCAGCCGTCCGAGCTTGATCGCATTTTGTGGTTGTTGCGCGGAAGTCGCGACGTATGGCCAGTTGCAATCTCCACGATTGAAGATGTCTCCTGGTTCGATTTTTTTGTAGAGCGAAATGTTTGGAGTAACGAAGATGCGGCCTGGATTTTCGCTGCATGGCTCGCCCGTGATCTGCAGTCAGCTACTCGATTTAGCGTAGCTGTAGCTTGGCTAAAACGGCTTGGCAAGCCCTTCGCGGAAGCTGTTTCTCGCCATGTTCGCCAATCTAGTGGGCTGCCAGAGTTTTGGTTGCGAGCTTGGCTCTTGCTTTCAAATTGTCAGCCGCAGCCAGATAGGAGTTTGGAGGAGCAGCCCTTCGCTATACTAGAGAGACTTCGTGGTCAAGTGATCCTTAGTGCTGATCTCTATAAGGCTATAGGGGTGCTCGCGCCGGTGCCCGAACTGACTTCTCGGAGAGATTCTGCGTCTATTCCGCCCACCCGACTATCCGACTTAATTGGTGTGAGATGGTCGGTACAGGACCAGGGTGAAATGTCAGACCTGATCGATACCCTTGTAGCGATCGCACAGCCAAACACTATCATGGCTATTGCCACGGCGAAACTTCAAGAAATCGTATGTACTTCGGTGGACTTTGATTTAATAGACGATGATTACGATAGTAACGAATTTTCAGTTCCGTCTATCGAGCCACACATTCAAAACGAACATCATGAAGGTTTAATATTTCTCATCCAGCTACTGGCCCGCTTACTTCCTGAGGGTGCACGAGCTGATAGAGCGGCGAGCCGATCCTTGGCGGAATCTTGGTGTCGGATTTCAGGCTTTCTTGGAATTCGGTTATGGTTGCACGCACTACGTGACGCTACGCTCTTCACAGGCGATGAGGCAATCGCTGGGGTAGCAGCGCTGCCGCATAATGCTTTTTGGCATATACAGCGTGAGCTCGCATTAGTGCTACGTGATCGATCGAAAGATGCAAATCCAGAGCTTGTTTCTCAGGTGGAACTACGAATTTTAACTGAGGCCGATACTTACTTTAAGCGGTACACTATCGAAGATGGACAGGTTGACTGGCGTGGCCATGCTTCGGATACCGAAGTGTGGCTGCGGCTTTGTATGCTCGAAAAGGCAGGAGTTTTGTCTGAGGCCGGAATCGCCAAGCTCATCGCGATCAAAGAGCGTCGTGAATATCTTGATCGTAGCATAGAAGACAGGGACCTCTTCAGATCTTACTCGACAGGGGTGGAGATGGTTGTAGGCGATGTCCAACCGATTGTCGACGCGGCAGACGACGAACGCTTGGAGATTGCGAAAGAGGTTACCCAAAGTTCTGATATCAGAAAGCATCTAGGCTGGAGCGTATATTGCCGCACTGATCCTAGCGGTGCATTTGATACTCTTAGTCGAGCACCGCTTGATTACTCGAATGCTCCGCTATGGGGAGATCTGATCGGTTCTTTGTCGTTTCGGCAGGAGGAACCTGACGCACTTGTTCGCGAGCTTACCATCGCCGTTTTCAAAGCGCTCGTGCGAGCACCTGACGCTTTTATTGCACCCATAGTCAGCCGGTTAGCAGACCTCTATTTCAGTGCTGCAAGACAATCGTCGCCTGAGATTGTGGACTGGTGGAAACGTTTGTTTGATATTGCTGTAGTTCAAGACAGTGAGCCACTCGACGTGAATCGCGACCTTTTTTCTGACGCTATAAATTCGCCAAGTGGGCGCCTTACCGAAGCGGAGTTGCTAGATATTCATCAGAGACGCCAGGCTGGAGAAGTAATTGTAGCGAGTCGGCTGGAATTGATCCTTCACGCGGCGTCTGCTGTAGGCCGGCAAGGAACGTTTGCACGCGCGATTCTGATTCGAGATGCCGCCTTCATCTTATCGATGGACGGTCATAGTATCGCCAAGGTTCTTGACTCTGCGCTTGATGGGGGCTCCAGCGAGGCGATCGCATTGCGTGCAGTATTGGTTAGTCATTCTGGGGTTTCGGTAGTTGTATCTTCGGCATTCAGCCGGCATATCCTGTTAGGTGTGGTAGAAAACAATGGACGGGAGCGGGGGGCAATTGGTGCAGCTGCAAAGATTCTTGCTCCGGCGCTAGCGATCATTCGAAAAGAACACGATGCTGATGATTGGGGCATCGGACTTGAGCAAACTGCTTCGTCGCTGCGCCGCGGTGCACCAACGTTGCGCGAGGGGGCGGTACAGGTACTAAAACAGTGGATCTTCAAGTTAGACGTTGGACCAGGTGAAGCATGGCGGACCTGTATAGGCCCATTACTTTTTTGTATATGGCCGCGTGATCGCGTGTTGTGCGACAGACAATTAACAGTTCATTTCGCTGAGCTGGCGATCGCATCGGCAGAAGCGTTTCCTCAAGCGCTAAAACAACTGCTTCCTTACTTAACCCAGGTGGATGGACGCTTCAGCCTTCATAACATCGAGAAATCTGAATTGCCTGAGAGGTTTCCTCAGGAAACTCTGATTCTACTATGGAGAATCTTTGGCCCTGGCTGCACTGGCGTCTATGGATTGCCCAGGATACTTGAACGCATGATGAAAGCCGAGCCGTCCATTGAATTGGATCGCCGTCTTCAGTGGCTTGATCAGAAGGCGTTACGCTTTGAATAGAGGCCGTGCGGCTTGGGTGGTTGCGGTTGGAATTTGCGCACAGTGCTCTTTTGATAGCCCCTGCGCAGCGCGAATTTAGAGTCGGTTTCAGGTGTAGGGATAGTTACATGAAAAAACAGATATTGATGATAACTTCTAGCAATGATTTGACTTGTGATTATTTAATAGCTTCATATTCGGATGCTTCATTTTTTAGGCTGGACTTTGACCGGTTCTCTAAATATGAAATGGAAGTTGGCGAAGATGGATTTCACATAGAGTCAAACGAAGGGTCAATAGATTCTCAATCTTGTCAGTCAATTTATTATCGCAAGCCAGTTGCTGAAAATTTGTGTGGTGTATTTGAGGAAAAATATCATTCATTTGTCCATAAAGAGGCATATTCCTTAGTTGAAGGTATAGCTGAATCTTTTGAGGGGCGATGTCTGACGCGACCATCGGTAATGAGAAGAGCAAATAATAAAGCTGTTCAACTAATTCTCGCAAAACAAATTGGATTCAAGCTGCCCTTGTCCTCAATTACGAACTGTCCTTCTAATATCGTAGCGGCCGGCAAAGGGGATAGAATAGTGAAACCTTTGGCTATCGGAACTGTAGTAAGTGATGGTGTTAAAGAGTTTGTGCAAACCAACATTTTTGATGAGAGAATTTCAACTGAAAATTTAAAATATTCGCCGGCGTATTTTCAGGAGTACATAAATAAGGATTATGAGGTTCGATCGACTTTTGTCGGTGAAGTGGAATTTTCAGTGAGGATACTATCTGAAAATAAAGTCGACTGGAGGAAAATGAATAATACAATACTCTATGAGGAAGCAAGGCTTCCGGATGAAATTTATAGTATGTGTGTTACCTTCATGAAAAAACTTAATATGTCGTTTGGATGCTTTGATTTTATAGTTAGAAATGATGAGTTCTATTTTCTCGAAATGAATGCAAATGGTCAGTGGGCATGGCTGGAGAGGGAAGTAGGTGTACAAATATCAAAAAAAATTGTGGGGTATTTAAGTGAGTAAACATCTAGCTGCTTGTTTAGTATTTCTGTGTAAGGTTCTTAATTGGTCTCCTATTTTTCATGTTTCTTATGATGGTCGTTATGGCTCGTATGTGGTCAATGCTACAGCAAGATTTTCAATAATTGCATTGTCTATAGGGATGTGTAAGGTTTATTTTTTAACTTTCAGCGGCGGAAAATTCTCGCCTTATTTCATATTAAATTTTCGTTCGGTAGTGGCTTATCCATCTGTTCAGCTAGTTGACCAGAAAGCCGAGAGCTATTGCTTAGATATGCAGGGGACGAATCGATCTGAAGAAGATCTTAAAGTTCAATACGAGTTTCTTAAGGAGGCCTATAATAATGCCTGCTCAACAAAGTCATCGATGCTTTCTAAAGTTTCGTCTCATGCTTCCACTTACCTGGTTTTAGCTGGTTTCTACGCTTATGTGTTTAATGAGATTTGGAAACTTGAAGGATGGCAAAGAAACTCTGCTACGATATTTATTTGCGTTGGAATTTTGTTTTTGATAACAGCGGGTTTTTTCACATTTTCATTCTTGCAGGTTTCGAGTGAAATAAGAGCAAGTTTTGCCGATGTGAGGGCTCCGAATGGGTCAAGCTATCTTGCTCAAGCTAAGCATGCGTATGTTAATTGGTATGCGTCGAAGCTTGAAAATATGGTTTTGGCCTCCAAGATAAAAAATATTGAACTAAATATGGTTGTTGCGTTTTTGTTGGTTGTGGCTTTATGGGTGTTTGTATTCGTTTCTGGTGATAAGCAGAAAGTTACAGATAAGGTCCAAGATGTAACTGATCTGGAAGTCCAGATTCTGAATAGCGAAGGCGTATTGGATAAAGAAGGCTTAGGTGAATTTTTTGATGTTATCAGTAGTTCCAAGGGGCGTTCTGCTGATCAGTATATTGTGCTGAGCAGTAACTCTGTGGATGCTGAAATTTATTCCGGTTTAGTAGGTGTTGCCAGATCCGTGGTTGGAAGCTCTCATGTGTCAGAACTCCGACTTTCAAATTCTTCTGGTTTGAAAAGCAGTATTATTGTTAAGGTAAAAAAAGGAGAAGTAAAATGAAGCCGTATGTGTTGAATTATAGTGAGTCGGTCGTAATGTCATCAGCATATGCTATTAAAAACTTTGCTGATAGTACAATGGTGACAGCCGTGGTTGAACCAAGTGATCCTGATGAGATTTTTGCGGATTCGACTTTGGTCACTAGAACTCTTGAGTCAGATGATAGTGATGAGATTTTATTCGGGGCTACTATTCTCACGAAGACACTTGAGCCAACTGACGATGATGAACTACTCTCGTTGAATTATTATAATTCGAAAAATATGAGCACGATGATAACCGAGACTATAGAACCGTCCGATCCGGACGAAATTCTCTACTAATTTTAAAGACTAAAAACCAAAGTGTCCGCACGTCACGGTACAAGTTGCTGGGGACTAAACTAGTCAGTGGGAAAAACAGCCCGCGCAGGCGGGCTGATTCGGGATCATGCTGCGAGTAGATCCGCTAGGGAAATGTCGCGGGCTGCGGCTGCTAGGTCGGAACGATTTAGCTTCGACTGGAAGGGACCGAAGCGAGGCACTTCAAGTCCGGACAAACCATCTCCCATCCCTCCCTTTGGTAGCTGACGGCAAGTATCCGCGCTCCCACTTCTACTAATTGCTTCGTTGCAGCATTCCACTCCTCATCTAATGCAAACCCTACCGCATTCAAAGCCGCTTTTTTGGCCTCATCCCCACGCTGTTGAGCGTTTGAGATTTGAGTTTCGATGGTGTTGAGCTCGGCCTGCAGAGCGGTGAGTATGAGTTCTTGCCTTCTCACTTGCTCATCCGTAATTGAAAGTTGCTTGGCGGCTTTCTGGATTTCGCTATTCGCGTTTTTTTCACCTTCGCTGTCACCGCTGGCAAGGCTCCTGGCATAGAGGCTGGCAGCGTCTCGCTCGGCTTGCTGCGCTTTTTCCAGAGCTTGTTCTGCCTCCGATTGAATCGCCCGAAGGCGCTCATTCAAGTGCGCTTGTGTCCGTTCCAACGCTTCGACCTGGGCGGCTGATTCGGACATCACTTGGATGGATTCCGTTTTGATTTGATCGACCCGCTCCAGGCGGTCTAGGTGAGTGAGCTTTTGTTCAATTCGTTCCAGCTCACTGGAGATGGCGCGTACACGGCTTTGGGCACTAGATAGTCTGTCCTCGGCAGCTCTGCTCTCTGGGCTTCCTATCATATTGCCGATAGGGCTGTAGTTGCTGGGCGCATTACGCCAAGCTGCCTCCAAGTGAGGGAGACTGTTTTCCAGCGTTTCGCGTTCAGAGATTAAAGCCGCTTGTTGCTGTTTCAATTCGTTCATGGTCAGTCCTAAAGTCAGATTTTTGGTTGTATGTGCGTGGCTGGCGAGGCCGGAATAAGCCGGCGCTACCTCATGAATTAGGCTGCGACTTAGGCGGCCTGCGCTTCGCGCTCGCCCTGCTCAGGTACTGCTAAAATCACGTAGCAACGCTGCAAACCAAGTCCAGGCAGGCGCACAGCCGTCGACGCTTTGCCATCGGTTCCCGGCTCCAATACGCCTCGACGTAACAGCTCCTTGTTAACCGCGTTGATGTTCATGCCCTTGAATACTTCAGAGCGCCAAGCTTCGGGTAATACGTAGTAAGTAGTCGTCGTATGCAACGTGTCGCCCAGTCCGTGTTCCATCGACTTGCGAAAACCCAGTCGGTCGATGGTGCGCGGGCCGTGTTCGTCGATCTTTGCCGCCGCCGATTCCCAGCGGGTGAAGCGACTTTCGCCAAAGCGTTCGATGACCTGGCGCAGCCGCGCCAATATCGCATCACCCTCAAAATTACCGGCGCCGCCACGTTCGTTTAGCCATGCACTCAGGCACACGCGAGCGGCTGTGGTGGCGGTCCCGTCCGGCCAGCCGGTGATACCCATAGCGGTGGCCAACTCGCCTGCGGCTGCCGCGAGACCGAAACGAGCGGCGGCACGGTGCGCCTGCCCACTCGCGGATGCAGGAAGCGATTTAGCGATAAAGCCTTCTAGCGTTCGGCGCAGGATCGCCGCCCAGCCGTGGTGTTTACCGGGTTCGCACAGCGCCGTCAGAAATGCAGTGAGCGGGGTGCCGTAGTATTTCGCTACGCGGGCTTTGAGCGCATCGGAAAGCGCTGCCGCATCCTCGAAACCGTTGAGCGCGTCGAACATGCCGAGGCCTTTGCTGGCATCGGCCGGAACGGCGAGCATGCGCACCTCCATGCCCGCTTTCAGTTCCTTGTTGGCTTCGGACATGTGCTGCGCCAAAGTCTTCTCGCCAGTGGAGAGAAAGAGCAAACGCCACTCCTGCACCTGTCGGCCAGCTTGGCCCCGGTCATTGGCGCGGGCCTTGCCGGTGCCGTTACCGAGCATGTAGACCGTCTCGCCGATGATGCGCGGATCACACATGCCGATTTCGTCCAGTACCAGGAGGCCGTCGGAATGCGCGGCGGCAATGGATTCCAGCGCGTTGTCGGTGGAGCGCCATGAGCGGACCAAGCGCGGTCCGCCGTAGATCGAGGCTGCAACCTGCAGGTGAGTGGTCTTGCCGCCCGAGCTGTCGCCGTACAGATGAAAGCCACCCGATTCATGGCCAAGCATGTGCAGCAGCGGACCCGCGAAGGCCACACCAACGACAAACGCCAAGCGGTGGTTGCCGACGCACAGTGCGCCGATCTGCTGCTGCCATTGTTCGAGCGTGCCCGCTTCACTGATGGGGGGCAATTGTGCGCCGGCCTCGTAAAAATGCAGGTGTTCGCTATGCGTGCCGACCTGCTGCTCGGGCAGTAGAAAGGCACTGTCATGCCAGCCCAAGCGAGTGACCAGCCGAGCACGTTGCGCACTGTCAAAGCCGCCGAGATAACTCTGCAGGTCATTGCGGGCGTTGCGTCCCGAACGGCTACCGGCGAGGCGCAGGCCCATGTCTACCAATGGACCCAATACGTCCTTGCCGAAATCACCGGTCATGGTGCGCGCCGGAATGTTCCAGCGTTTCTTGGTGCCGTCGGGATCGTCGAATTCGACCAGTAAGCCCCAGTTGTGGCCCTTTTCATCACGGGTACGGGCGAGGATCGCCAGAGGTGAGCAGACCGGGCGCGCCTCGCCATCATCACCGGCATAAAACACGCCCTCGGACGTTAGGCGAAAGCCTCCCGGCATCAGGTCGTTTTTCGATTTTGTAGGGCGCTTGGCCGCTGCTTTAGGCTTCGGTTCCGGCTCGGGTTTAACCTGGGTAGCAACCGCCTTTTCTTCGATCACGCCGAACAGCTCGCCGCTGCTTTCCAGCTCGGCAAAGTGGGCGGCTGTCCAGCCTTTGTCTAGCGCATCGGCGGCATCATCACCGTCGTTCCATTGACCACCTTTGGCAAAAGCGGCGCGGTCGTTCTTCAGCGTGGGCTTGCGCTTGAACACTTCCCGTTCGATAACCCGAACCGAGGCGGCGCCGATTTCGCGCAGCTTCTCGGCAACGGCTTCCATGCAGGCTTTGCCGCTGTCGTCGTTGTCCGGCCACAACACAACATCGCGGCCTTGGAGCGGCGTCAGGTCGGTTTTATGCCAAGAGTTTGAACCGTTCGGCCAGCAGGTGGCCACATGGCTCGGCAGCAGTTCGGCGGCAGCGTCGGCAGCTTTCTCGCCTTCGCACAAAACTACCGGTGCGTCACTACGTTGAGCCAGTTCATCAAGTCGCAAAAGCGGACGTGGATCCGGCAGACCCTGCCAGCGCCATTGCTTGGTTTGGGCATCGGTGCGCTCGCACCATGTAAGTGGTGCAAAAACCTTCTTCGGCTTGCCGTCCTCATCGGGCGTGAGGTCGAAGCGATAGAGCGCCATAAGCGGCTGGCCTTGCGCATCACGATAGATCCACACCTTGGACGGCGCACCGTGTTCACGGTGCTTGGCCGGGCACTTGTTCATGGCCTCGGTCGGGATCGGCTGGATGGCGTTCCATGTCGGCGTCTTAGGCTTGCTCGGCGCGGCCTTCGTATTGGCGGCACCGGGCGCAACGTTCAGCCGGTCAGCCAGCTTGTTGCAGGCTTCAACATCAGTGCCGCCGTCCAAATAGCGCACCAGATCAATCAGGTCGCCGCCCTTGTCGCCGGTGGCGAAATCGGCCCATGTGCCCTTACTCAAATTGATCTTGAGCGAGCCTGCGCGTTTGTCGCTGCGGGTTGGATTCGGAGCGGTGTATTCCTTACCGCCGTCGACGCGCTTGCCGTTGGGCAGCCAGTGCGATAGGACACGATCAATGTCTTTCAGCGCGGCTGCTTTCACATCGGAAAAGCTTGGACGTTTTGCGGTGCTGTTCGGGCGTTGGCTCATGTGTCAGCCCTCTGCAGAAACAGCGCGTCGTTGATGTCATCGATCAGCGCTTTGGCCATCTCGCCCAGGTACAGGGCTGGCCAGCTGAAACGATCACCCTGTTCGCTCATTGCTGCGTCGAAAGTGAGCTGGTTGGCGTGATGCTGCAGTAGCGACACCATCTCCAATGCATCCTCGACTGGAACTCCTGCGTTCACCCGAAAGAGCTTTAAGTCTGTAGCGTTGACGCGGGAAAAGGTGGCGTGGCCAAGGGTGGTGGAAGTGCTCATAGCGCACCGCCTTTCTGCACAGCAGGAGTCGAGGTGGTGTCGCCGTGCAAGGCGAGCGTCTTGATCAGGCCGAGGGTGCCGCGCACGTCCCAAAGGACGGCGGCTATGACGTGGTTAGCGAGGCGTGAGGATTCGTTTTCAAAGTGATCCTCAAGCAGCGTCAGTACCGAGTCAGCACGTTCAATGGCGCAGGTGATGGCGTCGATGGGCACACCGGCTTCGACGGTTTTGCTGACGCACAGCAAGTCTTCGGGCAGGGCACAAGTCAGGGGACTGTTCATTGAACACCGCCTGCGGCTTCGAGAGCGCGGGCTTTGGCCATGTGGTCGTTGTAGCGGGTGAGGCGTGTTGCGAGGCTGGAATTGGCGTGTAAAGCGGCGAGAGCCATTGCACGGTGTGCAGCGGCGCGAATTTTGGACGGATTGAGGGCGTGCATTTAGAGCTCCTTTTGCTGAGGAGCTGCCACCGCTTGCGGCCAAGCAAGGAATGGTGGCAGCTGTACGCAGGTTGGCCGACCGGGGCAAAAGGGACCCGGCACACCCGAAGGTGTCCCACGCACAGCCGCCATAACACGATACGACGGGCACAAAAAAAGCGCCTGCTATCGGATGGAGGGCGCTTGTGCGCCTTTTGCAGTTCGGACGGCCAAGTCCGGTCGCTGAATTTGCAGCGACGGTCAAAGAGTAGCGCCGTGTTTTTAAAAGTGCAACCGTGCGGAGGTCTTGTGCATTTTTTCGAAGCATCATAGATTGTGCGGGCATGTAGATTTACCTCAACGCCTTCGGATCGCCCCCGGAGGCGTTTTCGTTTCAGGCGTGGGCTTCCCAGCGCAGGGAAAGGAGGGGCAGGAAGCCACCGCTGAGCATGGAGCGGGCGTCTTCGTAGGCTTGCGTTTGCTGGCCTTCGTCGACGATCACGGCTCCGGTCTTTTCGCAGTGGAGGGAGAGGGCGCACCAGGTGCCATCGGCCCAGCTGAGTACGCCGACCACGCGGCCTTGTCTGTCCTGCTGGCTGCGGTAGCGCTCAAAGCGTTGCATCAGGCGGTTTGAAAAGCCGATCCGGCGTAGCACGGAAAAGGGATGCATCAATGCGTTATTGGCAATCTTGCGGCTCATGCGGCCACCTGATCACGCGCTTCGATGCGGCCGCGAGCCCACGCTTGAACTTCAGAAAGAACCCAAGCGACCGGAGCGCCACGAGCGTTGCTGTTGCTCAATTTGACGGGCTGGGGAAAACCGCAGTCGGTGCGCTGCATCAGCTTGTAGATGGTTGAGCGCTTCATACCCACGATGCTCTCCACCTCGCGCATACGAATCAGGGTCGAAGCAGCATCAAAAAGTGAAGGGGGATTGGCAGGTGTCTTGCGGGAAAAATCGGTGACAGAGGTATTCATAGGTATTGCTCTCGATTGATTTGGACAACGAGAGCAATGGTCTAGAGATTGGTCGGCGGTGAGCAGTTCACTTCCAATTGAAATTCCGGAATTGAAATTTCAGCTACAGCACAAAATTCCGTTTGAGAATGCCCTCCACGCTTTTGCGAGTGAGCGCCTTTTCGGTTTCGAGGGAGATCCACTCAGCGCGTTGCTTGGGTGGTTTAGCCACCTCTCGTTCTAGCCAGGCATGCACTGCCGTTGCGATGTTCCGTGTTGGCATTCCGCTCGCTAAATAGTGGCGACCCTGCTTAATGATTGCAGTGTCGCGGGCGCTGATGTTTTGGTTACGCTCCATGCCGCTGATGATGCCGCCTTTACTGCGGACGGCGTTCTTGATCGCTCTGTCAGCGATGGGGGTCAGCTCGTCGCTGATTAAGCAGGGCAGGGAAGTGATGGGTTCCAGATAAAGAACATACTCATCAAGTGCGTGGATACGTTCGTTGAGATCGACCTGCATCTCTACAAACTGGCGATAAAGATCCCATGGCCAGTCAGTCGGAGGTTCAGCAATATGCGACCAAGCTTCCTGATCGGTGGCACGCATCCAATCGGCCAAAGCTCCCAACGCTTTCACCGCGCACGCCATGACGTAGGCCGCATGCGCCTCGCGGTCCGATGCCGATTGGCATTTGCTGTACTGGCGAACCCAATGCGCAAGACGGGCTTTGTTATCGGTTGAGGCGTATTGAAAAATGGCCTCTTCATGAATCGTCGTCTGGATGCACATGCTGCTGAGATCGCCGTTGATGTCGGCGGTCTGAATGCGCACGCAACACTGATTGATCAGTTCACATACATCTGCGAGCTGTTCACTGCAGTACTCGTAGAGCGGTTGCCCTGAAAGATACTGGGTCAGACCAGCGGTTAGTGCTGAGTGCAAGATTGGGTTTTGATCAATCATCGCCAAAAGCTCTCTATGTGTAACGCACTATCCCGCGCCCTGCGTCTTGCAGGAGTAGCCAGCGAAATTTGCGCTCCAGCCAAATGTGCCGAGCACCGGCCCACAGCAAGCGAGGGACTTGTTCTGGCGTTACACCTTAAGGCGGCGTTACATCGAGTGTACGGAAAGTGCCGCAGGCGTGTAACGGGCGCGAAAGCCAATGAGTTCGGGTGTTTGGCGGAAGTCGTTACACGAGTAACACCCGTAACATGAAATTTGGAGGAGGGGGAGAAGGGCGCACTCATACCGCTTTGCCAAACTGTCCCTTGATTACCTTTCCGCTTGCTAACGCATCAAGGTGATCCGCATACCACTGCATCATCTTTACTCGGTGCTCAAAGTATTGGGCCTTGTTGTATACCCCGGAAATTCCCTCCTCCTTATGAGCAAGTTGAGCTTCGACATGCTCTTTCGGCCAACCATGTTCCCTGAGTAGGGTGCTTGCGGTATGGCGAGTACCGTGACCTACCAGCCGGCCTTTGTAACCAATCGTCGCGAAGACTTTGTTGATTGTGTTTTCACTAATGGTTGGATTCTTAGCACCGACGCCGGGAAACAGCCATCGACTGCGCCCGGTGAGAGCTTGTAGTTCTTTCAGGGCGAATAGCGCTTGCTTGGGGAGTGGGCATACGAAATCCCTGCGCATCTTCATCTTAGCGGCAGGTGTCGTCCATATTGCTCTATCGAGGTCGAACTCTTTCCATTCGGCTAAGCGAACCATGCCCGGTCTCGATGCCGTCCATATGCAGAGCCATGCTGCAGTTCGGGCCGTCAGCCGACTGGGGGTGTTCTTCAGTGCAGTCAGAAAATCGCCCAGTTCAGGTTCCAGCAAGTGAGGATGTTGTTGAGTTTTGGGTGCTTGGGCAGCGATATCGCGAAGACGGCTTCCTGGGTCATTTTCGGTCAAGCCTAATCCAATGGCTCGACCGAAGATCTGATTGATCCAGGTGCGACACTTTTCCGCTACGTTGTGAGCGTCTCTCGCTTCTATGGATGTTTGGAGATCTGCGCAATCTGTGCGGGTAATTTCGTCGAGAGGTTTGTCCCCTAGCGCTGGGAGGATGTCCTTGTCGAGGTAGGTACGGATCTTGTTGAGGGTGGAAGGGGCTAGACCCTTTTCTTCTTTCGCCTTTAGCCAGGCGTCGGCAGCCGCTCGAAAGGTTCGAGTTTTAGCTGCATCGATTGCAGCTTTCGCAGATCGCTTTTGCTCGAGGGGGTCTGCACCGCTACTCACTACTTTGCGTAGTTCGGCAGCTTTGTCCCGTGCCAACGCGCCACTCACTTCCGGGTAACCCCCGAGCCCCATCCAAGCCCAATTGCCTGCCGGACGTTTGTAGCGGAGCTGCCAGGATTTACCACCATCAGGTTTGACCCTGAAGTAGAGGCCGTTTCCATCCAGCTCCCGGTATTCCTTTGATTCCGGCTCCAATCCCGCAAGTGTCGTGTCAGCGAGAGGGCGGCGCTTGATGTCTGCGCGCTTCATCCTTGTATCCCAAAGTTCGGTATTTTTCTCAGGATACAAGCAGGGATACAGGGATACAACGGA
>Ga0182005_1000838_pt1:0-2500 | contig 13774 bp, 8 predicted proteins | sample Sormic07211103_1_FD_123021 | JGI IMG/M metagenome (GOLD analysis project Ga0182005, IMG submission 123021) | Rhizosphere microbial communities from Sorghum bicolor, Mead, Nebraska, USA - 072115-103_1 MetaG | ecosystem: Host-associated > Plants > Roots > Rhizosphere | place: USA: Nebraska...
AATGGAAAAAAATTCATTAATAATGGTGAAAAGGGCTCCCTCACACTCATCTGCCTTTCCCTTCTTCTACCCGCAATCAATGTTTAGGAATTTTCCCGGCTCCCACTTTTCCACTTCTTCAGTCGGCTCACTCATTTTCTTTTCCTTCTGCTTGGCCTCGGGGGTCTAACGGTTTACCTTTTCGCCTTCTCTTGGTTCGTCCCATGGATCCTCTTATATCACCTCTTCTTTCTCAACTGCACCATTGAGTGATTGACTTGCTCCTTCCTACTTGAGGGGAGACCTATCTTTTTTCCAACTATGTAAAAGTAAAAATCACTTTTCGAAAAAGAGAAATGAGAGTTTCGCCACTTTTGTCTACGCTACTGGTACCTGGTTGGAAAACGATTCGAGAAGTGAGAACTAGCGAGGAAGGGCGCTGCTGTGCTTATTTTCATGCCAACAAGCCTTCTATCTATCTGGGCAGACTTTGAACAAAGGGAAACGTAGAACTTGAAATTTGTTATTCAAAGGCTTGACTTTGATACAAGTAGCATGGTAGGAAATATACTTGGTCTCTTTAGGGCTGTACCTAGTATAGCATTGTTCTAGTATAGCATTGTTATAGGTACTTTTGATCTGCAGATTGTACTAGTAACTATCCCCCTGAGCTTTGTGTTGATACTCCCACCAATAAGATCATAATCCCAATATCTGAAAAGAGATTCTAACTAACAGTAGAACTAGTCAAGAATTAACTAAGAAAAATAAGATTTAAGCTGTAGGCAAGAAATCTATTGTCATCTATTCAATGAAAACACATTATTTCTTTCAAATAGAACTATATGACTATCTTCGGTGCTTACTGGCACAAAGCAAGTGGGAAGATCTGTAGTCAACTTATTCTGGCCTAGGTAACCAGGACGAGATATGTTATAACAAGCCTAAACTTATTATTTGATTACTTTGCTTAAGACATGCAATCAACAACTTGATTTTCATAGGAAAGACAGAAAGAACACTCCTTGCTTTGATTGGTAGCAGAAGGGAGGGCGCGTTGCCTGCCTTCATTTTTCTTGGATATTCAACACTTGCATATGAGAGAACTTAAAATATGTATTCAATACACCAAACGTCCAGGTAATATTTGTTTGCTTTCGGATATGCTTTTCAATATCTTCACTTGTGAAAATAGAAACACTTGCACTTTCTCGCTTGGAAAAGAAAGACTATCCTCGAAGTAAATCAATCTATCTCGTAGATCAATCTATCTCGTATTGCCCAATCTGGATGCTAAAGGCTCGTCACCCCCTCAAGGTCGCTGCCCATCACAACTACTCATACTAGGAGCAATGGCCACTAGGAGGACTGAAACGAAGACTTCTATACAACATAGACTTCTATACAACTGGTAAGAAAATACTTCAACGGAAAGTAAATCCCTGCCAACCGTAATGACTTACTTCTTCCGTGAGCTTCTTCATGTTCGGTCGGTAGAAAAAGGCTTAAGAGCTAAATAGAGAAAGTAAGTTTGAAGTCTGGCTTGGGCTAGGTAAAGTAGTCAAAGTATCGGCTATTAAGTGGATGGAATTCCCTCCTTCCCCCACACATCAGAACCAAAGTAGGTAAGATAGTGCCTTCTACCAAAGGTTCTCTAAATTCTCAGGTGTCGAAAGATATGTATTATCCAATAAGGCTCAAACTCTATCTTGTGGTAAGCTAGGGAAATTACAAACCAGTAGAGCATTAATTGTTGGAGAAGCTGGCTAGCTGTTTGCTCGGTGCTCTGAGGCAAGATAATCTCACTACGATTCCAGAATCGAACCGGAATAGTTAACCATTAGCAAGGGTTTCCCCTCGCTTTCAGCCTCCCATTATAAGCTAGATGACTCTACTGTGACATGTTATGACGATCTTGAAGCCCCCAACCATAGATAGATGCTTTGATCATCCAGGTTTTGCCAATCCACGAACTGCATCGTATAATAACCGTGGATATCAGGCGTAGGTTGACCTTGAGTGGTTCACTGAAGGGTAGGGCTATCTCTTCCCTTTCCATGCCTTTGATTCATCCCGGATTGTGTTGATGTGCACATGAACAAAAGTGCACATTCCTATCCCCTTTGACGAAGCAAATAAATCAGATGACTTTTCCGAAGCAAAGAAGAAGATGACGGCTCCTACAAGGCACGGCACCAATGGAACAGCGGAACGGTTTTAGCAAAGCAAAGGGAAAGGAGGTATCATACCAAGGGGTTGAAGAAAGGGTTTAACCAGCGGATTCGCATATCTTTTTCCAATGGCTTCCCGCATCCCTAGTTTTTGAACTCCTGGTTTCGGGTAACGGATATGGGTTCGGCCCCCTTCCCTTGGCGAGCATAAGAACCATTCGTATACGTTAGGAGCAGAAGTTGACGTGGGTATACTCTTCATTTCATCCTTTTCATTGAATCCCCTATCCTATTATCCAGCAACGCCCAAGCTGTCGATGATCACCTAGCTCTTGTTCGAAGCAATTGAA
>Ga0182005_1000838_pt1:10000-13774 | contig 13774 bp, 8 predicted proteins | sample Sormic07211103_1_FD_123021 | JGI IMG/M metagenome (GOLD analysis project Ga0182005, IMG submission 123021) | Rhizosphere microbial communities from Sorghum bicolor, Mead, Nebraska, USA - 072115-103_1 MetaG | ecosystem: Host-associated > Plants > Roots > Rhizosphere | place: USA...
AAAGCAAGTGCAAGTCCCGATAACTGGAAGAAATGCCTACCGTGCGTAGTACCGATGTACAACCAAGACTAAAATTGGACTAGACCCTTTATCTTGGGCTCGTTCCGAGTAAGGATTCTTTTGCCTACCTCGATTCAAGTTCCGACAAAGACAGGGAGGGAGCTAGTTCTTCCAAGGATGGATAAGCACTTTCTTTTTTTTGATGTTGAGATCCATAGTTGCCATAGAGAGTCAGTCCATTTCGTCTGGGTGGAATTCATGTACTGCTATTATGCCGGATGAGGATCACTGTGTCTTGTATTTTCTATAACATCATTCTAGAAGTAGTTGCTCAGTCTTTGGTTCCTTTTTCTATTCATTTTAATAGTGTTGACTCAAATTAAGACCAACAGCCATCATACTAAAGAATTGTTGACAGAAATACTGATGAGCTTCATAGGATTGAAAAGAACGTCCGCCCACTGCGGAATGGATGGTACTTCCACTAGCTATAGTTATAGTAGTTCCACTCGATGTGGATCGCGCCCATGCTTGCTCAGCTCCAGGATCAGGCTCCTCAACCTATTTTCAATAAGTCATCTGGTCTATGTTGTTGGAGTTCCGCATGACGCCTTAATCCCACCTCTGTGTCTAAGGAATAGCCTTTTCTTCTTTTTTGTTTTGTTCGTGGGAACATGTAAGATTAGCAATGGAAATTTAGCTACGGCCGTCCCTGAACTCTTGCGACATTGCCAATGGGCATTCGCACTATGTATGGGCGATCCCTCCCTATATGGATACCTCAGATGTGTGCCTACAAAATAACCAGGGAATAGACTGATCGAGACGAGGTGACTCACAAACACAGACGAATATGCTTCCGCACTAGTAGCAAAAGCAGTCGTTGTAGTTTCGCCAGCACCACCCACCTGTGATGGCACGGAGAAAGAAGCATGACCCGGGAAGATGAACTGACTTCTGGATTAGCGGGACTGGGGAAGCGGACGTAGAAAGCCTTTTCTCCCGGTAGGTCGGTCAGTATGTCCTTCCCTACCCTACCAGCATGAAATGACAGATGGTGGAGCCACACATTGGCCGATGTCTTGAGCAGCAAATAATGGTTTATTGGGCAGCGAGGCGAGGGTCTTTCCTTTAGAATTTAGGCATTATTTTGCCCCTTGCTTCCGAAAAAATAGTCAAGAAACACTTTTTTCGAGTCTCCTCTCATCTCTTTCCTTTTATGATGTGTTAGTGTGTGTATGTACTTTCTGTTCAATCCAGTCGCTCCAGATCTGCCTGAGACAAAGCCTATAAGATCGTTATTAAGTAATGAATTTGCAAATAGAGAACTATAGGAATCAATCCAATTCTCGTTCTACAACAAGAAGAAGATCCATGAACTGGAACGGATGGAAGATAGCACTAGAAGTAAAAGAAATATTGAAAGGTGCGAAGCAATCACATCGCAACAAATAGGTATGTATTACTTTGAGTTTCTCGCTGAACTCCACTGGACACCGACCTCCTAAAACTGACCTCTCTGCTAATTCGAATCGAGGCTTACTGCCGCTTGGTACTATACTTCTTCCTGCCAGACTCTTTCAATACCCAGCCCTCTTAAGTGTTTTCAAACTTGGCTAGTTTCTTCGAGAATGGAAGCTTTGTCCTACGGCCTGCAAATTCTTCTGCTCCTAAAGGAAGTTTCTGACCCAGCTTTAGATGATAGAGGATTTGACAAAGAGACCTCTTCCTGCCATACTGATCGACTATTCTCTTGAAATGCCATCTCATCCTTCGGCCTAGCTTTTTCATTTCTTCCTTATTGGAGAATTCAAACTGTTTCAAAAGTTTGGTACAAAGTATATACCAACTTTCCTGGCTTCCCTAGAGGTTGTATTAAAGCCGGCTTGCCTAACAGCCTGCTCTTCTTTCCCAGACGAGCGAGACGGATTGTGGATTGAGTTTGAGTTCTTTTGCCGCTTGCGATTGATTAAGTTACATTACCTGCTGCACCGAGCATTGATTTGAACGAATTAATTACCAGACTTATTGGGGAGTGTGTACGATGGAGTGTTTCCTTTTTAATAGAATCAGAGCAGAGGATTGAATCGCATGAATGGGTTGAGCATTTTCATAGATATACCCTTTTTCTTAGGCATCGATTCTAGGATTGAAGAAAGGGGAGATTTCCCACACTTTGAAAGATTCACCTATTGGGTGGGGCGTGTTTGAATTACCTACCCGGGATTTTTCATATTAACTGTAGCTAGGGAATTGACTGACTCTGATTAATATCTTTGTCTAGCATTTCCAAATTGCCTCAAGACTGATACAGATTTTACGGAGTTAATTACCACAGGGCGGCTTGCCCTAAGAGTATAGTTAAGTGGGTCAATTCCCAGAACAGACAGGGTTTAGTCAGTTCATTGACTAGTAAATGACTTGATCCACTCATTAGCATTGAGTGTTGTCTGTAATTTACTATATTATATATAGTAGTAGTGATGAGCACTTTTACCAGAAAGAGTTGACTGAGTTAATGGATTCGCTTGTTGGCTAATCTGAATCGACTTACTTAAGTGTGGTGTTACCAGGCTTGGAAAGAAAACTTCTTTATGTGTTTGATTTCCCTAATTTACTGGTTGGCCACTCAAATACCTGCCAAGCATTCCCAATCTCTGTTTTTGTCACACAATAAGATCCAATTTGTTTAGACTCGTTAGGTTTGGTCACCCATTACCTTGAGTGAGGCCAAAGGTGTACACCTCTTGTCATGAAGATGTGATCATATCCACCGAAAGGTCTTGTTCTAAGCCCAATCCTCTCGTCTTAGGTTAGGATATCCATAAACCAACAATAACGGGAGCTTCTCCTTTTTGGTTGACAACCTATGTTGGTCTGACTAAGCCCACTATCCTAATGGGAGGGTCCCACCTTGTGTCGGGGTAAGGCTCCACCTCATCTTGGGTTAAGGGCGAAGCTTGAAGCCAATTTCTTCACTTTCCGTCTAGGGCTTTGCTTGGCATTGGGCTTCGATATAGCTGGTGCTTTCCTGGTCTTGGATTAAACCTCAGCTCTCCTAATTCCGTCTATAGGTGGTTCAATCTTATAAGTTTAGCTTAGGTACATCGATTCAATCCTGCCCCAGGCGTACCGTACCTGAGACAACCCTTTCCTCACCCGAGAATTGCATTTCCGCTTCAGCTTCCTTACATCCAACTTTTTCTGGATCTAGGCAAGGATCCTTTCTCCTCAGCCTATAGAAAGAAAAGAATCTCAGTTCATTAGATTATGCTTCCTTGCCCGTGTGGAACATGTGTGAGCATTATGTTTTTCCAACAAGTGATCCGACTGGAAGAAGTGTTATATGAGGACTTCGAGATCAAATAGAGAATCTGTCTCTCCATTCCTCGTGAGCCACTTATTTCTCCGAAATCTGAGATCAGAGTGATTTTCCTCCTTTTTCCCAAATAGTCGACGGTCTTACACCATTGGGATACTTCGGATAAACTGGAGTACATATATGAGAGACCGGTGCTAAAACCTTTTCTCGAGATATCTTCCAAATTCTTAGGGTCCTTGCTCCGGATCTTGTTCCCCCGGTGCGAAAGCAGTTGGTTCCGTAGTTTGAGAATTCTGCTAATTCCAAGTATTCCATTATTATTATTAAAAAAGAGAATATAAAAAGTAAAGAGGAGAAGGCATAACCAGAAGAATTGTGAGAAATAAGTCAATTTATCAAGTTGAGGCATTTCGATTTTGATTTCAAATAAAACCCTCAAGACAGAAAAAGAC
>Ga0182005_1000840_pt1 | contig 13741 bp, 9 predicted proteins | sample Sormic07211103_1_FD_123021 | JGI IMG/M metagenome (GOLD analysis project Ga0182005, IMG submission 123021) | Rhizosphere microbial communities from Sorghum bicolor, Mead, Nebraska, USA - 072115-103_1 MetaG | ecosystem: Host-associated > Plants > Roots > Rhizosphere | place: USA: Nebraska...
CTGTTGAGCAACACAGCAAGGAATCGGTTAGTGAGGACGACCTCCACCAGTTTGCTCTGCACCTTAAGTTCATAGCTCATGACTTGGACTCTGATCGAACGCAGGAGGTCGGAACCCAAAAGCAGCTAATCGCGTTCGCCCTGCCCAACCGGGAAAGTGGTGCCGTCTGGACACAGCTGTTGGCAGTTTGCACTGAGCTCAACGGGACAGCCGGAGAAATTGACCTAGCTTCAGCACCACGCCACTTGGGGCCGTTGGCCAACGAGCTTCACTTGGCAAAGATGCTACACGAGAGTCTGCAGGCCTACCAAAGCACGATCGTCATCAGCCAGGAGCGCTATCAACATCTTACTCCGTTGGCTGAGTATCTCGCGCCCCTCCTCTCCCTTGGCCCGGCGGCTCCTTCAGGCACGATGCTTGCCGATGACCTGCCTACTTCCAACCAAGCTTCCGAGAACTCCCTGATATCGCGTCAACTTGATCGTATTGGCCAGTTGCACAAAGATCGTCGGTATCAGGATGCCTTGACGCAACTCGAGACATTTGAAGATGAACTGGAAACGTTCGATGTACAACAACGAGCCAGATGGTATTTCCTTCGAGGGATGTGTTTCTGGCATCTAGCAGACGATGAAAAAGCTTCGAAAGATCTTGAGGCCGCTGCGCATCTTTACAGTGATGACGACCGCATCTCTGCGGGCAGTATTCGGGCCCACATGCTAAAGCATGATGTACAGGCGGCGCTCAAGGCTGGACAGGTTGCATTGGCGCGATTCCCCGAATCTTATTCCGTATGGGTTGCTTTCACTAACGCAAGAGTCTTGAACCGTGAGCACCTCACAGAGGAAGAGCTTCCTGCGGCGTTTCGAGACAAGTCAGGCGCTTGGCAGATGCTTGCCAGTTCAATGGCAGGAGCCGGCGATGATGAAGGAGCCGTCAGCGCTATCAAGATGGCCATGGAGCAACCAGACAGCTCGATTTTTATCATCGAAAATTATCTGAGATTTGTCCTGCGCTTAGTCACTGACAACCCATTTCACGTCAACACCAGGTCACAGCCGCGAGATCGCCGAGATCTTATTGTCGATGCCGTTTCACGGTTCGACGACCGCGAAGGCACGCTTTGGGCTGAACAAAGTCCTAGGATCAAAGCCGACATCGTCTTCCATTTGGCCTACGGCTATTTGCTACTGGGCCAACCAGGTGATGCCTTGAGCATGATCGATCAGGGCAAACAGAGAGGTGTCCCAGAGAATGAGATGACGGCCAGGGTGGAGCTGGAAGCCCTTTGCGATCTTAACCGGGAAGGTGACGCGGTTAACCGCTTCGCAGATCGTATCGACAATCTTCCTGATCAGGCGTTGGTCATTTTTGGTCAAGCATGCTTGATCACAGGGCGGTCAGATTTACTCCAGAAGGCTAACGAAGTGCACTCACAACGGCCGGCGACGGATGAGTCACTCACTGCAGCTCGAATACTTCGACACATGCACTGGGAATCGCTGCTTCGTGAGAAACAAAATGTTGCTGTGCAGAAGGAGCTTGCGCAGTTATCTGTCACACCTCTGAACGCCAATATTTCCGATAGTGTTTTTGCCACTCGGGCATATGCTGATGATGAGGTTATGCGCCAGGCATTCGAAGATCGAGTCGCTGAGCTTGCGCCCGAAAGCGTCGATCTGCTGGAGCTGTCGATGGCTTCACAGTGGATGATGCATGCTCGGCGTTATCAAGACGCCATTAGTATGCTTGAGGAATTGCTACCCAGAGGCGCATTCAGCCCAATGCATGTAGATCTGCTTCACTGCTACGCGCTGACAGATCAAAGAGCGAAAGTACGCGACCTGCTCGAATCGATGCCGAAGGAATGGCGTCAGTCCGAAGATGCCCGCAATGTGGCTTTGCATGTATACGGCAGCGCCGGTGACTGGCCAAGGATGAGGGAAATTGCAGAGCTTATCGCCTCCGAAAATCCGGAGGATGCCGGCGTATGGTTGATGTTGATTCAAATCCTCGCCAACGAAAACGTTGAGCAGTTAAATGCATGTGTCATTAAGTTGCCTTTCATATTGAATGGTGCCGCTCAAGACAATTTGAGACTGGCAAACGCAGAGATTAGTCGGGGCATGCCTCAAAAAGGCATCGACCGTATTTACCGAACGATGCGCGCTAATGGGGGCGATCTCGAGGCCGCGGCCAGTCACATTTCGCTCATGATCGTGGCCGTCGGAGCGATGGCAGCTGTTCACACAACTCCATGCGAGGTAGGGATCGGTACTTCGGTCGAGCTAGAGGATACGAACGGGGGGCGGGGGTATGTCTCTATTGATTTTGATGTTAACCCTCCCCTCCCACTTTCGGCAGAATTCATAAACCCCAACTCAACACAGGCTGCCTCGCTGATGGGCCTGAAGGTTGGTGAGACTACGTCTATCAGAAATCTGATTGGAGAGCAGGTTTTCACGGTTAAGCGGATCATTACCATTCACCAGCGTCTGCTTGATCTCTCCTATTTACAGGTCTCCAATTCGGTTGTTCCGAGCAAGACGCTGGTCGCCATGTCAATTCCCCACCGTGAGGATGGAGAGATGGATATCTCTTTCTTCATTGATCAAGTAGAGCGTAAAAAAGCCCAAAGCCTCAGTACGATCAGCCTCTATGGCCAGCACATGACCACGCTCGGATTGATTGCCCGAATGCTAGGTGTTGATGTAATCGACCTCGTGCGCGGCTGGCCCCACGAGGGGCCGCTTCTTGAGGTTTCAATGGGTGAGGGTCAAACCCATGACATGTTTCCAGCTGCTGCTGATCCCGATTCCGCTTGGGTAATCGACCTGTCGATGCTTGTTGAGCTGGCGACCCTCGGTATGTTGGGTGTCTTAGGTCACTTCCCTAAGCTTTATCTGGCGGCCGCGACCAAACATGCCTTGGAGGTAAAGGTAGAAGCGTCTTCTCGCTATCAAAAGAGCGGCACGCTGTACGCTTACGAGGGACAACTAGGCATGCAAGAGCAAACGGAGGAAAACTGGCACAGTGAACAGGAATTTCTAAGGGCGATCGAATCGGCTGTCGAGGCCTATTGTTGTGTCGTTCCTGCTTACGGCCCTCCTGTTCAGTCGGCTCGGCTGCATATGTTGAAGGACATTCTCAGTACTGAAGACCATGCAACGCTGCTCGTCTGCCTGGAGTACAACGGTGGCTTATTGTCCTTGGATGCACGCTTGTGTGTCCTTGCCACTCCACTAGAAATCACCACAGCGTCACCACAGATGCTGTTGAAAGAAATGGTTCACAGACAGCATTTGCGGCCTGCTGAATACTCTCGCGCTGTTATGAAGATGGTCATGACAAGGCGTAGTTTTGTTTCGATCCAGGTTACGGATCTGATTACTATGATGAATCAAGGAGCTGATTTTGCGAATATTGGGCTCAACCGTTTGCGCAGCTATCTGGCCGAGCCAAATCTTGCATTCGATACGGCTGTACCCGTGGTTACCGACTTCGTGTGCCTGATGTACCTTCAATGCCGGTGTAATCTGGGCGTGATGCTGCAGCTGATTGAGTACTGTCTTGAGCCATTGTTTAGGCACCCCAATTGTCCCGAAGACTTTCATTTGTTGGCGCTCCAGCGAATGCTGGGTACTTTGTCTGGGGCAAAACTGAGTGCTGTTGCGCGTCAAGCCGTGGATCAAAAACTGAAGATGGCTAAGCAACGAGCGGAACGTCCAAGCAAGCCGGTCACGTTGGAAGCAAGAGTTTCCTATGCTCATGCCGTGCCTTTTTACGCAGTTATAGTTCCTTCGACACTTACCTCGACATCAGTTGAGATTGTGAGCAATACCGTCGTTCCGTCCAATGAAGATCAGCAGACCCAAGAGATTTTGAAATCATAGCGCTGCGCTCAAACAGACCTGGCTAATAGGGCTAAGTCGAAGTATCCGCCATGTAACCAATTTGTGCTTTCGCTACTGGAATCCCCCTACTGCCTAACATAGAAAATTTAAGATTTTGCGCTAAAAAAGCCTCTCCCGGACTCCCCAAATGCCAAGGTGATAAAGAAAAAGGCCTGTATCCTATGGTGCAGGCCTTCTTATTTCTGAGATTACGGCCTCGTTATCCTGTTGGCTGAGAGGTTCCTTATTCTAATTCGATATGAGCGAGCACTTGCTCCAGCTTCTCTGACGACCAGAGCAAATCTTTTCCATTCTCACGTGAACTGTTTAGAACTTGCCCGGGATTCATTTTGTTCAAACGGCGGACAGTGCTGGCAACGCTCGCCTGATGCACCTTAGTGGCGATATTCATGTCGCGGTCATGAAGCTGTTCGCTGGTGAACACGTGTATGTCAGGATTGTGAGTCATGATTTGCCCCCTTTCGCTGAAAATGTTTTGGGTTGCGAGGGTAATGTAGGCTAGCTGAAATACCTTGGAAAGGTGTCATTGCGAGTATTTTAGTTATAGCGATCAGCGGTGCGGGGGTAACCTGGGGAAAATGGCCAGCAGCCTTAAATTGCGAGGCGGACTTGCGGTGCTGAAGATAGTTCAGCGCCTATAACGTATTTTCCAATTGGATTTTCTGACTATGGCTGCCCCCAGCACACGATACAGTCAGCGAAGTTTCCGAAATGCGATTTTATTGATTTCAACACTGGATACAACATCGTCCTCTGGATTGAAGATAACACTGGCGGTTAAGTCAGTTCTAACCAAAAGCTCAACTTCTACGATGTCGTCAGATAGATCTGCTTCTCCTTGGCTGTCAATGTAATACTTGTCCGAATAGTAGTGGGAATGAGTCATGAGCAATTTCACGAAGAGCATACGAAAATCAAACTTGTAGTCGACAAACACATCGCTTGAATATGGCTGAACTTTCCTCATATTCAGAATTTCTGAGTCTTCAACGCCTTCCCAATCCTCAAAGGAGGCCTCGAAAGCAGCATCTAGCATCCTCTGGTCATAGCCAGCCGAACTCAGCAAACCCTTGATTTCCTCCAAGGGCCGGGAGTCTAGATGGTTGATTGCCTCCTCTCCAACAGCGCTGTCAAGTGTGCCATTGTGCTCCTCATAAAAGCCTGTCCAATCGATGTCATGAGCATACCCAGACTCTTGTGAGTCGATAAAACTTTTGACGCTGTCATATATGATGAAATTGGCGGTAATTCCCAGTCTTTCGATATCTTCTTGCAAGTCGCCATGGAGCTTTCTCACGTCGCCTCGATCAGTATAAAAATCCTTAGAGTTTTGATTGAGGAATACGATATCCCCCTTGTAATTTTGATCTCTGACATGTTCTAAAATAGAAATCCAAAATAGACTGTCCCGGTAACCCTTTTCATTTTCTCGGAATGGCAATTTTGGTTTCAGTGCTTTCTCCACAAGCTGGGAGTGAGGTACAGATTCAAAGCTGACAACCTCAACGTTGCGTGCTATATCGCCAAGAATAGTGGCTATATCGTAGTTCTTGGCTCCGATCTTATCACTTTCATTTGAAAGTTCGATTCCAAGTTTCGACAGCTCCTTTAGCGTGTTTTCGTATGTTGTGAGCGATTTTTCTCTGGCCTGCGCATATTTATTATTCACTTCTTTTATCGCAATTTCTGGTAAAAGCAGCTTGCATCGCCGATTGTTGCAGAAATTTAACAGCATTTTAAAGTTTGGGCTCGAAACAAACCAGTTGTTAAAATAAATATTGGTATCTAGTACGATCCACATGCGATTGAGCCATTCCCGGTCGATAAGTTTAAAAGGCTAAAATTTGAAATGCATTGGTTACTGTAGACATCTGATTCAGTGCGGCGATGATGCATATATGAGGATTTGCTTTTTGTGCAATTAGCGGTTTCCTCTCGCCTCAAAAACTACTCCTCGTTTGAATTAACTCAGGCCATAATCAAAGTTTGGTCACTGCGATTTCAGTCGAAAATAATGCTGGCAGCTTATTGCACCGCGGCCTGATCCGATGGCGCTAGCACGATCTCCGTCGCCACATTGTTGGTAATACCAAAAGGAATGTGCACAGACGGAGCAACCGCGCTGGTCGATTTAAGATGCCCTGATTGGTCATCGAAGAAAATGTGCGGTTTCAACACGGCCAGAATTTTGCCTTTCTCGATGCCCCCCAGAAAGAAAGCGTCGTTGGCCATGACGCCCCAACTCTTGAGGGTATTCATCGCACGCTCATGAGACGGCGCATTTCGCGCAGTGACGATCGAAACGCGAATACGGTTTTCGTACTTCGGATTTTCCTTTTTGTGCTGCTCTTCGACCGATTGGATCTTGGAAATCCGCACCATAAACTCTTTCAACGGCCCAGGGTTATGGGGCTGCATGGCGTTTTTCACTTCATGGGCATGAAACACTGACAAGCCAGAGGCTTGCATGATCGTTTCAGATTCGTCGCCAGCGAGTACGCCGTCAAAGTCGAATGCGATGCGCAGGGTTTTGTCGGCTTCGTCGTCTTCGAATTTCGAGTCGAGCACTTGGCCCGCTGGATATCCGGCTTTAATAGCGGCTTCCACGTCTTTTTTGTCGCCAGACAAAAATAAAGCGATATTCAGTGCCGGTATGTACTCGTAGGGCGATTTTCCTTGCATGAAAATCGCCCTGGTCATTCCGAGTCCGTAGTGCTCGATAGTCTTCAGTACGCGCAGACCGGTGTCAGGATCATTTCTCGATAGAAGAATGACCTCTACAAGCGGATCTTCAGGATCGACGCTCAGGTCATTTACCGACAGCAAACGCTTGATGAAGGGAAAGGCTATCCCCTTACGAAGCGGGACGTGGAGGTTTTCTTGCTGAAATTTGCGGTACTCCTCCTCTCCTTGGCTCTGAAACACGGCATCCGACGCCACCAAGTCGAACACGGCGCTGGAAGCCACGCCTATTACCAAACGGTTTTCTAGGTCATAGGGCATTCTTATCACTCAGCTAAAAATCAGGTTTACCAGGGTTAAGTCAATCTGCGTCATTCAAGCAGTCTCTCGCTAATGCGCAGGATTTAAGTAGTTGCTTGTATATATAACACTTGATGCTTGTCAAGCGAAAGTCTCTTGCAAAGTAAAAATCTACCATGCTAGCTTGTTCATATAACAATAAAAAAGGAGTTATGCAATGGGGTCTTATTCCATTCACGTTGAACATTCAGAAAATACCAAAATGGCTTTTGTGATCTTCAATGACTTAGGTGAAGTTCCGCAGTCAGTGCGCGAGTGCAAATTCCAAACGATCGGATGGATATTATATGTGTTCGACAAAATGCGGGCGCTCGTAGACGAGTGGGACGAAATTGTCCATGAAAGCAACGTTTCCGATGCGTTGATAAATCTGGCGTCATTGGACTGGGAGACTGCGCGTGCGCTTGTGCGAACTGAAACCTGGCGGGAGCGTTTCAGCCTTATTTGGCCGCTATTGAGCTATCAAGACCAAATACTTGCACTCAGGTATGACTATGACTACGAGGAAAATAAAAATTATTGGCCTGGCTTCGACTCGTTCAACATGATGTTTCACGATTTTATTCGGAAATCCCCACTCCGGAATCGTAGGAAAGCATGCACCGAAGCGAACTGCTAATAAAATGAGGATCTGATCATGCCTACCTTTTTCATCGATGTTCGTCTATTACAAACTAATGCTGGACGTGTGCTAGAAACAGAGCACACCACAGAAAAAAAAGAGTCGATCACACGTTCGATTTTTCAAGGCATCGGCTTGCTCTATCACATGGCCGACGCAGTTGCCCTGCACCAACCAAAATATGCTCACGTTGGAATTGAGTTTTTCAATTCTCGACTGTACGGGTTAGGAGGAAAGCTTGATATAGGTGATATTTTGCTCTCTGCTGATAGCTGGGAAGAGCGAATGTATTACGCTTGGATTGTTATCGACAAAAAATCAAGGGCAGAGGCGTTAAAACTAGACTATGGGAAGTTCCAGAACTATTGGCCAACACTTGATTTTTGCGCTAAAGGTTGGAACTCTCAAGTCGAGAAATGGATGAATGAACCCGATTAACTGGATTGGCATCAGATAGAAGCCCATATAGCCGGGTTGAAATCTCATGACCTCCGATTGCGCTTGAATGCAATCAGTGCCTGAAGTGCACGGTCAAGACTCATGCCCTCCCTCTCCTTTTGAATGAGAAAATCCGCAACGAAGGTTGCAGGGTCATCCGCGGTAAAGTCCGGATAGCCCGCTGCAGCTGACTTGCGCGAATTATCGATCACCGATTGCAGCCCTTCGTGCTCGGCAGTTAATTTCATTTGTTGTTTACCCTGTACCTAACGTTTCGATGCGTTCCTGTACTTGAGAATACCTCCTGAACGAATGCACGTACCAGCCGCGTCCGAAAGCTGGAATCCTAGGATCGATGCGCCGTCCCCTCATGACGTTACCTGCGAAGCCCAGCCAACGCATGCCTCAAGCCCGGGTATACTCCTTCTGCCTGACAGATAGGCTCTAAAGGAGAGTGCCTCCAGCTATCATCAATGGGTCTCAAAGGAGTCAGAAAGTGAAGTATGTTGAGCTGGTTCAACGCCAGGCCGAGCAGGTATTTGGCAACAAAGCGAAAGCGGATATGTAGCTCAATCAGCCGAAAACTGAATTCGGCGGATCCACCGCGCTGGAGTACGTACACCGTGAAGCGGGATATCTAAAAGTCAACGATGCGCTTGAGCGAATCAGTCATGCTTACTCTTTCTGATCATGTTACCCACCTTTCAACTAAACAGCGAGACGAGCTGTACGGATTGCATGGGTACTACAAAAGGAGATGTCCTGCGAACATATCGGCTCGGTGCTCAGTGCGCTGAAAAGAAATGATTTCCGGATATCCATCTGACCCGATGACGTTCACCTCGCCTGGTAGATGACTATGCATGCATACCAACGTGGAGGTAGCGACATGCTGCGGTACAACTGCTTCGTGGAATGCATGGCATTCAATTTGATACGTCTCTCCGCTTTGCATGGAAGTGCTTTGCTCAACGGTGGGTATGACGCGCGTCGCAGTGCGACGAAGGATGTTCGAGGTGGTCTGTGAATATCGGTCTCCCTGGTAGAGGACTTCATAGAGCGGCTGCCCATCAGTGGCCGTTGTAGCCACCTGATATTGAATGTCGGTTAGCGTGCCCTGCAAAATTCGACTTTCGACGTGACGATCATGCGTGTGGATGCGCGCGGGCATGCCAAGAATGTTGGGGGATCCCGGGGGCCAATAGTGGAATCGCCACTCTTCAGTTTCATTGCGACCGAGCAAAACGACATAAAAGCCATGGGGATGGAGCAAGCATGTAGGATTGGTCGATTCCATCCACGATTTAAGGGCGCATCGTAATACTGATGCAGGGGCGTCGCGGACGTATTCCCTGGTTAATGGAAAACCTAGATCAGCGAACATAAGGCGATCCAGAATGGGTGGCTTCTATCGCCAAGGTTTCGAGAGTGGCGATATCGGGGTTTTCTCCAAACATCTCATTCAGCGTGGCGGGTAGCAATCCGGAAGTATCCTTGGCTACTGCATAAGCTTCGTCTCGAATCCAGCCAAACTCCGTAACGTACGCGGAAAAATCCCTATGGGTGCGAGAATAACGTGACGCCAAATCCTTTGGGTCTTCCCGCGTAACCAGTATTTGTTCAGACGAACCTTCGATGCGGAAAGTCGACAGTCGCTTGCTTAAAAACAATTGAATATCGACCAAACCGGGGTTGCTTCTTGATGCTTTAGAAAGCATGAGAATCGTCCCTAGTACCTCTTTTTGCACATAGCGTTTGTCCCAGAGCCGGCGATCAAAGGAAGAGGTTTTTCGGTAATTGGCGTACCTCTCGCATACGTTGTGGTCTCGAAAATCCAGCAGCACTACCTCTACTTGAATTGGATGTCTCGACTTACGTGCCTGTGTGATCAAGAGCGGCATCACCTCTGCGCGAAAATGCCTTCCAGTTCTCACGAAAATTTTGTAATTCACAGCCTCAGTGGCAATGGCTTGCAGCGCCTGATCAATATCTTGGGGAAGCAATGTTGATTCAGCCTGGATATCACTAGGATCAACAAAAAAGTAAGAAATGTATAAGCCGGCAACTATCGCGAATATCCCGCTTGCAATCACTGAGCTGAACAAGCTATTCAGCGCATTCCAGATGGGTTTACCGGGGGCGAATTGTGAAATCGCGATCGTAGCCAGAATGAAGATAAGCAACACAGTGCAGGTTGCGAGCAGAAAGCTTCTTCGTTGCGAAGGTGAGCTGAGGATGCCGGAAAGTGTCATTAGTGAGGGCCTTGTCTTAGGTGGGGCATCTACCGCTGCCAACATAAATCTTGAGTCGGACTCAACACTAGCGCAAGCGTCTTTGGCCAAATCATCACTGCCCTCCCCTTGGCGCATGGAAGCATTCTATTGAATTGTGAACCTATGATAAGTGAAGTTTTTCGCTCCCATGGACAGCAAATTTTGCTAATGCTCATCGAACATTCATTTGGCCTTTGGCTGCAAAATTGGCGTACTAGAACACACGACCAACTGCCGTGATCCCCTGGTCAGCGCGACATAGAGGTGGTTGGCATCCATCTCCTCAGGATTCAAAACTACGGCGATATCTGCCTCGAGTCCTTTGAGCAAAAGCGTACTGCCAACTGATCGCCGCGAGAACGGGCGGCTTACGAAACGATTTTGCTCGCGGATGCTGACAGTCGCATCCTCAAACGTCATCGCCCCTTCGGCAGCCAAGCTGAGCGCTTTTTTGCAATGGCGTAGGATTTCTGGTCTGTAGACGCGAACATCTGGCTGATCCCTCAGAGCGTCTAGCAACAACAAAGCCGAGCTGAAGGTCGGAGCTGCCATAAAACAAATCCCAAATTGTTCGGCTTCCGTTGCTGGGTTGTGGGCTTTGCCTGTGTTTAAGCTTCCTAGTCGTCTGATGTACACCGAGGTATCGAGATTTGTCATCAGTCCTTGGGCAAAGGCAAGTAGCACGTTCAATGCGTCAGGTGAAACAGGATTGAACGCTCGCCCGAAGGCTGTCAAGTCCTTCAGTTCAGCCGCCTCAACCGACACTGCTCCTGGCGTCTGGCTCGCAATTTTCCGCTGCCCTTTCGGATTGAAGCTATCCCCAATGACAAGCACCTGGTGGTCGACAGTCGTGGTTTTTACTCTTGCTGCTTGAAGTCTTTGTTCATGGGCGGTTGCCGTCTCGAGGGCAATCCATTGCACTTGCGAAGGAGCTAGACGAAGGTCGATCGCTTTTCGAGCTTGTAGGGATGCACGTATCTGCAAAAGCCATTGGCCCAGTGATTCATTTTGAACATTACGCCAGCGCCAAGGAGTCGAAAGGTGTCCAGCACTTGGAAAGTAGCCTAGGACGTCATTTTCCCAGTTAACCAAGGGTTCATTGAAACCAAAAATTGCTTGCAGGGGGTCACCCAGGACGCATGTTGGCAATGCAGTTGCTAACCAGGCAATGATCTGATGTTGCGGTAACGTGCAGTCTTGATATTCATCAACAAACACGCGTGAGTACGTGGATTGAAGGGCGTCGAATACGTGACCCGATGCAAGCAACCCCCACGCGGCATCTCGAATGCTGGCGTAGTCTGTTTTATTTTTGAGTTTCAGTATCTCGGGGTTGTGCTGACTCCTCCCTGGAAAGGTTGCTATCAATCTCATTACCCATCCATCGATCGTAGACACTCGGTAGGTAGAGGGGGCCACGCCGGCCATCTTCAGTCGTGTCCGCAACGCTCCCGCACCTGCATTGGTGTGCGTCAAGATCAACACAGGTTTCGTGAAGTGATGCAGCTTGAGCGTGTCGGTGATCAACTGCGTCTTCCCACAACCGGCGGGGGCAGTGATGGAGCCATAACCGAAGGCCAATAGGTCGATTTCAGGATTCGGCATGGGCCCACATCAGCAATGTTGATATCGCAATACTGAATGTCAACTGGCTGGTGGCTAAATGGGGGCCGACAACGTTTTGACCAACATCTTGCATTTTTGTTATCGACTTGTACCACCCAGCTTTTTTGGTGCGAGACGCGCGACCGAGCATTGCCCTAATCTCCGGTGAATAACCCGAGATCAATACTTCTGTTTCAACCCCAGCGAGCGTGTAAACGCCATTCGATGCAGATTTAATGTGCTCGTCGACCCTGCCCTCCTCCATAAAATCGTTGGCCATATCAATCATGTTCGTAATGGCCACATGTGGCAGGCTTGAAAATAGTTCGTCTTCCAGCGCCCGCCCAGGCTGCCAAGAAATCAGCATTCCGCCTGCAGCTTTATATGCTGCTACAAGGCTTTCGGTAGGCGGTTTATCACTGTCTGCGACGACTAGTACACGATATCCCAGGCGCAGCAACGCGTTGGCCCGGTGAAAGCATCGGTCTGGGTCACTCCCCCCTGTATCAACGTAGGAAACTCCGCGGGAGGCTAACGGTGGCTTTCCCTGGCTTGTCCAAAATAGATCAAGTCCACGAATCAACCCGACTTCGCTCGCGCCTTCACAGACGATAACCGAGCGAGAAAGAAATGCTTCGGGTTCCGTGCGTATCGTGCTCTGGACATCGTCATCGTTGCCGACGGGCAAAATAAGATGGTTAGAGACTCCGCGCCTGACGATGAACAATTGATCACCAGAAAGCTCACGCAAGGCAACCGGTGAATGAGTGGTCAAGAACACCTGAAGTTCAGATTTGGTGTCCTTCGCTCCTAACGAATCCAAGAGCCTCACAAGACGATGTGGTTCTAATCCGAATTCGACCTCATCCACCAACAGAATTGAAGCGGACTTCGCGGCCTTTTTTTGTAGCCCGGCGACTAGGAGACGAGATGATCCGGTGCCAAGACTGCGTAGCGGGATTCCCTGCTCACTGTGCAACGAGATCGCGCCGTCATTGAATGGAGCTGAATGAGTATCCAGCAATGCGCGTGCGCTGATCCCTACCGGAATACCAAGACTGGCTGCAGTTTCGGTAATCAATTTAAGGGTGTCACCCAGTTGGTCGTGAGCGTGATCTCCAAATGACGATCGTGCGAGTCTCGCGGCCTCAATTAAGGCGGCCCCCACCTCGGCACGCTCATCCGTTAGCTTGTTCAGCACCGATCCTCTTGTCCATGAAAGGTTTGAGTTGGAGTACCCTCCAAGCCTTGTGGGAGCGACCAGCACCCTATCCTTCCACGCTAAGTGACGCGTAGTACCAAGGCTGTCAGCCTGCGCGGAAGTCAACGACCAGACTGGTTCCAGGTCACCCTCCACAATCAGTTGGATGGTCAAGGCCGTCGACCAGTCCTTATGAGGCTCCTCTTCGATGTCCCGGGTTGCAGGGTTTATAGAACGCAGGAAGACTCCGTAGGTCTCCACATTTTTCAATGGAATGTCGAGGTCGAACAGTGTGATCGATATTTTAATAGGGTTTGACACATCCAAAGCATGGAAGTCCACGTCACTGAATTGGACGTATCGCCGTGCCCCCAAGCAAAGGTCGATCGCATCAAGGATTGTCGACTTCCCGCTGTCGCCACTTCCAATCAAGCAGTTAATGCCGGGCGCCGGAAACCAAATGAGGTTTTGAACTCCCCTGAAATTTTGTATTTCTACTTTGAAGATCTTGGCCATGCTCAATCCCTGTTTTGATCCGGGTGTACCGACAGGCTTCCAGCCATTGAGCGCATCCGTAAACACTGAAGGCATTGGGAGCGTAGACGAAAAGGGTCTGATATCACTAAAGATTGGATTAATAATATTC
>Ga0182005_1000845_pt1 | contig 13707 bp, 19 predicted proteins | sample Sormic07211103_1_FD_123021 | JGI IMG/M metagenome (GOLD analysis project Ga0182005, IMG submission 123021) | Rhizosphere microbial communities from Sorghum bicolor, Mead, Nebraska, USA - 072115-103_1 MetaG | ecosystem: Host-associated > Plants > Roots > Rhizosphere | place: USA: Nebraska...
AAAAGATTTAACGGCCTATAATGCGCGGCAACAAATGCACTCGTAGCTCAGCTGGATAGAGTACTCGGCTACGAACCGAGCGGTCACAGGTTCGAATCCTGTCGAGTGCACCATTTAAGAGTTGTTTGCAGCAATGCAGGTAACTTGGCTTCAACCAGTTGTGATCTGGTATAAAACCACAAATGCACTCGTAGCTCAGCTGGATAGAGTACTCGGCTACGAACCGAGCGGTCACAGGTTCGAATCCTGTCGAGTGCACCATACAACAGAAAGCCCGCATTTATTGCGGGCTTTTTGCCGTCTGGGATTTGGCTTTTCCCTTCGTACATCCTCTCTCATCAAACTCAATGTGCGCACTGCGGCCTCGCTTGGTTTCGTAGCGGTAACTTGTAGTCGAATTGCGAATATTGATCTTGTCCGGCTTGCCGAGGGCGCTTTCAACATCCTGTTGAGTCATGCCTGCGATGATCCGCTTGTCCATGATGGCTGCACGTCGCTCTGCGGCGCTGATCAGGTTTCCGCATTTGTCCTCGGACTGGCCGACAACAATGGGGTCTCGTGTCTTCATCTTCGTTTGTGGTGGTTCCCGGTAATCCGTTTCAGGAATTAATCCGATCATTGAGTGGTCTGGTGTGAAGGTCCTGATTTCCTGAAGGTCCAGTCTTTCGCCAGCTCCACAGCCGAGCGTCGTGAAGGTGATGCGTCCGTTGGCCGACTCGCAGCGGTGAATGGTCGTAGCGGGCGCCCAGGAAGGGTAGAGCAGGGCGATAAGAAAAAGGTAATGCTTGTTCCATGGCATTGAGCGTCCTCCGTGACGATTCTTCTCCAGCGTAGCTCCAGCATTTTTCTCGGTGGTGTGTTTTCTTTTCAGGATAAGTCGTCGCATTTTCAAGGATCAGGATGGCGCTCAGGTTTGTCTTGCAAGCGCTTGTTTCAGCCGCGATTTTTTAACATTTAAAACTGTCAGGCGGTGTATCATTGCGCCCGTCAGCCCCGCCGGGGCTTGTGGAATACCTCCATGGACTTACCCAGTAGTTACTCAGTAAAACGTTTTTCCAATCATGAATTGACTGATTGATCCTTCCGGCGTGCTCCACTGCTGGGAGTGGAGTTCGCCTATGTCTGAAATTGAAGTAAAGAAAACACAGGAAAGCTTGCAGGACCGCCTGGCTCAAGTGATTGAGCTATTGCAGCGCCAGCGAGTGGTCGAAGATCTGACCCACCGCCAGGAAGGCCCGCATCACGACCGGGTCGAGAACCTGGTCCACCGGCAAAATCTCGTCGAGCTGCAACGCAAGCTCGATGATCTGCACTCCGCCGACGTCGCCTATATCCTCGAAGCCTTGCCGCTGGACGATCGTCTGACGCTCTGGCAATTGGTCAAAGCTGATCGCGACGGCGACATTCTTCTCGAAGTATCCGACTCGGTCCGTGAAACGCTGATCGCCGACATGGACGATCACGAACTCCTGGCTGCGGCCAAGGACATGGACGCTGACGAACTTGCTGACCTGGCCTCCGAGCTGCCGCGAGATGTCGTCCACGAGTTGATGGAGACGCTTGACCAGCAACAACGCGAGCGCGTGCGTTCGGCCTTGTCCTATGACGAGGAGCAGGTCGGTGCGCTGATGGACTTCGAGATGGTGACGATCCGTGAGGATGTCAGCCTTGAAGTGGTATTGCGTTACTTGCGCCGGCTCAAGGAGCTGCCAGGTCACACGGACAAACTGTTCGTAGTCGATTATGACGGTGTGCTCAAAGGTGTGTTGCCGATCAAGCGTTTGCTGGTCAACGATCCGGATAAACAGGTTTCGGAAGTCATGGCCAGCGATCCGGTGAGTTTTCACCCGGATGAAGATGCCTACGATGCTGCGCAGGCGTTTGAGCGGTATGACCTTATCTCTGCTCCGGTAGTCGATAAGAACGGCAAGCTGATTGGTCGTCTGACCATCGACGAAATGGTTGACCTGATTCGTGAGGAGAGCGAAAGCGAAGTTCTCAACATGGCGGGTCTGCGAGAAGAAGAGGATATCTTCGCGTCGGTGTGGAAGTCGCTGCGTAACCGTTGGGCGTGGCTGGCGGTTAACCTGATTACCGCCTTCGTTGCCTCTCGGGTGATTGGCCTGTTCGAAGGTTCCATCGAGAAGCTTGTGGCGCTGGCGGCACTGATGCCGATCGTGGCGGGGATCGGTGGGAACTCGGGTAACCAGACGATCACCATGATCGTTCGGGCCATGGCGCTGGACCAGGTAAGCACGGGTAACACTTCGCGACTCATGCGCAAGGAGTTGGCGGTAGCGCTTATCAATGGTGTCGTCTGGGGTGGGGTGATTGGTGTTGTCGCTTACCTCCTTTATGGCAGCTGGTCTTTGGGGGTTGTAATGACGGCTGCCATGACGCTGAATTTATTGCTTGCGGCGTTGATGGGGGTTCTGATTCCAATGACGCTGGCGCGACTTGGTCGCGATCCGGCCATGGGGGCCAGTGTAATGATCACTGCCATGACGGACAGTGGTGGCTTCTTTATTTTCCTTGGGCTGGCGACAATCTTCCTGCTCTAGGTTGGCTGTATCAAACCCGCCATACGGCGGGTTTTTTTACGCCTGAATTTCAGGCAAAAAAAAGCCAGCGATTAAGCTGGCTTGGATTTTCAGTGCAGATCAGGACGCGTCAGCGGCCATCTCGGCATCATGAGCGATAAGAGAGACCAGAGCGTTTTGCTGGCGGTGAGAGAGTTGGCGAAAGCGTTGCAACAGTTCACGTTCGTGCAATGAAAGCTCTGGGCTGTCCAGGCGCATGCTTAGTTCTTCGCCAAGAGCGCCTTCCTGAATAAGGCTCTGCTCCAGGCGTGCGATGATTTCGGAGTTCATGCTGCGGTGATGATTGCGAGCCACCTCGGCAATGCGTTCACGCATTCCGTCTGGCAGCCGTACGACGAACTTGTCAGCCGTGCGGCTGGAATAAACTGCCTGTTTCAATGGGCGCATATATTTAACCGGTTAGTTCAGGGGAGCGGTTCTCGGGATCGGCCGCAGGATGTCTGATACGACAAGCGCTGTGGCCAAATGTTCAACCTGAATTGATAGAGGCTCGCATCATGCCTCAAACTTGCCAGATCATTGGCGTCAATTCTGTGACAAATATTGAACTGGATAAAGGCGTTCTGCCAGCACCAATTGTCAGAAATGCGGACTGGTTTGGAAAGCTGTCCGTTTGCCGCATCTCTATTCCCGGCTTGTGCCTGGCCTGGGCCGCCTGTTTCATGGCATGCCAAGCTGGAAAAAACTCATCGTTCCTTCTCTGTATAGGATAGTGGCAAATTGCCGATTTGCTAGAGGCAGGTGGGTATGGCGGGGTATTTAGGATGGGTGGCGGCTTGGCTGGAGGTTCTCCGGTGGCAGTGCAGCATTTGCCTACACTTAAAAAGCCGGCGCACGACATGACAAAGTCAGGGTTGCCCGTTAACATGCACGCCGTCCATCGTTCTGCATGTCCTTGCAGGCAATTTGTGTCTCAGTAGCTCAATTGGATAGAGCATCCCCCTCCTAAGGGGAAGGTTGGCAGTTCGAACCTGCCCTGGGACACCATATTTGTAAGGCCTTTCAACGCGTTTCAAGCCTGGACTGAGATTGCGTACCAGCCAGGTACCAGCCCCGTGATTTAGGGCAAGCTCGGTTTCCCATTGCAGCTCGCTTGGCCTACCAGGCTCGCTTAGGCTGCACTCCATACTCAGCTTCAGCCGTGAGACAGGGAAGAAATGTCGATATCGAATCTGGAAAAGTATAGAAAGGATTTAGAAGCCCTATTGACTGAGGCCACCTTGGTCAATTTTTCTCTGAATCTTGAAGCATTTGGGCGATCGAAATTTGCCGAGACTGTGCTCGCTAAGCATTCTAAAGAACAATCTGACACTTTCATGAACAAGCTGAAGCCATTCGCTTCAGCTTATCAGCACTGGTACTCGGAGGCGTTGCCGCTGGTACGGCAGTTGATGCCTGACCGTGTTTCTGACTTCATCCGTTTTTACGAAAAACCGAAATCACGCAAAGAAATTGATTTCGAAAATTATCGTATCGAAGACGCCTGCCAAGGTCTTCGCGTGACCCGTGGATCGGACATCAGAGCCGATCAAAAGGCAGCCATCCCACTATTGGGTCAACAAATTGCCATCGTCGAAGCCATTAAGCGCCGATTTGATAGCTCTCTATTTGACATCAAACAACTGGTCCAAGCGGATCTTTACGACTCGGAACTGGATACTGCACGGGACCTACTCAAAGCCGGTTTCACCCGCGCTGCTGGTGCTGTTTCTGGCGTGGTGCTCGAAGGACATCTAAAACAGGTGTGCGATAACCACAGTCTGCCAAAAAAATCCGGGACTATTTCAGTTTTGAACGACGCGCTGAAAGCCGCGTCGGTGATTGATCTTCCCCAGTCCCGTCATATTCAATTTTTGGGTGATATTCGCAATAAATGCGGTCACAAGAACTCTACTGATCCTAGCGCCAGTGAAGTTGGTGATCTCATTGACGGTGTTGAGAAAGTCATCAAAACCATATTTTGAGCCTACAGACAGAATCGAACCGGTGCCTGTATACCCTTCGATGCGGTGGGTTGACTGGTCTGGTTCGTGGGCTTGCCCCCAAATCTACCCTCAAAGTAAATACCCCTTATCAGGGGGAATTTGATGTCTGAAAATCGGACATCAAACATCTACGCTTTTTACTAGGCTCAGCAATTGGAATTACGATTTTTTCGGAATACCAGCACTCGCCCTCGCTATTCCTATCCTTTCAACTAGATCCCCGAGCGGCACTCGGCATCGCTTCTGCGGTACATATAGCGCATCAGGATCGATGTAATAACTGCGGCCGTGCTTGACCGGTAGCGGGATGAGCAATCCGTCTCTGGCCCATTTCCTAACCGTGTTCATACTCGGCGCAGGTTCGAAGTTTCGGGATGCCCAAGCTTCAAGAGTTATCAATCTCATATCTGTTCTACATCTCTAAGCCTTGTCCTCAGCGTAGATCGATGCGGAAATGATGATGCCGCCCCAATTACGCTCGCCAATGCAGATTGGCACGGGGTTGCCGCTTGCCGTGGTGTTCTTGGCACTGCCAAAAGCGTATGAAGGTGCGTTCTCTGGGGATGAGCTTTGCTTTAGGCCTGATACCTGCGGGCTGAGCATTTGGATCACGCCACCGGCCACCATTGCGATGCCAGGTGCGAGGGTCGCGCCGTTCGTGATTGAGCTCGCGGCAATTAGAACCGCCCCGAGAACGGTTTGAAGTATACCGGCGCGCTTACTGCCGCTGATCACCGGAACGATCTTGAGTGTCTTAATGCCGCCCAGGTCAAATTCCTTCTCTCCCACGTTTTTGCCGTTGCGGACGATGGCGAACCTCATACCCAGTCTGTGAAGGCGTGCAATCTCTTCGGTAAATCCGTCCACCGTGGCCTTCAGCGCCCGGAATACCTCCCAGGTGCTGCCGGTCTCGAGGTGGTAATCCTTCTGCCGGAAGAACTTTCTCCCGAGTATGTTGCTGAGCTGAATGGTCGTCATGCGGTTGTAATGCGCTGCTGTTGCGGCCATGGCTTGGCTCCTACGTGTTGGAGAGCGGCGTGGGTACGCCGAGGCGAATTGCGAGAAGCGACCGAGACATTAGCGCCTGATCGAAAGTTAGTTGCTCGCGCTGCGGCGTGTAGTTCCAGATCCGGTCATGGATCGCTTGGTAGGCCCGGGCGCCGCGGAACGTTCCTCGCAGCAGGTCAGCGGAAATCCGGGCCTCTTCTTCGGTGAGGTACGGGCCGTCGATGGTCACCTTTTCACCATCACGGACGTGCTGAACATCCCAAACGACGTAGCCAGAATCGGGGCCTTGTTTCAATGGGTACGACTGGAATCGGAGCGCTTTGCAAGCCTCGGCGAAGCGCTCTTGATGGGGGGCCATGGGCTCACTCCTGAATTTTTAATTTCGCGGGTGTGAAAAAACGATTGAGGGCGCGGTCTAGAAGCGGAAAGGCCCAGACTTTCGACCCTCCCCCTGCTACAAGCCCATTTGGCGGGCGATTTCTTCCGATTTCATGCCGTTATGCAGCGCTCGTTGCGCATCTCTTATCATCTGGTCCAAGGCGCGATCCTCGAAGGTCTGAGTGAGCGTGGCAACCTTGCGCGCAATCTTCAGCGCCAACTCTTTCGGGAAAGGAGGAGGGGTCGGCCTGCTGTAGTCGTCGAGGATGTGTTGTTGCTGCTTCATTGAGTCTCCTCCAATGGAGTAAAGCTCGACGGTGTTGAATGGATTGCCGCGCCAGCCCGGTGAAACATCTGTAGCTGGGCTGCGCGGACTGTCGGGGTTTTGTCATGCGGGGGCACTGGCCGACTGATCCCCTGCCAAGCTATCCCTTGCGGGGCGCCTTGGCAGCGCCTGCACTCAACCCCCGACTGGAGGAGGAGTGATGTCTACGGCCAGGACAGCGCCGGCGGCAAAGACCGCTAGGCCCGCGCGCATCTCTGCGAGCATCGTGACCATGTTGGTGGTGAAGTTGTTTCCCTCTTCTCGACTGACCATCAGGCTTGGCGATTGGCGATCGAGCACGGCGGTTTGATCTGGGTCCACGACGAGCACATTGCCGGCGGCCAAGCTCGGAGTGGTGACCACCGGCACATTCCAAAGGGAGGGCGGAGAAGGATCGCGCGGACTACCGAGAACATACTGCCCTTCGTTGTCGCGCTCGCTCGAGATGGTGAACCAGTCCATGGGGTTCATCACGATCAGGCCTGCATTCCAACCGTTGCTGTTCATGCCAACCACGGCCTGGCCAATGGCGTCGACGGGAACGGGCGTTCCGATAACAGTGAAGTCGGATGCGAAATCTACCAGCCCCTTGATCCGACCTTTGCCACCGCTACCAGCGACAATTTCCGACTCCAGCTTCGCCAGCAGGCCGTACTGCAGCAGGTCGCCGATCTTCTGTCCCAAGGCCGGGGCGTCGTCGAGGATCTGTACGGATGCGCGGGTGAAGTGGGCGATGGTGGCGATGTTTGCCGTTTCCGGCTCCATCTGAAAATTCGCCTCGGCCTTCTGTTGGCCTTCTTCGGTCTGGAAGGCTGCAGCGTTGGTGTAATCCATCAGCCGCATATATTCAAAGGTGCCCACACTGACAGGCATCGAGGGGAGAATGTCCAGCAGGGTCAGGCTACGGCGTGGGTCGTTGTACAGGCCTGGCGCTCGCTGGGCCTGCACATCGTAGCCGGTGGATCCAGCAACACCCTGACCGGCATTGGTGAGCGCCTTGATGGAAAGTCCTTCCATTGCAACTCGACCGGTGCTTGGCGCGCCGTTTTTGACGTTGGCCATTTGGTCCGAGCTGGAGAACCGTTCCACCAGTTCGCCCGGGCGACCAAAGTTATTGGTGGTCATGCCTTCCGGCATACGGACGAACTTCTGGGCCAGGTCAAAAACGAGAGCGTCCAGGTTGGCGATCTTGTTTTTTTGCTCTTCCAGTTCCTTGCCGGTCTTGGTCTTCATTTCATCGACGGCGGCGGCGTGGCTTTCTACGGCCTTGGTCAGTAATTCGAGTGACATAGTGATACCTCAGCGGCCTTGAAGGGTCGCGGTGATGTTTTGGAGGGTGGCCGCGATACGGGCCAATTCTTCGCTGTCATCGAACTGTTCATCGCGAACTAGTCCATTCCAGCCGCCCGCCATAAGCCGTTTGGCTTCACGAGCAGATAGCCCCAACGCATCACGCGCGGCGCGTTCAAAATCCCGAGGATTCGGGTTGCCGGAGTCGAAAGCGCATTTGACGCTCAAGAGCCTGGCGTTTTGATTGGCGGCAATGGCCACAAGGCTCACTTCCACCAGGTCAATTTGTTTCAGTAGGCGCGCACCGTTGAGCAATTCGGCGCCGCCAGGCGGTACCGTGTAACCAATGCTCAGGGCAAGCGCGCCGTCTTTTGCCAAGGCGTGTGCGGCCTTGGCTTGCGGCACATCCATAGTCAGGCGGCCGGCAGACAGCAGGCCCTGCGAATCTTCCTCGAACGAGTGCCACACGCCGACCGGATTGGTTTGGTCGTGTTGCCAAAGGAGAGCAGGGCGGGTACCGGCGGCGTAGTGCTTCGCCAAGCTGGTGGAAAACGCTCCAGGGGCGATGATGTCGCCGTGGGTGTCGGGCTCTCCACCAAATGTCGAGGCGTAGCCGGTAAAGCTTCCCACCGATTCATCGGAGGCGAACTTGAGTTGCAGAGGTGCGGTATGGAATGGGCGCATAGGTGTTGTTCTCTCATAAGGAGCAAATGGTTTCATTTGCCGCTCAGGGAACGCATCACGCGCAACTGGACGGGATACAGCACATCACGCGCTGTATGAGTGTCCAGTATACGAGGATCGATCGAGAGCGCAAAGAGGCAAATCGGCGCGAGCGCCCAAGCCGGATTAATCGAGTCTCATATCCAAGGCGATCTGGTCCGGCCCATCCCCGCGTCCCAACTTGCCCTTGGCCTGGCGCACCATTTCCGCCGCAAGGACTTCCTCATGCTCCCTGGCCAATCGGTCAGCCTTTCGAGCGATCTTGTCCGCCAGTTCCTGCGGGAAATGGCCTTTCACTTTCAAATCAATCATTTTCAAACCTCCACTTTCGCTATTTGCCGAGTAGTGCCGCAGGCCTTGTGCGACGTGGCCTGTGGCGAGTTATGCGAATCTTCAAATCTAACGCCCGTCTGATCGTGAACTGACAAATCACGACTCCCATCTAGCTTTCTAGTCCTCGCAGCTGGTGGATCCTTACCCGGTCTGTACGCCATATGCCCCGTGGCCTGTAGCGATAAGCGCTTGCACGTCAGTCAACAGCGGGTCAATTTGGCTTTCACCTCCGCTATGGTTGTTTCGCTATCGGCCTGCAACCATTGCAGGTCGTGACCTACAGCTGATTTGTAGTGTTCCTGCTTCAACCTCCCTTCAACCTGTGGCAGCGGGTTTTTTGATGTGAGCAGATCTGCTCACATCTGAGCGCATCTCTTTCACCAACTTGGTGGATAACGCTCGGGTAACGGTACGGGCGTTACCTTTTCCTCAAATTGAGGGATTTCCCCACCTTTTGAACTTGGCCCGCTCCCACAGGTAGGCATTGGAGATGCGTCCACTTTTGGATGCATTTCTTCAACTTCCCCCACTGGGGGTTAACGCTGCTCTAACAGTTCTTTAACGTTAAAACCTTGCCTGCACCCTCGCGGTAGTTGTCCTCAAAACTGAGCAACCATTGATGGAGCAGAGCTGCGCCATCGCCCTGCAGCATCTGCATCCTGCTTTGCTGAATGAGTCCCTCGTTCTTGCGTAAGCAGCAGGGCTGGTATGGTAGATATCTATAAGGGTGTATTGATTTGATACAGGTCGAATTGATTTAGTGGTATCGATTCAATACACGGTTACTCCTTTGCAAGACGGAACCAGACACAATGGGACTTTGCTTTGCATCTATGTGTATTGATTCAATACCGCTATGTGTATTGAATCGATACAGGATCAATTCGAGCCTGTAAGTTCGCGAACAGTCTTCAACGGGGTGTTTGTCCAGGAAACCTCTAGGTCCTTTCCCGGGCATTCATCTATTGCGTACCAAGAAAGCGCATAGAGCGCGCACCTGGAGCCGTGCCGGGAAAAGTAACTAGTCCTGGTTTGGACGATCCACCCGCCATCCAACAGATCCGAAAGAGCCTTTTGAAGCATATTGGGGGAGGTCACCCCCCAGTCTTTCGCCATCGTCCGTGTGGCCGCTAAATTTCCGTTGTTGCTTCCGTTGTATTGCATGTGGATTTCCATCAGCACGGCGCGGGCAACAAAACTCAACGATCGGTATTGTTCCGACTGCCCCATCGTCCATAGCATCATGGCGAAAGGCTTGGTCTTAGCCTTGAACGCCTTTTTACTTTTGATCGCCATTGCGCAGCTCGCAGACAGGCCGGAGGGTGTCGTTTCTGAAAACGAGACCCCCGTGGCGCATTTCAAATCAGGTCGGTTCGCCGGCCAGCACGTACAGACCTACTCGATGCGGCCGGCGACCCGGCTCTGTGGTCCTGTAGGTCCATTCCGTTTTTATCGTGTAGCCGCGGTTTCGAAGCCATCGGACGGTGCTGGGAGGATGGACAATGTCCAACTCCTGGGTGGCAGCAATCGTCGATATGGGGCCTACGCGCAGGGCACTTACCAAGCGCGCAGCCTGGGCGCCGGAAGTATGCGACTCCACTTCCTGTTCAATGGTTTGGTCGGGGCAATTCGTCATGTTCATGCCCTCACCTCAAGAGCGATGAGACGTTCATTCAGGCTTTCAACATCGTGAGCCAGTGTGGCGTGGTAGTCGTCGGCCAAGTATTGGGCGACACCTGCCAAGCGTGCAGCGTGGTGCTCATGGCCTTTTTTTATCGAGCTACTGACTGCCCAGCCCAAAGAGCCGAACCAGGCCAGATACTCAAGTGCTACCTCAAGTTGATCCACGGCCTCATTGGCCACGTCGCTGATGGGAGGAGCGGTGTGTTTCTTGTCACGGCATTTTGAATCTGTCACGATGCGTACCTCACGTTGGTGCTACCCAATGTTGTTTGGCCCGGGCGGTGTTGACGCACCGACTCGGGTTGATTCACTTCAAAACTCCCTGCGTAAATCATGATTCCTTACCTTGACCCACAACCCCGTGTGAGGCTCCGAGGTGCCGATAGCGCCAGCAGAAGTTTCCGCTGAACGTTCGGATCTGTTCGATGTGCCGAGCGATATTGCAGGCCATCTCATTTTCGTAACCACCCAAAGCGGGTATGACGAACGTCAGTAGAATTTTCTCCAACTTCCTGTGTTCATCGCGGGCGAAGTTCAAGTAGCACATCTCCCTCGCATCCAAGACGGCCTCCGGTACTATTTCGCCGGCAATGGCGGCAGCGTTGTTTCCTCCGCTATGGATCGCCGGATAAGTCATTTGCTGTTCTCCCTTGCAACCCGGTTAATCCAAATCTCCAGTTCGCGAACCAGGATCATCCGACGCTTGCCCGTCTTGAACGATTGAAGCTCGCCGGCGGCGATAGCTTTGTAAATCCCGCTACGGCTGTGCGCAGTCATTCGAGCAGCTTCATCAGGCCCTACGACCAAGGTTGGTGGTAGGGATGCTTCCGATTTCGAAATTTGTTGTTCCACGGTTCTCTCCTGCTGGCTGTGGTGTATTGCCAGATGTGGCCACCATAACTGACCGTAAATTGTGGTGTCCACATTTTTCTTACACGTACCGACACATGGAGAGACGCGTTGACAATTGTTGCTGCTGTGGCATTCTCAGATCACCTCCCTACGCAAAGACTGAGACCAAAATGGCCAAAGCCCTTCCAAACCGCGCTAAAGCAGAAACTTTATCGTTGAGGATTTCGCCTAATCTAAAATTTGGTTTGGAGTTGCTTGCGCGAATGGAAGAGCGATCTTTAACGACAGAAGTGGAAAAGGCCTTGGGCGAACTATTCGACAGGACCCCTGTAGATGTCGGATACCTCGGTACCGGTGCTATTGAGAATAATGAACGATTCGAAAATCTATGTTTCTTCGAACTTATGACGTTTATTTATTCAATTGATGCGCCAACAAGACTTATGCGGACTGCTGTTTTACTCCCGCAAACGTTGACCCAGAGGGAGATTGCGCTGCTCGATCTTGCCGCTGATCAGCCGCAACTTTTCGCAGAAGATGTGCCGAACTATTTTTCATTAAGTATCGGACACGAGGACTTGCTTGCAGAGGTAATGCAAGATTATTGCAGCTTTAATCAGCCTATCGATTTGCAGGCTTTGCGAAGGAACTGGCAGACGCTAAACGATGCAGTTGATTACGCTCTAGATAATGGACGCTACCCAGAGAAAATAATGCTGGTCTAGTCACCCAATCAAATCCACCGCCGCCGCCTTTGTTCCGGGGGCCAGGTGAGCGTAGCGAAGGGTCATCTTGATGTCCGAGTGACCCAGCAGGTCGCGCACGGTGTTGAGCGGCACACCAGCCATCACCAGGCGTGACGCGAAGTCGTGGCGCATATCGTGCCAGCGAAAGCCCTGGACCTCGGCGCGCTCGAGCAGCTTCAGCCAGGCGCTTTTCACGTCCTCCATACGCCCGCCGCCCTGGCCAGCGAAAACGTAACCCACGCCATCCCCCTGTTTTTGCCATTCCTGCAGCGTGGCGAGGGCTTCTTTGTTGGTGGGTATGTGCCGCGTTTCGCTGGTCTTGGCGGTGGCGCCCACCACGGTGATCGTCTTGGTGGCGAAGTTCACATCCGACCACTTGAGACTGAATAGCTCCCCGCGGCGAACGCCAGTGTTTAGCGCCAGCAGGATCATCGGCTTGAGGTGGTCGGTAAACGTCACCGCGCGCAGATCCTCCAGCGGCTGCCGATCGCGTTCCTGGCGCCACTTGTTGGCACTATCCCTCTCGGCGCGCATCTGTTCCTGGCGGGCGTCCAGGGCGCCGCGCAAGCGCTCAGCCTCATCAGGCGACAGATATCGGACCTGGCCCTTGGAATCAACCTTGAGCTGTTTCAGCCGCTCCAACGGATGCTCGGCGATCAGCCCCCACTCAGCCGCACGACTGAATACGCCACTAATGGTCCCCATCTTGCGATTTGCGGTAGCCGGCTTGTTCCCGCCGGTAAGCCAGGACGTGCGCACCAGTTCAAGGTCGCGCCCGGTTATGTCGTTGAGCCGGCGAACCATGATCGAGGAAAAGTTGTTGTCCAGGGTGTGCAGCGTTTTGTCATAACCCTTGTGGTGGGCCTTGAACCACGGCAAATAGGTATCGTCGAGGAATTCGCGCAAAGTAGGGGTGTTCGCATTGCGGCGGTTCTGTGTAACTGCGAGGGGCTCGCCGTGTTCGTGCGCGTCGGCTAGGTATCGGGCGGCCTCTGTTCTGGCCTGGGCGAGCGTAAGGGTGCCAACTCGGCCGAGAGAGCGCTCCCGGTTGCGCGCCCACGAAACCATATAGGCCATATGCCCGCTCGGCTGTACCCTGATGAACAGGCCGGGCTGGTCCGTGTCGAAGACGCGGTAGTGCTTCTCCTGGGGGGCCAGGCTGTTGATGAGTTTCTGAGTTATCTTGGCTTTCATGTCCGTACCAGCAGGCTACCAGCAGAAAGCACAGTATCAGCCAGTATGAGAATACTCAACCAGACACTAAGCCCCAGTAAATGCGGGCTTTAGCCCATTTCCATTGGGCTCTATTTGACCCTCCTAAGGGGAAGGTTGGCAGTTCGAACCTGCCCTGGGACACCACCCTTCAGCGTCCTCCCTCTTGCTTTGCCAATGCCCTCCTGATTCGGGCGGATGTCTATTGATTGTCCTTCTGTCGATGTCTCTTCTATATAGAGGAGGACAGGGTGCTGCCGCCTTTTTGCGCATCGTTGATAGAAACTTCAAATCAGGGGTTGACGGCAGATTTCAGAAGCCTATAATTCGCCCCACTTCCGGCGCAGTCGAAACGGAAAACTTCTTGGTAAACAATGAGTTACGCAGTTTTCGGCGGCAGGTTGCTTCAGGTCATCGAAGCGCGAAGGAAGTTGAAAAAGAGGTGTTGACGGCAGCGAGTAACGCTGTAGAATTCGCCTCCCGCTGACGAGAGATCGCCAGCGCAAGTGGTTGAAGTTGTTAAGGATTCCTTGAAAACTTCTGAAACAAACCGCTTGACAGCAAATGAGGCT
>Ga0182005_1000846_pt1 | contig 13704 bp, 12 predicted proteins | sample Sormic07211103_1_FD_123021 | JGI IMG/M metagenome (GOLD analysis project Ga0182005, IMG submission 123021) | Rhizosphere microbial communities from Sorghum bicolor, Mead, Nebraska, USA - 072115-103_1 MetaG | ecosystem: Host-associated > Plants > Roots > Rhizosphere | place: USA: Nebraska...
ATCTGCATAGGGGGCAGCCGTACTGATATTGGTAAGGATACTTCCATCTGCCCTGGTGATGGCAATACGCCCACCACCGTAGGCAATATCTGTCGCGGCAATATTTGCATGAAAAGAAGGACGATAGATGATATTGAGCGTGGTACCGTCAAAGAACCAGGCGGTACCGGTGGCATCCACACTTACAAACTGTCCGATACCTGCCCCGTCGATGGCGATTGCCTGGTAACCTGTACCGGACCACTGGCTACCTGCTGAAGGGCGACGGTACACGTTTGTGCTGGTAGCAGCCCATAGTTCTCCCCTCACACCTGCACCGATGTCGCTGATAGGATCTGAAACAGAAGGGAGATCGTTGAGAATGAAGGCCGTAGTCCCATCTATGGTGAAATGGAAATCGGGCGAAGTCGCATCATCCTGGCTATTTACGTGTAAGTAGATATAACCTTGCTGTGGGTATGCTTCTTGCACGAAAAGTAAGAATATAAGTGACCACAATGTACTCCATGCAGGTCGAGGCATAACTTTACGGGAAATAAGCGGGATGATGGGATAGCACCCCCTTTCTAAATACACAGTTCTCAAAACAAAGATATATTATTTGATACAATTATACAATATGAATAAACAATAATATTAATTTATTGAACTATCAATAGTTTTTAAAAATCAATGTCTTCGGTGTGTGATTCAATGGATGGTCTTTCATTTGGTTTTAATTAAATCAAAAATAAGTTATGACGCAAAAGTGATTGTTTGTGAAAGATTTGAAGCTATTTGTTCTGCAAATTTTCGGTAAATTGCACCATGGAATTATTAGGTTTTCTCCGTCAGGAATTTGATCTCCCTGCCAACATCTGCGCTGAACTTGAACTGGCATTTACCTGCGAGACCCTGCCTAAACACCATAAGCTGTTGTTACCCGATGCCAATTCGAAAAAGGTATACTTCATTGAATCGGGCCTGATACGCAGCTACTATACCAAAGACGACAAAGACATCACCCACTTCTTCTTCACCGAAAATTCGTTTAGCCTTTCAATTGAGAGCGTCTTTTACAATGCTCCCTCGCCCCTCGGTCTTGAGCTGTTAGAGACCTCTACCCTTCGCTGGATCTATTTCAATGACCTTGAGATCTATATCAACAAGTATAATCAACTGGAGAAATTGATGCGGGTACTCCTGATTGACGTCATGAAAAAATTGTCGGAAAGGTTGTATATGACGCAGTTTCAATCAGCACAGGAAAGGTATAAGACCATGCTGGAAAAGCACCCTGACATACTTTTGAGGGCCCCTTTAGGCCATATCGCTTCGTACATTGGCATCACCCAGCAAAGACTGAGTGTGATCAGGAGTCAGAAATAAGCACAACAATTCTACTATCGGCATGTTTTTTAATATAGATTAAAAATTTCTCCGGAAACTTATTGAAATTTTGCCATATAATTAATGTAGTGCTTATGTTACAGAAATGTACCTGCTGGCTCGCTGCCGTAGCCATCTTCACCAGCAGTTGTCATACAGGGAGCAAGCAATCTTCCACACAGGATACTGCTATTCCCGTGATCACCCAAACCGTTCAAACCACCACCGCTAACCATGCTATCAACATCAGCGGAAATATAGAAGGTAGTAAGACCGTACATCTTGGCTTTATGGTAGCCGGGAAAATCAATTATATCGCTGCCGACGAAGGGCAAACTATCAATAGTGGCCAGTTGCTGGCTAGTCTGGATCCCCAGAACTATGCAATTGCCAAGGAAATGGCCGATGCCGGTACCAACCAGGCACAGGACGAATACAACCGGCTGAAGCTCATGTTTGACCGCAAGAGCATCAGTGAAAGTGACTTTAGCAAAATAACCAATACCCTCGCACAGGCACGTGCCCAGCAAAAACTGCAGGCCAAGAACCTTTCAGATACCAAACTCTTTAGCCCGATCAGCGGGGTTTTACTGAAAAAGAGTGCTGAAGTGGGCGAGATCACCAGTGCTGGTATGCCCCTCTTCACCGTGTCTGACATTCGCACCGTAAAGGTGAATGCCTACATTCCTGAAAGTGAACTGAACAATGTAAAACTGGGCCAGGAAGCGGCTGTACTGGTTGGTGCTGTGAACGAAACCTTCCATGGTAAAGTCACTGAAGTAGGGGCTGCCGCCGATGCTGCTGCCAGGGCATTTACCGTGAAGATCTCCCTGGACAATCCCAAACTCCTGATCAGACCCGGTATGATCGCTGAGATCAAACTGGCCTCCGGCACCACAAGCAACATTCTTGCTATCCCTGTGGAAGCGGTGATGCATGATATAGACGGACAAACTTATGTTTACATAGTAGATAGTCAGCGTCATCAGGCTTTCAAAAGAAAAGTCAGCATCGGTCAGCTCAGTGGCAACCTGATGGAGATTACCTCTGGCCTGAATGCCGGAGAACAGATCGTGACCGGCGGTCAGCAAAAACTCAATGACGGTGCTGTTGTTTCTCTCTCTAAATGATCCTGATCATGAATCTTGTACAATCTGCTTTAAAATATAAACAGGTGACGTTGTCCGTACTACTGCTCGTATTTGCAGTAGGCGTGAACTCCCTGCTCACCATGCCCAGAAGGGAAGACCCGAAAATTACCATCAGACAGGGGCTGGTGATCGCTTACTTCCCCGGTGCCAATTCCGCACAGGTGGAAGATCAGGTGACTAAAAAACTGGAACAATACCTTTTTCAATTTGAGGAAGTAAGAAAAGACAAAACCTATTCTACCTCTCAGGATGGCATGGTCATCGTGAATGTGGAGCTGGGCGAAAAGGTAAAGAACCCGGATGTATTCTGGAGTAAGCTGCGCCACCAGTTACTGGTAGGTAAGTCTATCGACTTTCCACAAGGCGTACGCGGGCCTATCGTGAACTCTGATTTTGGCGATACAGAAGCGCTGGTAATTGGTATAGAAAGTGACGCTGCTACCTACACCCAGCTGAAAGAATATGCGCAGAAAATGGAGGATGCCATCCGTACCATCAAAGCCTCTTCCAAAATCAAAAGAATTGGGGAACAGAAAGAACAGATCATTGTTACCTCCAACTCTGAAAAGCTGGCGCAATATGGGATCAATGTAACCCAGGTAACACGTGTATTGCAATCGCAGAATACTATTATGGCCACTGGTGACGTAAAAACGGATGTTACAAAAGCACCGTTGTACACCACCGGTTATTACAATACAGAAAATCAGATTGCCAACCAGATTGTAGGCACAACCAGGACCGGCGCCACAGTACGCTTAGGAGATGTGGCGTCCATCAATCGTACTTATGCGGATCCCACTTCTCTTATTACCGTGAATGGTCACAAGGCTATGATGCTGACCGTGCAGATGCTGGAAGGGAACAACATTGTGAAATTTGGGGAAGCGGTGCAGCAAAAACTGGATGAGGTATCCAAACTGCTGCCATCCAATGTACATATCACCACCATAGTGAATCAACCTACACTGGTGGATGAAAACGTATCTCATTTTATCAGGGAGTTCTTTCTTGCTATTATATCAGTGGTGATCGTGGTGATCCTATTGCTGCCGTTGCGTATTGCAGCAGTAGCGGCCATGGCCATTCCAATGACCATTGCCGTCACCTTTGCCATCATGCACCTCTTTGGAATAGAGCTGCACCAGGTATCACTGGCAGCACTCATTGTGGTACTGGGGATGGTCGTCGATGATGCGATTGTCATAGCAGATAATTATGTAGAGTTACTGGATGAGGGGAAAGACCGGTGGACAGCTGCGTGGAAGAGTGCCACAGACCTGGTAGTGCCTGTATTGGCAGCGACTGTCACCATCATCGCGTCTTTTATGCCGATGGTATTGATCACCGGTGCGGTGGGTGAATTTATCGTAGCCTTGCCCATTACGGTGGCAGTGGCACTAGGTTCTTCCTTTATTGTAGCGATGGTATTGACACCTTTATTGTGCTTTACCTTCATCAGGAAAGGGCTGCATAATCCGGAGAAAACAAAGAAGAGAAAGTCTCTGCTCGACAGGATGCAGCAGGCTTATAACAGAACGTTGGACTGGTGTGTAGTACATCCGAAAACGGTGCTCTTCGGAAGTTTACTTACTATACCGCTGGCAGGTTTACTGTATACCAAGGGAATCAGACAGAAGTTTTTCCCTGCGGCAGAAAGGAACCAGTTTGTAATAGAGTTGTGGATGCCTACCGGTACCAGACTGGAAAAAACAGATGAGGCAGTACACAGGTTGACAGCATTGATCAAAAACGATCCCCGTGTTACCTCATATGCTACCTTCTCAGGTACAAGTGCACCACGTTTCTATTACAACTATTCACCGGAAGTACCTGTGAGTAACTACGGACAGATTTTAATCAACACAACTACAGAAGCAACTACCAATGCCCTTTCCATGGAACTGGAGCAAAAGGTAGCTGCTGCTGTACCGGAAGGTTTGCCACAGGTAAAACTGATGCAACAGGGCTCTGTGCTCAAATCTCCGGTAGAGGTGCGTATTATAGGAGATGACATCAACAGGTTGAAACAGATTGGTGCCCAGGTGCAGCAAATTGTTCAGGACACTAAGGGGAGTTATCTCGTAAGAAGTGATTTTAGGGAAGACTATTATGGCGTAGGCATCCAGCTGAAAGATGAAGCCAACAGGCTGGGCTTCGCGACAGCCAGCATTGCACAATCAGTTTATACAGGTTTTAGTGGTTACCCTGTATCTACAATGTATGAGGGCAACAACCCGATTGACATTGTATTGAGGCTGGATGAAAAAAGCCGTCGCAGCTTTAGTGACCTGGAAAACATGTACCTGGAGTCTCCGGTTACAGGTGCCAGTGTCCCTCTACGTCAGATAGCTTCCCTTATTCCTGAGTGGCAGACTGGTAAGATCATGCACCGGAATGGTGTACGTACCTTAACCGTGCTGAGTGAAACAGCGGACGATGTATTGCCTGCTGACCTGCTGAAAGCGATCAAACCAGCTATCAGCAAACTCACACTGCCTCCGGGTTACCAGATTGTATATGGTGGTGAAGATGCAAATAAGAAAGAGACGTTTAGTCAGATGATGGTGGTACTGGCGATCAGCCTTGTAGCGATCTTCTTCATACTGCTCTTCCAGTTCCGCAATCTGAAAGAAGCGACCATTATTATGCTTACCATTCCGCTGAGTTTATTTGGTGCCATGGCGGGGTTGTACATGACGCATAACAATTTCGGGTTTACGGCCTTTGTAGGCTTAATCAGCTTGTCCGGTATCGTGGTCAGGAATGCCATCATTCTGGTGGATCACACCAACGAACTGCTGAAGCATGGCATGGACATACGCACGGCGGCCATTGAATCAGGCAAGCGCAGGCTGAGGCCCATCTTCCTCACAGCGATGGCGGCAGCGATCGGGGTATTGCCCATGATCATTTCCGGTTCCCCGATGTGGAGTCCCCTTGCCAGTGTGATTGCCGTGGGTGTAGTATGGTCTATGATTGTAGCCCTGCTTACCGTACCCGTATTATATATCGTATGGATCAAACCGACTTCCGATGAAAAGTAGATGCCTTCTCACACTCATTATATTCCTGCTCACGGCACCCTTGCTGCACGCGCAACAACCGATGCCGCTGGATTTACAGCAGGCCATTGATCTCGCTTTGCAACATAACAGGGCACTGCACATCAAGAAACTACAACAGTCAGAAAAAGCAGCGAAGCTGCAGGAAGATGCTATCAAACAATATCCTGCAGTGACTGTAAGTTCTGCATATCAATACAACCAGAACCTGGGTGCATTAAATATTCCGGCGGGTTACTTTGGGTCCCTCCCACTGGGCGGTACCACCATTGGGCTGCCGAATAAAGATGCTTCTTTTGAACTGGGTAAACATAACAACTTCAATGCGGGTGTGACCGTATACCAACCCATTACCCAGCTGGGTAAAATTAAAGCCGGGATGGAAGTAACGAAGACAGATGTATTGATTGCAGAACAGGAGAGCAGAAAAGCATCCTTACAGATCAGACAGGCAGTTGAAAAGCTGTACTATGGTTTGCTCATCAACCAGCAACAACAGATCACAGCGAATGCGAACCTGCAACTGGCCCAGATGAAACAATTTGATGTAGAAAGTGCGCTGTTGGCGGGTAAAACAGTCGATGCCAGCAAGGCAGGGTTGCAGGCCAATGTAGCGGATGAGGAACAGAACCTGCTGAAGCTGCAGATACAGGCAGATGATTATATGGCAGATCTGCAACAGCTCACTGGTATCACAGCAGACAGTGTGGTACTCGCCGAAGTTGATTACAATCCACAACCGGTCAGTGACAGTATTTCAGGTGATAATAATGTGGACATCCGGCTGGCAACTTTAACAAAAGTAAAAACAGAACAGGCCATTAAAGCTGCGCAACGCAGCTATCTGCCTGACTTTGGAGTGATGGCAGGCTATACCTACCAGACGGGGAATGTGCTGTATCCCAGCAGTAATCCATTTGTAGGGGCTTCTTTCAAATGGAACATACAGGATATCTTTTCCAATAAGCAGGTATTGCACCAGCGCAATTTCCAGCTGCAACAATCTACCGAATATGTGGCAAATACCCAGGAATCGGTGAACCATGAAATTGCAAAAGCAAAAAGGCGGATTAACCAGGCTATTGCCCTGATTGCTGTAGCGCAAAAAGCTGTAAATTACCGGAAGGATGAGCTAAAAATTCAGCAGGACAAACAAGATGCTGGCCTGAATATTGAAGCTGATCTGTTAAACACAAAATCTATGCTGGCTAAAGCGCAGGCAGATCTGCTGAGTGCTAAGCTCAACTACAGGATCGCCTATTCTGATCTGCGCATTTTGACAGGCGCTTATTAAAAAAGTATTCACATGAAAAGGATCGCATTCTTACTTATCACCTTATTATTTTCCACGCAGGTATTGCTTGCACAGGACAAAATACTTGGTAACTGGCTGAACCAGGAAAAAGACGGCCGTATTGAAATCTATAAAACCGGTGAGAAATATTTCGGCAAGCTGGTATGGGGCCGGGACCTGATGGAAGCAGACGGAAAGACGCCCCGTAAAGACAGGACAGATACCAAGAACAGCGATCCTAAATTGAGGAGCCGTCCGTTACTTGGACTCGTACTGCTGACTAACTTCACTTATGGTGATGGTGAATGGAGTGGTGGAAAGATCTATGATCCCAAGAGTGGGAAAACGTATAGTTGTACGATGAAATTAAAAGGAGACAAACTGGAAATTAGAGGTTATGTTGGCCTCTCCATGTTTGGCAGAACGACTGTGTGGACCAGGGGTTAATTTACTCCGGTTCCAGCGGTACTATCCAGTCTGCATGATGGAACGGCTCCCACGGCGTATTTGCCAGGTCCACGTTTGGATCTACCAATGGTTGTGGGTGCCGGCCATTTAAACTGACTGCGCTGACAGTGTAAACAGAGATGTTGTGCATTCCCCTTGCAGCATAGATCTTTTTAAGTTGCTGCACATACTGCCAGATGATATCAGGAAAACCTGCCAGGCTATTCAGTGTTGCATAATTGAGTCTTTGCTCCGGCTCGTCTATCCATGTTTTATGTGTGTCATTGTCGACAACCCTGAAGTAGACCCAACCACTTTTATTGCGTGACATCATTCTCCAGCTCATGCGAAATCCTTCTTCTGACCAGTAAGGCTGTGTACCAAACAAGAGATAACGGACCGGCAATAATACCTGTATGAGCAGGTAGATTCCCATACCATATACTGCCAGTTTTTTCCAGACGGTGATGCGGGGTTGTATATTTACCGGACGCAGTTGTGGCCAGCGCAGCAACTGTCTGATAACGTTTGCCGGATAAAAGAATAACATAGCGGATAAGGCCAGGAATGGGAAGATCCCTATGGTAAAAACTATGGCATTCGTGATGTGAAAGACGACAGCTGCCATCATGGCGACAGTGCGGGTACGACGGAATAACATGAGTGGGGTGATGAGGAAATCGAAGATAATCCCCATATAACAGATAAAATACCTGATCCGGTCCGAGGTAAGCGTACTAGCAAGATACCGGCCCGAAAGCCAGTCAGGATAGAGCTTAGCGATGGCTGCATAAGTATAGACAATGCCAAACTGTGCGATGAATAACCAGCTACACCACTGCGGACAATAGTTGGTCCTGATACCGGGATTGCGCCATACATCTACCGACAGCCGGTGGTGTGCAGGCATGATGCACATGAAAGCGCAGATGAGCACAATAAGGTAATAGTGGTTGTTGTAGCCACATTTCTGCATGAGATAGGTACCGGTCCAGAGCAATGTGTACCCCATCATTGCCATGCGGTAAAAGGCCCCGAGCATGATCAGGATGGCGAAAAAAGCCATCACCAGGAAGTAAGCATACATGCCGTTTCCCGGCAATGGCCGCAACCATTCAAATCCAATAAATGGGAAAGTAAAAGCGGGTTCTATGAATAGGGTACGAACCCTGTCAGAGAAAATATCGTTGACGGATTGAAATAACAGGAGAAATCCAAGCAGGATACGAAAAAGTACCAGCGGGGTGTTGTCCACTGGCTTCCAAAGGCGGGAAGGTAAACTGTTGGCATAGATCATATGGCCGGAAAAATAGTAGCTATCTTACATTCCCTGAGGGAAATAACGACCAAATGGGAAAATTTGTAGGTAAATATTATAAATTTTATCGTTGCCTGCCAGGCAGGCAACGATAAAATTGCGGGTAATCCTGCGGAGCAGAAATCGAAAATTACTTTTTGAAATTGAAGTTCCTCGTGATGTTGAAGCCAAAGTAGATATCACCTTTTCCCCAGCTACCTTCCGTTTTTGCCAGATAATAGGGTCCTACCATGCCTGCGGCGTTGGTAAATACCAGCTGAAATACGTGACCTCCGGTTTCGATATCGATACCACCTGAGATAGCGTCATATACTTTTGTGGTTACTACCTGGTTACGCAGCAGATAATTGTATTCGGCATTGATGCTCATTCTCTTTGTGAATTTCAGACGGCCACCTGCAGATACCGCGAAGAGATCGTTTTTATCTTCCGGCGTTGGCGTTAGGTTATAATGAATCCAGGATGGCACGACTTCAAAGGAGAAAGCGGAAGAAAACTTCTTTGCGATAATCACCTGTGTCGTATAAGCAGTGCGATAGCCTGCATCGAGGTAAGGCTTGTCTGTATAACGCTGTGTATAGTTAGTGATCAAACCATACAGGCTTACAGAGATGGGCATACCTGTTTCTTTTTGCTGCAGGAGTTTGTACTTCAGGGAACCATCGAAAGTTTTATCGACAGAACTACGGCCCAGTCCTACTGAGAGGCGGTCGGTGAGACCGTAATCCAATGCAAAACGAATAGAGGCATTATCCAATCCAAAGAATTCATAGGCACCTCCGTTTAGTTTTCCGAAACGGTGCATGATCATGAATTGCAGGCTTTTCTTACCCGGCGATTCTACTGTAGGCAGGTTCACGATCTGCGTAGCCTTGAAGGTACCGGTGACTAACTGTCCATTTTGCGATTCAGCTACGGCGTCGTCCATCATTTTCATCAGACTGCTGTCCTGCGCCATCATACGGCCGCAAACGAGTACTAAAAATATGGTTTGAATGATTCTTCTTTGCATATCCATTATTTTGATAATGCAGCGCAGGCAGCAACTACCTGTACTGTTATTTCTGAAGCAATTTTATCTTTTACCAGCGAAGGAATTTTAATATCGAAATCGGAAGGTTTTACCTTGAAGTCGGCTTTGCCTGTTACTTTTCCATCTGCCACTTCGAATTCTGCTGGCGCACTCACCGGTTTGGTGACACCGTGCAGGGTCAGGTTACCGCTGATCTGTACTTTATAAGTACCGGGAGTGGTGCCTACATTACCGTTGATGGTACCGGTGAACTGTGCTTTCGGGAACTTGTCACTTTCTACATAGTTCTCGTTGTAATGGTCCTGCATCAGTTGCTTTTCAAACAGAAAGTTTTTTTGCAACAGGGTCAGGGCCACGGTCTTTTTGCTCAGATCGAAGGCAGCAACAACCTGTCTGTTTTCCGCTTTGATGTCTTCCAGCGGAGTTTTGGAATAGAAGTTCACCTTTCCATTGCGCGTCATGAAAGTTTGCGCTTTGGCTGGCAGGTATAACAAACTGGCCAGCGCCATTACATACATTGGTTTCATATGTTCCTGTTTTAATTGTTCTGGGCACCACGTGCGATCCAGTCTTTGATAGTATTGATGTTGCAATCAGAGAGTTTGCTTCCACCCTGTGGCATAGCCGGATAACCGCTTGCATGCGTGATAGTACCGATCAGGTTACCATTGTTTACCTGTGTTACTACTTTAGCATAAGAATCTAAGGAGATACCGCCGCTTGCGCTACCGTTACCGTGACAGCTATAGCAATTAGCGGAGAGAATAGGCTGTACATTGGCAGCATATTTCATATTTACAGTATCGCAGGTAGTACCACCACCGGTTCCGGTTGTATCGGTGCCTGGGTTGGTCAGGTCCTTTTCATTGTCTTTGGAGCAGGATGTTACCATGGTCAGGCAGTATACGATAGCGATGGCTGACAGCAAGAAGAATACACGTTTCATAATTTGTAATTTTATTGAGTTGTGAGAGTGGTCGTTTTATTTCGTATTGAGAATGGTTGCGTCTACCAGACTGACGTCCATGAGAAAACCGGTGCATTTACCTTTTACACGGATGGTTTCACCGCTTTTAGGCAGTGGGTCAATATTATCAGCCAGGCTACAATTTACCCCACCGGGATCACCTTCACCAGCCGCCAGAAGTACGGATACTTCCTTTCCATTTTGTTCTACATTCATGACAGTGCCTGTAACCTCCAATACTTTGTTTTCGTACAGTTTTCCGGCAGTTTTTTCGTCTTTGGCGTAGGTACCATACAGTTCTCTGGCAGTCACACTGTCGTCGGTGCGTACTTCAGCGGCGGTCGTTCTTGGTTTGTTGTACAAGTAGTAGCCTGTTCCTCCTGCCACCAGGCATAGGAATACCGCTGCGAAAAGGATTGTCTTTTTTCGCGTCATACAAATTGATTTTAAAGTTGGAAGCCTACACGATTAACGGATAGATTTCGTAATGCCAATGTTGATGCCCATACTGGTAATAGGCAGGTCTCCGATACCGAGTCCTTTGGCGGGTATTTTCAAATATGGTTCTACACGGAGCTTACCTATTGCGCCGAGGTTATGCTCCAATCCTACTCCCACGTGTATAATAGAAAACCAGTTTTGAGTTGCATTTTTGTACGCCCATGAGCTGCTCTTCAGGTCACCGGAATACGTCATATATTTATAAGCATAGTCTTCTTTCTTCATGAGGTAAGATGACAGGCCGGCGTTGGCATACCAACTGGTATTCTCACCGTTTTTGATAAAGTATCGAACATTCACTGGTATCTCATACATATTACAATAGCCGTCTACGTTAAGAATTTTCCAGTTTTGTATGTAAGGAATTTTTGACTTGTCAAAATAACTTCCTTCAGAGTAATAGTTTTTATGATCATAGAGCAGGCCTGTTTCCACCGCAAAGCTGCGGGAGATACGGTAGCCGAGAATGATACCGGCGCCGTAGCCTACTTTGTTTACCCGTTGCATTTTAATAGTACTGATATCAGGACTGGCGATAATACCGAAGTAAAGGCCTGTCTGCACTTTGGCAGGCGTATTTTTCTTTGGCAGTGATACAGCTGCATTTTGTTCCGGTAGGTTGAACAGGCCTGGTGCGGAGACGGCAGGTGTTATGATACTGTCTGCAGCGCGTATTGTGGATACTGCTGCGATAGAATTGCCGGTATTGTTATTTGTTACAACGCCAATAACGGGATCGGATGTATGCTTATTGTCTTCGTTTGTTGTTTTATCAGCATTTAATCTGTTAATGGTTAACCCGGGAAGGGTGGCAAGCGAAATAATATTGTTATTAGTAGTATGTTTTAATGATGTTGTATTGGAATTGGAAATTGTATTTGTATTTGTGTTTGTGTTTGGAAGAGTACTTGTGCTTGTCACAGTTGTCTTTGTTGTTGCTATTTTCTTGCCAGTACGCGGCAATTTACCTGTTTCCAGAGGTGGCGCGTAGATAATAAAAAAAAGCATTGTCAACAGGATGGAAACACCCAGCCATACCCACTTATTACTCCGCGCGCCTCCTGCCACAGGTCCCTGTGGTCCAGCAGACTGCAACCGGCTACTGAGAGCATCCCAGTCCGCGCCATCCGTTTTTAAGGGATATTGCGACGCCGCATTGCGGAATAATTCGTCCATATCGTCATCTAAAAGCTGCATATATCAAATTCCTGTATGCCATTATTTAATTTCTTCCTTAAATGTTCTCTTGCTTTTGACAGATTAGATTTTGAAGTGCCTAAACTGATATTCAGTTTGTCTGCAATTTCCTGATGGGAAAACCCATCAATCACATACATATTGAATACAACCTGATAGGAAGGTGGTAATTCTTTGATCAGGATGATCAGTTCTTTGTAATATAACTGTTGTTCTGCGGATTGCCCCATATCGGGTTGCTCCCATACGTACTCAGGGATACCCCCTATTTCCGGGATCATATTTTTCCGGCGTAATTCATCGATGGCCGTGTTTACCATGATTTTGCGCATCCACCCCAGGAGCATCTTTTCCAGATTTTCTCCTTCTTCATAGGTAAATCTGTCAAACCGGCTGAATAGTTTTACAAATCCGTCATTAACCACCTCAGTTGCTTTCTCATACCTGTAAATATACCTGAACACAATTTTCAGGGCATATGCATAATACCGTTCGTACAGAAGCCGCTGGCACCTGGGCTGTGCATGCATACACCCTTCTATTATGGTCTTAAGTTGTTCCAAATGAGTAGCCGTCTGTATTTAATCTATACCCTTAATAATACGGAACCTGTCAGGGAAAGGTTGCCTGCAAAGAAAAATATTTTTTAACAATTAATTATCAATTACTTACGTAATATGTGGGGTTATTAAACCTAAGGGATGAAATACAGTTCTAAATTAATATGAAATTCTCACATGCTATCGGCTACTGCTCCCTGATGCTGGCACTGGGCACTAGTTGTAACAGGAATATAGCTCCGCAGGAGCCTACTACCTCCAGCAATATTGTTACTATTGAACCGGACGGCAGTGCTGCTGACTGGCCTAAGCCATTGCGCTTTACCAACAGCCAATATACGTTGTCTTATAGCATAACCAACGATAACCGGAATATTTATGTCTGCATCATGACCGCTGATCCGGAGATGAGACACCGGATCATGAAAGCCGGGATGACCGTTTATTTTGATCCAAAGGGCAAACAGAAGAAAAAAATGGCCCTTGTGTACCCGGAGAGGAACATGGATGGCATCAAAGTGCCAACTGTTTATAATACAAACGGTTTTTTGAACATGGACAACGGGCAGCATAACCTGACGGATAAGATGGCTGGGATTAAAATCGGGTTGAATCCTATGGCGGATAGTGGCGCGCTGGTGTACGAGGTGGCGGTGCCATTGACCAGGGTGTTAGCCAATGGGCTATCAGAAAAGGCGCTTAAAAAGAATTTCAGCGTGGGGATTGTGGTGAACCAATTGCCTGGTAAGCGGGGTGGCCCGGGTGATGGCCAGGGCCAGCGTCGTGGTGGTGGTGCTCCCAGG
>Ga0182005_1000851_pt1 | contig 13639 bp, 15 predicted proteins | sample Sormic07211103_1_FD_123021 | JGI IMG/M metagenome (GOLD analysis project Ga0182005, IMG submission 123021) | Rhizosphere microbial communities from Sorghum bicolor, Mead, Nebraska, USA - 072115-103_1 MetaG | ecosystem: Host-associated > Plants > Roots > Rhizosphere | place: USA: Nebraska...
AAGCTCGGCTGGCGCGAAAAATATTTCGAGCCTTGGCGCGAGTTCCTCGCGAGTTGAAGCGCCTGCCGGGCCACGCCAGGATATGTTGTGCAATAGCGACTATGTTGCGAGCTTGCCAAGCTGTTTCTTGCGTGCTGCGACCATACGCTGGATGTTTCCAAACTACCGCTCCACGCGTTCTGTTTTTTTGTCCGCCGCCTGGCATCCATGCAAACAGGCCGACCTTTGCGGCGACAGTTGCTCCAAGCGCAGGCTGCCGCCACCCGGCCTGGCATCGCAGATGACGATTGATTAACAAGCCTGGACAACGGTATTGTCATAGTTGACATGGCTGGCGATATCCCTGATTTGTAAACCTGTTAAAAGTGACAGGTGTGGCAGTTTCCAATTCTCACTAGAATTAAATCGTCTATCGGAGCCTATCCTCTCCTATGTTGATATTTAGCCCGCTGCCGCAAGGCAGTGGGCTTTTTTTTCGTGTCTCCTCCGGGGGGCTTCGGCGCCGCGCTCCGGCGCCGCTTGACCGCTATCTCGCCATGGGCACGCGGTTTTTCATGGCCGCACCGGAGATTGCCTCCTCCTTGTACTTCCGCTTAAGATCTGCCATTGCTCGACGCCAGGTCCGCATCGCTACAGGGAAAACAGAATGCAAAAACTCAAACCGGTCTTGACAGCGCTTTTATCCTTTGGCTGCGCCATGCTGCTTGCGGGCTGCGCTTCCTTGTCTACATCGATTTCGCAGTTCAAGGACGGCAACTATGTCGCCAGCGTGCAATCGACCCTGGTCTATCTCGACGACAAATACAAGAAAGCGGATTACGACGACAGCGATGAAAGAAACGGCATCCGCGAACGCCTGCGGATTATCGAAAGCAGTTATGCAACCACGGTCCAGACTGCCAGCGACCAGGAGTACGACAGGAAGATAGCCGCCTATTCGGATCTGCTGGCAATCCGGACCATGCTGGCCGGCAGGCCGTACTATTCCAGATATACGGATTTGCCGGATCGCTACCTCGAGGTCGGCCTGCGGGAAAACCTGGCCGGACAGTACTACCTGAAAGGCAGGGCTGCCGCGGTCGTCAAGGACGACCGGATGGCGGCTGTCAGTTATGCCGCAGCCGCCGACGCCTACCAGAAATACGGCGACTACAAAGACGCCAGGAAACTGGCGGACAAGTACAAATATGCGGCAGACAGCAAGGACGCCGCAACGTATTACCAGCAAGGGGCGGAGCTGGCTGCGAATAATCCGCAGCGCCGCAAGGCGCTGTACCGCGACGCCAGCCTGGCCTTTTTCAACGCCTACGATGTGTACCGCCAGCATGGCGCCTACAAGGATGCGCAGCCGCTGTCCGACAAATATCGCAACATGGGCACCGTGGTCCTGCAAATCAGCAGCAACGAACCGAACGGCGATATCACCAGGAGCGTGCTGGGGCTGTTCGACCTGGGGTTCACCCGTTTTCAATACCAGGGCGGCGGCGCTGCCGACCTCGGCATGTATCTCAATACCTCGTATATCTACCAGCCGCCCAGGTTCAGTCAATATGTAGAGGCGATGAGCGAGAATGTGGAATATAAAAAGCCTGACGGCAGCACCGCCGTGCGCACCTACCGTTTCAACCGCAAGGTGGTCGAGGAAGCCAACGCCATGCAGGTCATCCTCGATCTTTCCGTGACCAGGGTGCCGAGCCTGGACCTGCGCTACAACGAAGTCGCCGAAAGCCGCCGCGCCACCATCAGCTATTACGGCGACGTGCCCGGCACAGGCCGTTACGGCTACCGCACCGAGGGCTACCTGATGGACCGCGACCAGTTATGGCGCGCAGCCCAGGCGCAGCTGATCAACCGGCTCAACAGCGATAACCGGATCAGGATGATCCAGGACGACATACGCAATTTCTAGAGAATGCCGTTGCCGGAAAATTTCCGTCCCATCCTGCTAAACTGTGAGGCCTCGCAGCGGGATTTTTCCCGATTTTCATTTCAGCTTCTTACCTGCCTATGACTTCGATCCGCGGTCCATCCTTCCAGCTAGTCGACCAGATCGATGCCGAGCAATTGCAGCGCCAAGGCGGTTTCGGCGCGCGCACCCGGCCCTTGCTGGTCAAGGGCGCATTGCGCAACTGGCCGGCGCAGCAGAACTGGTCGTTCGAACAGATGGCGGCGCTGCGCTACAAGGACGGTTCCGAACCGAAAGTGAAATTCCAGAACGGCCTGGTAGAGCAGGGCCAGACCCAGCCGCGGCCGGTGATGCCGGTCGGCCCCTACCTGCAAGGACTGGCGACGCTGGCCAAGCGCGCCTTGCCGGACGATGTCGGCCTGCTGCCGGACCGGCGCCGCCATCAGCTGGCGCCGGGCGAACGGTTTTTCCTCGACTGGCCGCACATGCAGACGTTCCAGCCAGACCGCATGTACCTGGCGCAGTGGAATATCCTCGACGAATTCCCGGCGCTGCGCCATGATTTTTCAATCAAGGACCTGTGGCCGGGCTGGCGCTGGACCTGGGAGTATGTCTTCATGGGGCCGGCCAATACGGTCACCGGCCTGCACTACGATTTTCCGCACAACTGGTTTTGCCAGGTGCGCGGCAGCAAGGAATTCATCTTGTTCCCGCCCGAGCAAACGCCGCACATGTGCATTTCCGAGAAATACGACTGGGGCGCGATCCTGAGCGATATCAATATCTCGCAGCTGGACCGGCAGCCGGACAAACTCAAGGAATTCGAAAAAACGCAGGGCCTGTATGCGCGGGTCGAGGCGGGCGACGCGCTGTTCATCCCCAAGCGCACCTGGCACGCGGTAGTGTCGCTGGAACCGTCGATCAGCCTCGGCGTGTTCGGCCTGACCGCGCCCGAAGTATTGTTTGGCGGCGTGCCGAACGAGATCAAAAACATTTTCCACAAGATGCACCTGTACCGCTGGGGCAATTGCACCTGCCACAAATTCTAGCCTGCCCAATTCGACCAGGCCTCAATGAACCGGCAACACTCTCATCTGTTTCTCTGGCGCGGCCGGGCCCTGGTCATCGGCCCCGGCATCGATTCCCGCTTCCACGCCCATTTCGGCACCCAGCTGACCTGGGGCCTGGACGGGCCATTCCAGGCGCGCCTGGCGCCGGACCAGCCGTGGACCACCACCCGCGCCGCCATCTTTGCTTCCAGCCAGCCGCACCAGATCCATTGCGACGCCACGCAGCTGGCGCACCTGTTTGTCGAATTGCCGCAGCGCGCGCAAGGCGCGGCAAGCGTGCTGGCGGCCGCCTATGCCAGCGACCCAGGCTTCGCGCAAGTGCAAGCCGGGCTGGCCCAGGCCAGGCTGGGCCGGCTTGAACTGCCGCAAGCCGAGCAGCTGGGCCAGGAATGGCTGGATTGCACGACCCTGGCTGGGCCGGCGCAGCCTGGTTTCGATCGCCGGATCAGCCAGGCGCTGGCGCTGATAGCCGCGCTGCCGGGGCCGGCGGTCAGCGGCGCGGCGCTGGCGGCTGCCGTGCATCTGTCGGCCAGCCGCTTCACCCATCTGTTCCGCCAGCAGACCGGCTTGTCGCTGTCGCGTTACCTGCTGTGGTCGCGCCTGCTGGCCGCGGTCGAGGCGGTGGGGCGCGGCGACAACATGACGCATGCCGCGCACGCGGCCGGTTTCGCCGACCTGGCGCACATGAGCCGCACCTTTCGCCGCACCTTCGGCGTAGTACCGTCGGAACTGCAAAAGATGGCGATTGCGTTCAAGCGCGAAGAAAAATGATGGTCTAAGATGGTTGTACATAAAAAAGATGGAGACCGTCATGAACCAGCAGCCGCAGCAGGCAGCGGGCCGTTCCATAGACACCCTGCTAGCCAAATACTCTGAAAGCCACCTGAACCCGGTCAATGAAGTGATTCACTTCATTTGCGTGCCGGTCATCGTGTTTACCCTGCTGGGTTTGCTGTGGGCCATCCACCCAGGGGTGGCGCTGGCGGCCGTGCTGGCCTCCTTGCTTTACTATTTTTCCTTGTCTGTGCCGTTTGCCTTCGGCATGCTGCTGATGTCTGGCGCGATGCTGGCCCTGCTGTATGCGCTGCCGCCCGGGCTGGTGCTGCCGCTTTCGGTCAGCGTGTTCGTGATCGCCTGGATCGGGCAGTTCGTCGGCCATAAGATCGAAGGTAAGAAACCATCGTTTTTCGACGATTTGCGTTTTCTCCTGATCGGCCCCCTGTTTGTCCTCGGTTTCCTGTACCGCCGCTTGCATATCGCCTATTGAAGCCTGTTGCCGTATGCCGGTTTCAGCCCTGAAGATCGCCGTGTTTGGCGCCGGCGCCGTCGGCATTTATGTCGGCGCCTCGCTGCTGGCCGCGGGCGCCGACGTGGTGCTCATCGGCCGGGCGCGCATGCGCGGGCAGATCGCCAGCCAGGGTTTGCTGCTGAGCGACCTGGAAGGGCGCCGGCAGCGGCTTGAAGGCGATCAGGTTCCCTACCGCGAAAACCCGTCGGCGCTGGCCGCGGCCGACCTGGTCCTGGTCACCGTCAAGAGTGCTGACAGCGCCACCGCGGCGAGCGCGATTGCCAGCTGGGCCAAGCCGTCGGCGCTGGTCGTCAGCTTGCAAAACGGCGTTGGCAATGTCGATACCTTGCGCAGCCTGCTGGCCGGCCGGCAGGTGCTGGCGGCTATGGTGCCGTTCAATGTGGCGCAGATGGAAGGCAACCGCTTTCATCGCGCCAGCGGCGGCGAACTGATGGTGGAGGCGAACCACAGGCTGGAACCCTGGCTGGCGCTGTTTCGCCAGGCCGGCCTGCCGCTGCGGCAGTGCCAGGATATCGCGGCAGTCCAATGGGGCAAGCTGTTGCTGAATTTGAATAATGCCGTCAATGCGCTCTCCGGCCTGGCGCTCAAAAGCGAGTTGTCGCAACGCGCCTATCGCCGTTGCCTGGCGCTGCTGATCGAAGAAGCATTGGGCGTTTTGCGCGCCGCCGGGATTCGCCCGGCCAGGATCGCCAGGGCCGGGCCGCGGCTGCTGCCGGCCTTGCTGCGTTTGCCCGACGCAATGTTCACGCGGGTTGCCGCAACCATGCTGAAAATCGATCCCGAGGCGCGCTCTTCGATGTGGCAAGACTTGCATGCAGGGCGCCCGACGGAAGTGGATTACCTGAATGGCGCAATCGTGCGCCTGGCCGAATCGCTGGCGCGCGACGCGCCTGCCAACCGGCGTATCACGGCGCTGGTCCACGCCGCCGAACAGGGCGGTTTGCAGCCATTGTCCGGCGCGGCGCTGTATCGCGCCCTGCGCGCCTGAGCACAGCCACGCAGCTAAAGTTTTCTGTAAATGACGGAACGTAAAGCATCCAGCCTGGCTCGAAACAGGGCTGTTGCAACCGAGATCCTCCTGGTAAATCCACTTCCAAAGAAAGGTCCGATATGAAGAAGCTCTTAGGCGCACTGACGCTATTGCTGGCCATTACTCCGTGGGTTCATGCGCAGAACGAACCCATGCCGCGACCCGAACCGGGAGCTGGACTGGAAGGACATCCAGATGCGCGCAACGACAGGCGGCCCGAGTCGTTTTACGACGGCAGCCATCGCATGGGAACCCACAGCGTAATGCGTTGCAAGGATGGGACGATGCGCAAGGCGCGCACCGATGCCTGCCGCGGCCATGATGAAAAACCAAAATGAAACCCGCGGGCGACAAATATCGTAGATATATAGATAGGAAATATCTGTTATCAGACAAATAAAGCAGACACGATTGCTGCGTCGCCATATAGTTACACCTGTCTCCTCCAACACCTCCTAAGGTTTGGATTCAGCCCGCAACCGCAAGGTGAGCGGGCTTTTTTTTGCCTGTGCGAATCGCGCGCACAGCGCGGGCGACGACTCGCGGCGAGACATTTGACCCTGCTGCGAGCATTGTCGAAAAAATGATATGAATCAAAGGCTTGGATTTTTTGCGGTGAAGTTATCAACAGGCTTGCGCACATTTTCTGTGGGTAACTCGGGTTGGTGTTGAGCCGGGCTGTCTTATAGGCAAAAAAAAGCCCCGCGAAAGGCGGGGCCGATTCGAGCGTGCCTGACGGCGCTGCGTTTTCAGAAGCGCAGGAAAGAACCGCTCAATTTCTTGTAAGGCGCGCTCCAGACGGTCAGCACCTTGTCCAGCAGGCTCGGCTGTTGTTTAGCCTCGGTCTTGTACATATCAAGGCGAGCCTGGGCTTGCATCGCGCGTGTCGACAGCGGCAGTGGAGGGGAGATGCTGGCCATGATATTTCCTTTCAGTTAGTCGTCTATGTTGCAGTGCAGTATATGCAACCCTCGATGACTAATCCAATTTCGCTTTCACATACTCGCCATACGGTTTGTGAATATCAGTCGGCCTTCCCCGGATGAATGGCAGCATATGCCGAGACCGCATAAGCATATAGCTAACATATTGGCAGCCGACAATTTTCGTGCTGTAATGCAGCAAGCCGCATCGTCGCAGAATAATGCGGTAACCCTCACTGTGGAAACGGAGAAAATCATGAAAAAACTGACAGGTCTGGCATTGCTCGCTTGCTGCTTTGTGTTTAACCCGGCTTTTGCCGCAAATGCCCAGCAAAGCAAGATGGCGGCATGCAACAAGGATGCGACCGGTAAAGCTGGCGACGACCGCAAAGCTTTCATGAAAGATTGCCTGAGCAAAAAACCGGCAGCCGCGGCTCCCATGACGCAGCAAGAGAAAATGAAGTCTTGCAACGTCGACGCTACCGGCAAGAAGGGCGACGATCGCAAGGCGTTCATGAAAGAATGCCTGTCGAAGCCTAAGGCATAAGACATTTCTTCGCGCATTCCCGCAGTAGCAAAAAGCCCTGTCGCAGACGGGGCTTTTTCATTTTGTTACCAAATTGCTTCCTTGTCGCGGGAATTAATGTTTACTATGCAAAGTCGAAACCAAGCTCGCACTTTTTAAGGAACACATATGAAAAAAATAGCGCTCACCCTTACTCTTGGCCTCGCTTGCGTCGCCGTCCAGGCTGCTCCCGACTGGCAATCGGTCGGTTCCAGCGATACCGCAGAGCTCAAGCTGGACCAGAATTCGATCAAGGAAAACAAGGGCATCCGCGAAGCATGGTCCATGTGGAACTTCAAGGAAGCGCGCAAGAATGACGGCGACGCCAAGGTGCTGCCTACCTTCAAGTCGTACCAGGATTTGACTGTGTACGATTGCAAGGCCAAGACCTTGAGCCTGAAGAGGGAAATCCTGTTTGCCGATGCTGACGGCGCCGGCGCCAGGGTGGATCACAGCGATGCCCTGAAGAATTCGACGTATGCCGCGCCAGCCAAGGATTCGGTAGCCGAAGTCATGATGAATTTCGTTTGCGCATTTCCTCTCGATGGCAAGCCGGCCGCTGCAGCGCCAGCTTCGGCCCCGGCTCAAAAAAGCAAATAAGCCACGCCCCTTCTCCAGGCAGGCACTCGCAGGCACTCGCGCAATCGTCGCGCTGAGTCCTGCGATTTTTTTTGCGCGCTAGACGTTGTAAGGCTCCAGCGTTTCATCGAATACAAAGAATTCGTTCTTGCCGGCCCGCTTGGCCTGGTACATGGCGATATCGGCCTGCGACATCAGTTGCGAAGTAGAGATGCTGGCGCCGCCATACAAAGCGATGCCGATCGAGGCGCTGAGTTCGAATATGGTGCCGGCGATATTGAACGGTATGCCGATCGCCGCCAGCAGTTGCTGGGCGACGCCGATCGCTGCATTGCGGGTGTCGGTCAGGTCTGTCAGCAGGATCACAAACTCGTCGCCGCCCAGGCGCGCCACGGTATCGGTGTTGCGGCGCCCGTCCAGCAAGCGCGCCGCAACCTGGCACAGGATGGCGTCCCCAGCCTCATGCCCGTACTCATCGTTGATCGGTTTGAAATCGTCGAGATCGCAAAACAGCAGGGCAAAATGCGTGCTGTCGCGCTGCGCGCGCGCCATCACCTGCTGCAAGCGGTCTTCCAGCATGGCCCGGTTGCACAAGCCGGTGAGCGCATCGTGGTGCGCCATGAACGCCATGCGCGCCTCGCTCTCCTTCAGCGCCATTTCCTTGTCGCGCAGCCGTTCCACCAGGTAGTTGAAACCCAGAACCAGGCTGCCTACCTCGTCCTGCCGCCCGACCGGCAGCGGCGCCAGCTGGCGTTTGCCGTCCGCCATTTCACGCATCGCATGCGCGGCGTCGGTCAGCGGTTGCAAGGTGCGCGGCAACAGCAGCATCATGATGGCAATCATGCCGACAACGATCAGCAGCGTGTTCTTGAGATAGAAACCGAGCATGGCGTTGATCGGATGGAATACCTCGGCGGTCGGCATGCGGGCGACGACAAACCAGCCGGTGCTGGGCACCGTCACCATCGCCGACAGCTCCTCGACGCCTTTGGCATTGATGGTGATCCCGGTGCCGCGGTAACCCGCCATGGCGCGGTCATGCAGCAGGTTGACGCCGGTGGGCGGGGTCGGTTTCAGCACCATGGCCGGGTCGCTGGCGCCGACGAACAGCTTGTCGGCCGGCGACACCAGCAGGAAGCCGCCGCTGACGCCGAGCTGGGTTTCCTGCAGGCGATCCAGGAAACCTGGCGTATTGAGCACTACCACGCCCGCCAGCACCGCCACCACCTGGCGCGCCGCGTTGCGCACCGGCGCCGCCATGATCAGGATCGGCTCGCCGGTGGCGCGGCCGCGCTGCGGCCTGCCCATCACCGGGGCATCAGCCTGCAATGCAGCCTGGAACCACGCGATTCCGGAAAAAGCCAGCTTGCTGCGCCCGGCCACCACCGGATATTCCGCCAGCAGGCCGTCGCCGTCCGGCTTCACCACCAGCAGGCCGCTGTTAAACAAGGGATTCACGCGCTGCCGTTCTTCAAGCCAGACGGCCAGTCTCTCCGGCTGCTGCAGCAATGCCGGCGGCAGCGCCGAACTCAGTTCGGCGATCAGCGCCTGGCGCGCCTGGACGCTATGGTCAATGTCGCGTGCGATATACGATGCAATCGATAATTGCTGGGCCGCCACCTCCTCGCGCAACAGTCCCTGGGCGAACGGCAGTGCAAAAAACAGGCGCAAACCGATCCCGGCCACGATAATCAAGATACCGAGGCCAATCAGGCGGAACTTGATGCTTTGGAAGATTGGCATGAGGGAATGATACAGAAATCAGCCGGTTCACAGCATTCCCGCGACCAATCTGTGGCGCGGCGGCGATGTGTGGCTATTTCCTCATCTTGGTGCCAATGGTTTTTGCTATACTCCTGCCTGCAATGCAAGTCTCGCCATAGTTCAATGGATAGAACGAGTGCCTCCTAAGCGCTAGATACAGGTCCGATTCCTGTTGGCGGGACCATCCCCATTTTTCGGAAATCCCAGTAAATCGCCGCAAGCCATGTGTTTAAAGGCTTTCCGGCCGATTTTGATCAACGTCAGATTTCGTAAAATACCGTAAAAAGGCACTAATTACTGATCCTGTCTCCCCAGGATTTCCCCATCATCTCCCCATTCATGGTGTAATTGCTATTTTTTCCGGCAAGAGCGGAACATATGGCATCGATAGTAAAAAGTCCAGGCGGCTGGCGAGTACAAATTTCAATCAAAGGGAAGCGCGAATCAGCAACGTTCGTCACTAAGGCGCAGGCGCAAGCATGGGCAACCATGCGCGAGGCAGACTTGCGGTCAGAAAAAACAACGGGCATCGTTGCCGGTAAGACTTGCCGAGATGCGTTTGAGCGCTACGAAAAAGAAGTGTCAAGGACAAAGCGCGGGTCTAAGTGGGAAGCGCAGCGGCTATCTACGATTGCCGACATGGCCGTCGACGGCATCAAGATCGGTGACATGCCGCTTGGTAAGCTGACCTCTGATTTTCTCGGACAATGGCGAGATTCTCGATTAAAAACGGTCGTGGGATCGACGATCAATCGTGATCTGAATTTGCTGTCACACGTTTTCTCGACGGCGACGCGTGAATGGAAGTGGATGGCAGCAAGCCCAACTACGAATGTACGACGCCCGTCGAATCCCAGCCCTCGCGATCGCCTGATTTTGTTGGATGAGATTGACCGTATTACTTTTGCGCTCGGCTTTGATGGTGCGCCGGTAGAGACGAAAAGTCAGGCCGTTGCAGTGGCTTTTTTGTTTGCCATCGAAACCGCCATGCGCGCCGGCGAAATCTGCGGTTTGTTACCCGAGGATGTTACGGGGCGCGTAGCACACTTGCCAATTACGAAAAATGGGACCAAGAGGGACGTACCGCTGTCAACGCGTGCGCTTGAATTGCTCGCTCTGTTGCCTAAGGTCGCGGACGGTGAGCCGCTGTTCGGATTGAACTCGGTTTCTTTGGATAGCTTATTCCGGAAGGCGCGCAACAAGAGCATGATCGAAGGTCTGACGTTTCACGATACCCGCCATGAGGCGATCACTCGCCTTGCAAAAAAGCTCAATGTCCTAGAGCTGGCGAGAATGGTAGGGCATCGTGATTTACGTATGTTGCAAATTTATTACAATGAGACAGCCGCTCAACTCGCCGAGCGGCTTGACTAACCTAGCGCCACGAACGTAGTGCTTTGCGGGCCGCCTCCCAAAAGACCAGCGATGAATAGAACATCGTCAACGCGACCGAAGCAAACTTAAGCCAAGGAGAAAATCCCGATGGGACGCCAGCTTTGTAGATCGCGTAGACGAGTAGCATCAAACTAACGGCCTTACCCCAACACAATATCGCGATATAAGAAACTTTGCTCTTCTTGCGCTTTGCCCATCTAAGCAACTTCTTGGTGCGGAGAGGACTGCGCAAGCCGACACGCGGCTTGTGTCGAAATATGGCAGTGATTTTGGTAAGTATGGCGCTCGTCATGATGTCGTTGATATTTGCGGGGACCTCGCGCAACACGGGATTTCCAGCAATCATACTGGCAAACTGGCATGAACTAGCGTTTTTCTCGATAGCTTTCTGACCAGCCAATAACCTCCGCTGCCTTATACAGCGGATGTGCTCGGCCTTTGCTTGACGGCAGGCGTATGGCCTTTGGAAAGTCTGGAAGACAGGCGATACGCTCACGCACGACCGACGCATCTCGTTTCAAATATTGACCGATGGTAGCTATGTCCCACAGATCGATACCGAGTGGAATGCTTGGTTTAAAGTGTTTTGCCAGTGCTTCAGCCAATTTGTTTATTAATTCTACGTCGCTCATGGCCGTTTCCCTTTCTGCAATGTTTCATCTTTTCTGCCGGTCAGTTCCAGCTCATCGATGGAAAAAAATGGCGCGGCATGCCAGATACACAGCCGCCATGTCCACAGCGGGCGACGTAGCATATACTTCCACATTCCTTTTAATAAAATGGCAATTACCGCATGAAAACGCATCTCAGTAGCAGTGACAAAACACCCGATTTTGATTCCAAAATCGCTGATTGGATCAGCGCGTTTTCCATGGACACCTTGTATGACAGTCCACGCCGCGTCGGAATACTCTATGACTTCGAAGGTACTAAGGTTGTGTATCGTGCGATTGATGGCGACGGAGTACAAGAAATTGGGGCGGTTTACGATTTTCTTGAGACCCTTGGCCTGGTCGATTGCGGTATTTACACACATCCCCGCTTCAACTGTATTTACTCGCTTCCCGAGCATCGACCCGCCGCTGGGGCAATTTTTGTTGTTCGTTGTTTCGAATGATGTTTGCTGATCTTTGCTCATTGACTTGTGCTTTCTGATTTCTGGGTAGCTTCAAAATTACATAGATATAGTCGTTTGAATTTGCTGGCATCATTCACCGAGTCGAATCCGAAGTACATCGCCGAAGGCGGCCCAACTTGGTCCGAAGTTAAGATGTTCGATATAGAGACAGCGCGGAAACAGCCAGGCCACCTGTGTTCCAGCTCGACCCAGGCGTGTAGTTCGCCATTCCCCAGGTCGCGCCGCAGGTCGTTGACATAGCCGGCCTGGATACCTTCGTCGGTGTCGAATGTCACGCGGTCGCGCACTTTCACGGTGATGCGTTGATCTGCCTTATTCATGAAAAGCCCCCAGGAGCAAACCGACCATCAGAGTGACAAAAATAACCAGAGCGGCGAAGAACGACAGCACGCCGTGATAGCGGATCTGGAAGCGCTTAAATGTCGGCTGGATAGTCTCGGCGATGCCAAGCAAGGCGAAGGCCATGAGCGCATTTAGGCATGCGTGCATGAGTATTTTCATAGGTCTTTCTCTGTCATAAAAATTCGTGGATAGGGGCAGGCATTGAGCGCTGCCCAGGATGCGACAAGGCGCTTCCTGGCTGCCATGTCGTTGTTTTCATACGCGGCCACTTCTTGCCGGCGCGTGTTTTCGCATTGCGTGTTCATCGCATCTGCAAATTTCTTGGTTTCCCGCTCAAGGCCTTTTGAATTTTGTTCTATCGCCGTCCAGTCGGTCGGCTGATAAACGGGCTGCGGATTTTTTTCGATGAATTCAGCCAGCCGAACTGCAATTGCTGCTGATTCCTCCGGCGTTAACACAGAAGTGGATTTTCTATTTTTGGATTTTTGCGTACAGTTATTTACACCAGTCCAAGGAAGGTCAAAAGCCACAGCCTTGGCAGCGCCGACGACCGTCCACTGATACCGGACCGATTCATACACTGCGTGAGGATTCCATGCGTGATAGATCCCGCACGGCTTCTCTGTCTCATAGGTAGCGTACTTGCCCTCGACAATGGTGCTGCGCGTGGCGATCTTGACCAGACCCTTGCGTCCTACCAGGGGGCCGCCTTGCGCCCGCAAGTAGTCGCTATAGGACGCCTGCTTGATCGTCTTGACCGTTTCGACGCGCTTGCCGTCGACAATATTGGTTTCCGTCGCCTTGATCGTCTGGGCAGCCTGCCAAGCTGATTTAACCGCCTCGGGTGCGTTGATGATGCTTTCGCTCTTGACGCGTCGCAATTCGCGCCATGGGCCGACAGGAGCGCCGCCGACTTGCTGAAACTGCCTTATGCCCCAGGTCTGCGCCCAATAGCACACACGTTGACTTGGCGTCAGCAATTCGTCGCCGGCCAGGTCGTCGGTCACGATGTAGGTGCGGCCGTCTTCCCGCATGTGATGGTCGCCCACATGTTCACCGTCGATATTCTTGGCGATGTATTTGGCGATGTAGCCGGCGGCAGTGCCTTTGCCGGCCTCAATGCGGACCAGCTTGACGCGGTTCTTATCGGCGCCGCGTTCGTCGCCATCCTCGATCAGTGCGTAAGCCGTGATGATCGCCTCGTAGCGCTCCTGGTGCTCTGGCGGTACAAACATCAGCATATGCCAGTGTGGACAGCCGTCATGGTGCGGTTCGGCGATACGGAATCCATAGGCATGGATGCCATCGCGGTGCAGCTTGGAGCGGATGCGCTTCCACACGTCGCACAGATACAGCTGGGCATCGCGTGGAGTAGGTTCGCCGAACTCGATATACTTTTCGTTCGACTCGCCGCTCTTGCTCAGCACAGCGTGATATTTGCTTGGCGCTGTGATGGTCGCAAACAGACCGACATGGCCCAGGTCGAAAGCGATTTCTTCAAAGCCGCGTATGCGCGTCATCAGTTCGCCGCGCCGATTGGACTTGTTGGCAATACCAAGTGCGGCCAAGGCGTCCAGGCTGTAGACCTGGCCATTTTCGTTCTGCAGCTCAATGGAGG
>Ga0182005_1000853_pt1 | contig 13584 bp, 2 predicted proteins | sample Sormic07211103_1_FD_123021 | JGI IMG/M metagenome (GOLD analysis project Ga0182005, IMG submission 123021) | Rhizosphere microbial communities from Sorghum bicolor, Mead, Nebraska, USA - 072115-103_1 MetaG | ecosystem: Host-associated > Plants > Roots > Rhizosphere | place: USA: Nebraska...
CATACAAACGGACTGCTCCCCCACCCGCTCAACTGGGCAGTGAAGCCTTTGCCAAGGGTAAATGTATTCTGTAAATATACCGTGCAGTTATATGCATCGATAGAGATCTGTTTATTCTCTACAATGCCCCGGTAACTACTGTGATTCGCATTGATGTTCGTATACAAACTCCACCACTTTGTAATTGAGGTAGATATACTCACGTTGAGACTAATCAGATCCTGACTCGCTACATTCTCATTGATCAGATAAGCCTTGGCGCCATCTGCCGTATCAGTAATGGTAGCCATCAGGTCGGAGATGTGAGAATAGCCCAGCGTTGTGGTAATTTTATACTTATATACGTGACTGATCTCAATCGTGTTCGTATACTGTGGACGCAGGAAAGCATTACCTTTCTGATAGTTCAGTTCATCCAGTTTGTTTTCAAACGGGTTCAGATCCTGGTAGGAAGGACGTTCTATTCTCCGGCTGTAGGCAAGACTGAATTGATGATCATCGTTATGGGCATATGATATCGCTGCACCCGGAAAAAGATCCAGGTAATTACGCTTCACCAGGTTATCCGGTACATCTGGTTTATAGCTCGTAAGGTTCCCTTCGCTATGTGTATGTTCTGCACGCAGACCTGCCTGCATCGTCCACTTGCTGTTCAAACTACGGTTGTAATTTACATACAGCGCATTAATATTCTCTTTGTAGGTGAACTTGTTGCTATTGTCGGTGTTCAGCTTATCCTGCTCGTCAATCACATCATAAAATTCAAATACATTGGTCGTATTCACGTCGGAGAACTTTGCTCCAACGCCGAACTTTCCACCCCACAGCCGTTTTTCATAGTCCAGTTTTGCAACGAACATATCGATATCTATAGGAGTATTGTTCCGGTAAATGCTTTGCACACTGGTACCATCCGGATAAACATAGGTATTGGGCTGAAAACTGGAAGCACGGCTTTCAAAAGAGCCCAGGTCAAGGTCTATATTCAGCTCATTCCCTGAAGTATCTGCAAACCGGTAGTTACCATTGTAGTTGAAATTTTTTCGCTTGTCGGGCAGCTCATTCCCGGCTATCAATGTTCTGGCTAACACTCCGGTCTTTTCTGAGGAGATAGGGGTAACACTACTGACTGTAGTTTTCACATTGCTGATATTACCTGTGACAATGAAGCCCAATGTGCTGTATTTACCCAGAGAGAAATCGGCGCCGGCCTTGAAATTATGCACTTTGCTATCGGCAGGCTGCTGTGCCCTGGAATCGTAAATGCTGTCTTTCTGATAGCGATACTGATTAATATAGTTTTCGACTATACCAAAGTTGTTGCTATAACTACCGAAGATATTGACAATTTTATTCCTGTAATTGCCGGAGATGCTGTTATTGTTCTTAGGTGTAACAGCAATATTGAGGCCCGTGGTAAAATTGCCGTTTATCCCATAGCGCTTGTCTTTCCTCAGTTTGATATTGATAATACCTGCGTTCCCACTGGCATCATACTTAGCAGAAGGAGTGCTGATAAACTCCAGCGATTCAATATCCGCACTATTCATACTTCGCAGCATGATAGCCAGGTCCTTGCTTGTCATGGGCACCAGTCTGCCATCGATGTAGATGCGCACACCACTTTTACCTTTCAGACTGATATTGTCATCCTTATCCACTACCACTCCTGGCGATTTAGTGAGTAGTTCCATCGCATTACTACCAATAGCATTAATGCTGCCTTCTACATTGAGGATGGTTTTATCCAGTTTAACTTCTACCAATGGTTTCGCTGCCTTTACTGTCACCCCGGACAATTCCTTTGCAGCAGGTGTAAGCAATAGTGTGCCGGCATCAGTGATGCCGCCGTCTTTAACTGTAAAAACCGGAGAAGGAGCCGCCCTGTATCCCAGCAACGATACATCCAGCAAGTAGTTACCAGCTACCAGATGTGGAAATTCAAATTTTCCCCGGTCATCGGTAACGTCTGCCTTTACTAAGGCAGAATCAGGTGCGTGCCGCAGTATTACGGTCACTGCACTTAAAGTTTGTCCATTCCCATCTTTAATGATGCCCTTGAGGGAGGCAGTTTGTTGTGCGCGTGTTATGATGCTGCTAAATACGAATGCTAACATCAATAGACTTAATTTCGACATGAGGGTATTCAGGATTGATTTGTGTTTTCTTTTATTAAGCGACGATAACTATGAACGATGGAACGATGATCTGCTGCTAAAGGTACTAGTGACAATGTGCGGGTATATCGCTTCCAGTCTTTGTAACTTTCGCCGTCAAAAAATGAATCTGTTGCACACAGTACTTTTACGGGTGTGCTTATAGTTCCGTTTACCTCATATTCATTGATCCAGCCAGTGATGATGGCGCTTGCCCTGAAATAATCTTCCAGCTCCGGTGCTGTTTCGTTTCCCAGTATTCCTGGCGCCTGCATTGGCAAAAGACCCTTGTTTTGCTGGAAGGTAGGTGGCATATCCAGCATTACCAGTTCCTTTACTGGCGACTCTTCTTTTTCCAGGATCTTTGCTAACTCAAATCCTACGATGGCCCCGAAAGAGTGGCCCACGATCTCTAATTCACCCTGTATTGAGTAGTTTTTCAATTGACTACTCAGTAAAGCAGCCAGTGCAGGAAGGCTATCTATGCCCACATGCCGGCTAAGGAGCTGCGTATAATCAACACCAATCACCTGATTTTCCTGTTGTAGCTGTTGTATCAGTGGCGCGTATTCATCCAGTATACCACCTGCTCCTGGTAGCAACATTACGGTACGGGATGCTGTGGCAGGTCCGGTCTTTACCATACCTTCCTGAGGCTGTAGGATCACTGTGTCTTCTAATGGCAGGGTCAATGCCATACTTCTTATAGTCGGGTACAGATACAAATGGCTTAAGCGGAACCCTGGCAAATTAAGCTTTTCTCTTATTGTAAAGATCAATTTTATTCCAGTGAGTGAGTGTCCACCTATTTCAAAGAAATTGTCATCTATGCCAATCCGGTCCAGTTGTAAAATTTCTTTCCAGAGGGTCAAAAGCGCCCTTTCTTCCGCTGTCCGGGGACTTGTATAGCTGGTTCCCTGTAAAGCGCCGGATGGGGCGGGTAAAGCCCTTTTATCGACCTTCCCGTTCACGGTAAGCGGCAGGGATGCCAGCTGCATGAAATAGCGGGGCACCATGTAGTCGGGAAGGCGCTGCAGCAACAATACTTTAAGATCAGGTACCGGAGCCGAAGAGGTGTAATAAGCGACCAGCTCCTTTCCGTAAACAGTTACAACAGCAGCGGTAATGTTCTCAACTGTGAGTAATACCGTCTCTATCTCACCGGGTTCTACCCGGTATCCCCTGATCTTTACCTGGTCGTCTTTACGGCCTGTATAAGCCAGGTTGCCATCCGGCAACCAGCGGCCTATGTCGCCGGTTCTGTACATGCGTTCTCCCGGCTGGAAAGGATCAGGCAGAAAACGGGCAACTGACAGTTCGGGCTGGTGCAGATATCCCTTTGCAACACAAGCGCCTCCAATGTATATTTCACCTGAAATCCCCCGGGGAACCAATTGCCCGAACCGATCCAGGACGTATATGCTGGTGTTGGCAATAGGCTTACCAATAGGCGGAATTTCTGCGGTACCCGGGAAGTCAGCCATGCTATAGGTCGTCACTACATGCGTTTCTGCCGGTCCATAGTGGTTGTGCAGTGTAATGCCAGCGGCCTGCCGCCTGAATACCGGACCTAATACCAGCTGCTCTCCCGCAACAATGATATGCTTTACCACCTGGGCGATGGCAGTAATAAAATCCCCCATTTCCATAACCACTTTAAAAAATGCGGTAGGAAAAAACACCATATCGATCTGATTTTCCAGGATAAAAGCCTGCAACGCCACGATGTCTCTCTTGCTGTCTTCCTCCAATATATGCAGGGTGGCACCTTGTAATAAGGTAGAAAAGATTTCCTGGAAGGATACATCGAAACTTACACTGGCAAACTGCAATACATTTTCCGCAAAAAGTGTTTGTTCATGGAAATCCATCAGGTTTGCAATGACCCTATGCGGCATCATAATGCCCTTTGGACGGCCCGTAGAACCGGAGGTATAAATTACGTATACGAGATCATCAGGAGTAATCTCTACGTCAGGCGCTGTTGTATCATATTCCTCTTTGTGATCCAGGAATTCGTTATACAGCGCATCATCTATCACAATATCCTCCAGCATATAGCGGACCCTTTCTGCAGGGTATGCCGGATCTATAGGCACATAAGCCGCCCCTGTCTTTAAGATAGCCAGTAACGACACAATCAGGCTGTCACTCCTTTCTTTGCGCACCGCGATCCGGGTATTTGGCTGTATCGTATACCGGGCTTGCAGATAGCGGGCCAGCTGATTAGACAACTGATCCAGTTCCTGGTAGCTGAGCCTTCGCCCTCTGTACACGAGTGCCGGGTGATGAGGAGTTTTATGCACCTGCGCATAAAACCGTGCTACTATTGTATCGTTGACATCACCCTGTTCTACTACCGGCAACAACTCATTCCGTTCTGTACTGTCCATATAATTCACGGTACCCAATTGGATATCCGGTGTCGTGAGCATGGCCACCAGCAATTGCTGGTAATGCCGCACAAAGCGCCTCATGAAATCATGACTGTATAAGGACCTGTTATAGATCAGTTTCAGCGAAAGTCCGTCACTCACTTCCCGGAAACTGATATCCAGTCCGAATTTGGCCTTACACGCCCCATAATCGGCTGAAACTTCTGCTGCTGATATCTCCCCTGTATTCTGCAGGGCGAACAGGATATCGAAAATGGGATTCTTATTCGTATCTCTCTTTACCCCCAGTTCATCTACCAACCGGTTGAATGGATACATCTGATGCACATATGCATCCAGTAACATGGATTTTACTTTATCAAAAAGCGTCGTAAAACTATCCTCGCTGCCAATCTGCGTACGAAGTACCAGTGTATTCACATAGAACCCTATCTGGTTTTCCAGCTCAGCATGCGGCCGGCCCGCCACCGGTGTACCGATGATAAAATCATCCAGGTCCGTATACCTGTAACACAATGCTTTGAACGCAGCTACTAATCCCATGAATAAGGTGCCGCCCCTGTTAAAGCAGAAAGACCGGAGTTTTTCTGTTAACGCTTTGGGGAATAAACTACCAATGGCGTACCCATCGCCGGTGTTCTCTGCATGTTCCCGGGGGCAGAGTTCCAGTGTAGGTAGCTCACCGGAAAGCTGTTGCAGCCAGTACTGTTGTTGATACTGCCAGGCATTTGTATCCAGCTGTTTCAGCTGCCAGGCAGCGTAATCCCTGTATTGAACCGGCAGCGGAGGCAGTTGCGCATCCAGGTCTTCATAAAAAGCCTGCACCTCTTTTGCCAGGATCACTGCCGACCAGCCATCACTGATGATGTGATGCATGTTATAATAAAAGAGATACTCATCGTCTTCCAGTTGCATGATACAACCACGAAGCAAAGGCCCGTTTACCAGGTCAAAGGGTACGTTGTTGTCATCAGCGATATAGGTGGCTGCAAATACCTCCCGATGTGAATGATGACGAAGATCTATATCCTTAAAGTTAATATCAATAGCATCCAGGATCCATTGCTTCAATACCCCGGTTTCATCTTCCCGGAATACTGTCCTCAATATTTCATGGCGCTGCACTACCGCCGATATGGCCTTTTTCAGCCGCTCCATATTATAATGCCCTTTCAGCTTTACTTGACCCGGCAGGTTATAAGCGGTTTCCATTTCTTCAAAATGACTGAGCACCCATAATCTCCGTTGTGCATCCGACAGGTCGTAACCAGCAGTTGCCGGCACACGTTCAATACCCGCATAGCTATGCTGTTCAGCCGCCGCAATTAAAGCTGCATGTTCCTTTACTGTCACATAAACAAACAGGTCTTTCAGACTCAATCTTACACCAAAAAGGCGCTGATAACTACTGATGAGACGCGTCGCTTTCAGACTGTGTCCGCCCAGCTCGAAAAAGTTCGCCTTCCGACCGATGCTTTCCCGGCCCAATTCCTGGGCCCAGAGATTTGCCACCGCTTTTTCCAGCTCATTTTGTGGGGCTTCATATGCCTGTGTTCCCGCCAGTGTAAGTCCAGTTGGATCAGGAAGTACTTTCCGGTTCACCTTCCCGCTCGCATTAAGTGGCATGGCCGGGAGCTGTACAAAATGCGTTGGCAACATATACACCGGCAAAAGATCCCGCAGATAACTGATCAACGCACCCAGTTGCACCGTTTCGCTGGCAGTAAAATAAGCGACCAGCTCTTTCTCCCGGTTTTTATTTTCAATAGCCAGTATCACAGCCTGGGTGATCGTCTCGTAACTATTAACGGCATGCGCTATTTCTCCTAACTCAATCCTGTATCCCCGTACCTTTACCTGATCGTCTTTCCTGCCCATAAAGGCAATGGCGCCATCTGCCAGATGCCTGCCCAGGTCACCCGTTCTATAAAGTTTTTCCCCCGGACGGAAAGGATGGGGAACAAATTTCTCTGCCGTTAATTCAGGCAGGTTCAGATATCCCAACGCCAAACCACTGCCACTGATACAAATCTCGCCGGTCACACCCATCGGCACCAGCTTCAGATGATCGTCCAGAATATACAATGCTTCGTTATACAGGGGTTTGCCTACTGACAACATACCTGCTTCTTTTACATACAAACAGCTGCTCCAGATCGTTGTTTCCGTCGGGCCATATACATTGATCACGACTGTACCGGAAAGCTGTTTTAACTCCTGAAACTGCACCTCCCCTAAAGCTTCCCCTCCTATCAGGAGTACATCCAGACTTTCCAGCACAGCCATCCCTGTATCAGCCGTCAGTTGTGCCAGCCGCGAAGGTGTGATCTGCAAAGCATTGATCCGTTTATGTTGTAAATTTTTATAGATTGTATCGGGATCGTCCATATCCAACAGATGGATGGTCAACCCACAACCCAACGACCCGATTAATTCCAGTACAGAAATATCAAAGGTGATATTAGTTACCGCCCCTATGACCATGGGCGCTTTCAAATAGAATTTATTGCTATAGTTCTGCACAAATGCTGCCAGGCTGGCATGGGATACCACTACACCTTTTGGATGGCCGGTAGAACCGGATGTATAGATCACATACGCGGGGTCATGAGGGTGCAAAACAGGCGCCATAAAATCACAATCTACGTCCCAGGAGAACCCATACTGCTGCCGACGCCTGGTACCTTCTTTAACCTGCAAAACACCTTTTTTCAATATCACATCATACCGAAAAGCAGACAACTCATTCACAATCGTAAACTGCTTATCCAATATGGTCACCTTTTCTATGGTTGCATAATCGTGAGGAAGATCATAAAAGAATTCCCTCGACAGGAACAGCTCCGTAGAAAAGTCCGTTTTGGTAGTATACCCTTTACCATAACTGGCGTATTTAAATTGCTTCAGATCATCGATCAGGGTGTTTTTCAATGCCAGATCCATCACATCTCCTATGTATAACAGACCATCCGCTTTCAACAGGTCCAGTGTCTTCTGCAACACATTCCGGAAGTAATTATATTTTCCGAAATACTGCACCACACTGTTCATAATGATAATATCGAAATCCGCTTCATTCACTTTGTTGATCTCAAAAGCGCTGAGGTGTTGCAACGTGACATGTTCAAATCCGCCTTCTTCTGCCAGCGCATTTTTCAGCCTGCCAAGAATAGCAGGAGAAATGTCCACGCCCACATACCTGCCCACGTAAGGTGCAATTGCCCGAAGTGTAAGGCCGGAAGAGCACCCTATTTCCAATACTTTCAGATCCTTATCCAGATAAGGCCGGAGGTTATTGAGAATATTATCTGTGTACTCCTGCATTTCTTCATTGGAAAAAGACTGGCCCGTATAACTACTCATCCATCCACCACTGGCTATATCATCTGCCGCCGTTTCACCTACATAATCCCACAGCTGCCGGCTTTGATTGTAGTCGTCCGAAGATTCTGCATAAGCATGTACATCCCTGGTGTCCAGCGATACAAATGCCGACAATCCTTTACATTCCCATTGCAGTTTGTTGGATGTCTCTAAGTTATCCTCATCTGATATCAACAGGCTAATGGCTGCATCATCGATAATATATCGAAGGCGATGCATAGGATAGGAAGGATCCATGGGTACATAGGCTGCGCCGGTTTTCAATACAGCCAGCATAGCCACCAGCATATTGGCATTACGGGTAAGCAGCAGTCCTGCCAGCCGGCCGGGTGCCAAACCAAAGGTCGTCTGCAGGTACCCCGCCAGCTGACCGGCACGCTCATTCAACTGCGCATAAGTAAAACGGGTGTCCTGGAACAGGAGGGCTGTTGCCTCCGGCCGATCAGTTACCTGCTGATGTAAATAATCCAGTATCGTCAACTGTTTATCAAAAGGAAGCTCCGTATCGTTAAACGTTTCCAACAACTGCCTGACTTCCCCCGCTGCCAGAAAATTCAGTTGACCTATTTCGCGGCCGGGATGCGTTAACAAAGCATCCAGTATCTGCCTGAAATGTCGGATGAACTGCGTTACAATGGCCGGCCCATATACATCGCTGTTGTACTCTATAATGAATGATAAGTGATTGCCTACTTCTGTAAAATTAAATAGCAGATCGAACTTACTACTGATGCTACCACCATCCAGGATCTCATCGGTGGTCTGTATGTCATGCCCATCACCAATGCCGTGCTGCAGGATGAGCATCACATCAAAAAGCAGGCTTCTGCCGGTATCCCGCTTTATATCCAGCTCATCCATCAACAGGTCAAAAGGATACATCTGATGCCTGAAGGCATGCAAACAGTTTTCTTTTACCTTTTCAAACGCTGTAGTAAGGGTATCTGTAGGGAGAATATGATCTCTCAGCGGCAGCGTGTTCACATAAAAACCGATCTGGTGTTGAAGATCACGGTGCTCACGGGCTGCTACCGGACTACCAATGATGATATCGCTTTGAGAAGTATATCTATAAAAAAGTATTTTCAGGACAGACAATAATCCCATGAACAGGCTCCCTCCCTGCTGCAGGCTAAAGGCCCTTAACCGGGTAGTGAGTACCGCATCGATGTGCGTACTTAGCTTACGACCATTATAAGTTTTCAACAGCGGACGCTTTACATCGGCAGGCAGATCCAACACAGGGATATCGCCTGCCAGCTGCTGCAACCAGTAACTACGGGAGGCATTCAACGCCCCGCTGCTAATAAGATTTCGCTGCCAGGCAGCATAGTCTTTGTACTGGATATTAAGTACCGGCAATTCCGGTTGCTGGTTATTTAAGAAAGCATGGTAAAGTGTAAACACCTCCTTCGACATCACTTCCTTTGACCAACCATCACTGATGATATGATGAATATTGTAATAGAATACACAACAGTCATCCTTGATCTGAAAAAGCACCACCCTTAACAAAGGACCATTTTCCAGGTCAAACACTTCCTGTGCATCTTCCGTACAATACTTCTTTACCTTTTCTTCATTGTGCGGTTCCTGTCGCCAGTCAAAATACTGCACCGCAAAATCCGGATGACAGTGGTCATAGATATGCTGGTAAGGTACTCCCTCCTCATTCTCCCTGAACACGGTTCTCAGTATTTCATGGCGATGGATCACAGCCAGGATGGCTTTCTGAAAACAGGGTATATCGTAGTAGCCTTCCAGCCGTATCGCAAAAGGAATATTATAGCTCACGGACGCCTCTTTGAACTGGCTCAGGATGAGCAGCCTTCGCTGGGCATATGAAATAGGGGTATCCTCCTGTGGGTGAATAGTCAGAAACTCCTCCTGTTTGTTATCCAGGAAGAATTGCCGTACACCTGCCTTACTGGCCCGCAACTCCTCGATCAGTGCCATATCTACATCATCGTTATAGATCGACACTTCCAGGTCCTCCCCCTGCAACGAAACACCAATACCGGCTTCTTTTAATTTTCGAACAAGATTTGAGATCTCCATCATGCAATCAGATAATTATTTTTTTAACCGGTTGAATGTTCGTTGTTTGCTTCATTTCCTGTTTTAACAATCCTGCTTCTATTTCCCGGGCGAAAAATGACACAGTGGGGTTCGTAAATACCGACATTACATCTATTCGCTGATTAAAGAGCTGGTCTATTTTCGACAGTACTATCGTGGCTTTAATACTGTTTCCGCCAATCGCAAAAAAGTTATCTTCCACTCCTATGCCTTTTTTGTTCAGCACCTCTTCAAATATTTCTACCAGTGTTTTTTCTACTGCGGTAACAGGTGCTACATACGCAGTGGTAACGGCCGATGCCTCCTCTTCGTAAGCTGTACCTCTGAATTGTTCTTCTTCAGGCAGGAAGGGTATTTGCCCGACCGGTCGCTCCGGCTGTGACAGCAGCACATTCAGTAGTCTCACGTAGTGAGAAATCAACGATTCCATCAAGGCAACAGGATAGAGATCTGTATTATAAATTACGGTCAGGTACAGCCTATCACCACGTTCCTGCCATACAAAGCTCATATCGAGTTTGCTATGTATTTTACCCAGATCCATTAGTACACCGGATGCCACATCCTGCGGGGCACTGGCCAACCGCACCTCATTGCTATGCTGCAAAGACATCATCACATCGTACAGCGGATGCCGGCTCAGGTCTCTTTTTATGGCCAGTTCATCTACCAGGTAATCGAACGGGTATTGCTGGTGTTTATAAGCCTCTAATACCTGCGCAGACACCTGCCCTAACAGGGTTGTAAAACTCTCTTCCGGATCAATCTTAGTTCGCAGCGCAATGGCATTTGTAAAAAAGCCCATCAACCCGTCCAGGTCAGGATGTTCCCTGCCAGCAACAGATGCGCCTATAGTAACAGCTGTATTATCTGTGTAGCGGTACAGGAGGATGCGCAACACGGTGATGAGCCCTATAAAGGTACTGGCCCCCTGTTGCTGTACGAAGCTGTTGAAACCAGCGGTAGTTTTCGTGCTCAGGTAAACGCCCAATGAATGGCCATTATAGGTCTTTACAGGTGGGCGGTTGCTGGCAACTGAAAAATGCAGGGGCACAAGGCGCTCTGCAAATTGTCCATGCCAGTAATTCCTGTCCTGTTCCGCCTGCGTACTCTTTAGATATTGTAACTGCCAGGCGGCATAATCTTTATACTGTATCCTTAATGGTGCTGGTGTCAGCGCCGCACCATTGAAAAGGGTCTGATATCCCTGCTGTACCTCGTTGGCCAGGATATTTACAGACCATGCGTCGCTGATAATATGATGCATATTATAATAGAACACCAGTTCACGTCCGGGGTGCCGGATAATGTAACATCTTAGCAACGGCCCTGCTGCGAGGTTGAATGGGGTGCCTGTATCGGATGCAATGAGTTGTGCGGTGCGGGCAGCTGCATCATCATACTGGCGATAGTCATGGTAATGAATGTGTAGTTGCAGCGCTGCCACGGACAGGACTTTCTGCCGCACCTCTCCCTCACTGTTCTGCACGAAAACAGTGCGCAATATTTCATGCCGTTCTACAACCGCCATAATGGCCTGCTTCAGGTAGGTAATATGATACTCTCCCTGCAACTGTACCTTCATGGGCATGTTATGTGCCACAGATACCTCTTCCAGCTGACTCAGAATCCAGAGCCGGCGTTGCGCAGGGGAAACGGGATAGTCTCCGGCAGGTGCCACTTTCCCGATCGGACTATAGAGCTGCCGGGCATGCTGCTGTTCAGAAAAGAAACGGATGATGTCCGGCTTATACTTAGACAGCTCTTCTTTATCTGCTGCAGACAAAAGGTCTATCCGGCCTTTTATGCTGATGTGCTGCCCCGTTTTATCCAGCGAGAGCAGGATACCCAGGGACTTATATCTGGTTAACAAATTCAGTATGTCGTTCATATGTGGACGGGGTTAAAGGATGATTTCATCGCCTGCACTGGTTTCTATTTCCACCTGGCTATCGTCCATCCAGCGAACCGCTGCAACGTAGTCAGATAAATGCCGCACGGTAGGCGATTGAAAAAGGTTTTTGAGGTCTATTCTTACGTTATAAATTTCCTGCACTTTGGATACGACCCTGGTAGCTTTCAGACTATGCCCTCCGAGTTGGAAGAAGTCGTCGTCTATACCAATGGTCTCAACACCCAGCACATCTTTCCAGATAGCCAGTATTTGTTCGTCGATCTCATTCCTGGCCTCTTCGTAGTTGCTGCTGCCAATGGTAGCAGCAGGCGCTGGCAGGGCCGCAACGTCCAGCTTTCCATTGGAGGTAAGTGGAAAATGATCTATCAGTACAATGAATGAAGGGATCATGTAAGCCGGCAATTCATTTGCCAGACTGGTATTGACTACTGTGGTGGTCAGGGTTTCACTTTCTGGAATCACATAGGCCACCAGCTCATATTCTTCCTGTCCGTTCTTTTGTACCAAAACGGCCGCATCTTTTACAGCAGACTGTCTTTTAATAGCTGCTTCTATTTCTCCTGTTTCTATTCTATGCCCGCGCACCTTCACCTGGTTGTCTTTACGGCCTATATATTCCAGGTCACCGTTGGCCAGAATACGGGCGTAATCGCCCGAGCGATATAAACGCCGGTCTCCCTGTTGTATAAACTTCTCGCTGGTTAGGGCTTCCCTGTTGTGATACCCTCTGGCCACACCGGCTCCGCCTACACACAACTCTCCTATCACACCAAAAGGTGTCTGTTGCAGATCGTTATCCAATACATAACAACTCAATGTCGGAATCGGAATACCAATGTTGCTTTTATTAGACAAAATCTCCGCAGAAGTGATCTCCTTGTAAGTGACATGTACCGTCGTTTCTGTAATACCATACATGTTTATGAGCCGGCACGCAGGGAATGCCGCGTGCCAGTCTGCCAGCACGGCGGGCATGAGCGCTTCACCACCGAAGATGAGGTAGCGCAGGGCTAAGGCGGTATCAAAAAATCTATCCCTGTTGATCAGTGATAAAGAGCGGAAAGCAGTAGGCGTCTGGTTCAGCACAGTGATCTTCTCCTCAGAAAGAAAATCAAAGAACGCATAACTATCCTGCGCAATCAGTTTGGGTACAATCACCAGCATCCCGCCGTTTAACAACGCCCCATACATTTCCCATACAGAGAAGTCGAAGCAGTAAGAATGAAAGAGTGACCAACGGTCATTTTCATTAAAATTGAATAACTGCTGATCGGGGAATAATAACCGGGTTACATTACGATGCTCAATGAGCACGCCTTTTGGATTGCCTGTGGTACCGGATGTATAAATTACATAGGCCAGTTGCCCGCTATGAATAGTGGCTTCGAAAGGTGCTCCGGTGAGGGATACAGTGTTCAGGTCCAGCCGGTGCTCCAGCTGCAGGCTATTCTCTACATCATATAAAAGCACCTTACTACCAGAGTCGTTCACGATATAATCTATTCTTGCTGCCGGATAAGCCGGATCTACAGGCACATAAGCGCCACCTGCTTTCAGCACAGCCAGTATGGAGATGATCATCCAGTGTGAGCGCCCCGTATAGAGGATCACCCTATCTTCGGGGGCCAGCTTACATTCCTCATGAAGCTTTAAG
>Ga0182005_1000854_pt1 | contig 13561 bp, 7 predicted proteins | sample Sormic07211103_1_FD_123021 | JGI IMG/M metagenome (GOLD analysis project Ga0182005, IMG submission 123021) | Rhizosphere microbial communities from Sorghum bicolor, Mead, Nebraska, USA - 072115-103_1 MetaG | ecosystem: Host-associated > Plants > Roots > Rhizosphere | place: USA: Nebraska...
GTGCCGCGCAACCGTCAATCCGGCAACGGCGCACCCAGCGCCGGCGGCTGCGGCGCGGTCAGGCGCTCCACCAGCAACTGCTCGATGGCCTCCACGTCGACTTCGCGTACCACCTGCTGCGCCTGCTCGCCGAGGCCGGGCTGATAGCCCGGCGCCCAGGACAGGATGTCGCCGTAGCCGGGGCCGAACTCGGTATTGGTATCGATGTACAGCGTCTCGCTGACGGTGGCCAGCTGCGGCTGCAGCCACAGCGCCGTGGCCAGTTCGTCCCACATCGGGAACCCCGGCTCGCGCCGGCGCAGCGCATGGCCGATCGGCGTGTCGGCGGCGCTCATCCGCGCCAGCAGCTGCGGGGTCAGCTCGGTGGCGGTGGACGGGTCCACCGGCACCATCACCATCTTGCGCCACGGCGAGCGCATCACGATGCTGGCCGCTTCCGGATCCCAGCGGATGTTGAATTCGCGCCGCGGCGAATTGACGAACTCGCGCGCGAACTGCCGCGCCGACACGCTGTCGCGCCGCTGCCGCGGGTTGAGGCTGCCGCCCATGTAGACCAGTTCCTTGGCCAGCGACGCGAACTGTGGATCCAGCCGCTGCGCCAGCGCCAGGTTGGTCAACGGGCCGGTGGCGACGATGCTGACTTCGCCGGGAAACTCGCGCACCTTGCGGAGCATGAACAACGCCGCCGGCTCGCTGGCCGCCTGCACCACCGAGGGATTGCCCAGCGCCAGGTCCGGCACCACGTCGTGCGCGTGGTAGCGCGGCGAACTCTGCACGGTGTCGTGCTCGATCCAGTGCCGGGTCCAGGCGCCCTTCCACAGCAGCTTGCCGTACAGCGCCTCCCAGCGCTCGGTGGCCAGCTCGCTGTTGAGCAGCGGATGCACCGGCCCGGGCAGCACCGGCACCTCGCCGCGCCCAGCGATTTCCAGCAGGCGGCGCGTGTGCGCCAGCGCTTCGTCGCGCCAGATGTTGCCGCTGACCACCGAGATGCCAAGCACCTCGACCTCGGGCGATTGCAGCAACAGCAGCTGCGCGGGAGTGAAGCCGTCGATGTCGTCTTCGAGGATGACGCGGCGGCGCGAAACGGAGGCGGTGTCGGCGGAAGCTTGCGGTGTGGACATGGATCGGGACCGGCAAGGAAGGGAATGCGAGGCGCTTCGCAGCGCGCCCACAATGCCGACGCTTTGGCGAATGCCGGCATCGGAGCGGGTCGCCTAGAGTAGCGGGGTTTGCGCCGAAGGCACCATCAACCGTCTCGGCAACGGCGCATCGGCAAGCGCAACGTGCGCACCCTGCGACTGCGGCCGGCGTCCCGGGCCCTGCCAGCGATATGCCCCCTCGCCAGCCGAGCACCGGATCTGCAGCGCCCCTATTGCAGGATCTCGTATGCGGTGTTGCCTTCGAAGGTCTGGACCACCGTCCGATAAACGTCAGACCACTCCTCGCCCGGCCTCTCGAGACGATGCCTCGATCCAAACACGTAGACGGTATCGCCAAGCGACAGCTTTTCCTTGATGTGCTGCGCCGAAGGCGAAACCAGCACCTGGTGCAGGAACACCATGGGCTGTCCCTGATGGTATGCCCAGGCCGGCTCACCCACCCACACCGGCTTCTCGTTCAAACAAAGGAACTCATTTTTCAGGCGCTCCGACAACCATTTCTTCTTGTTTTTCGGAGAACCCTGCGCGACGTATTCGCCGTAAAGACCCTTGACGAAATCGTCCGCACCCTCCTCCACCGACGCGGATAGCTTTTCCGCCACCCCCATCGCAGCGCCCCAGAAAAGATGGAAATCCGCCAATTCGCTCATGCCTCTTCCTTCGACACAATGCTTCGTTATTCGAGTCGAGCAGTGTAGCTTTCGCCACCTTTCCCCAGGCACGTCCGCCTTGACGCCTGCAGGCGACGACACGGTAAAGTAGCCGCGCTAGGAGCCTTGGAACTGGGGAGGGAGCGTTGAGCAATCGAGTTTCGAGGCCGGACCATTGCCGATCTGCACACGTGCCGCTGCTGGTGCGCTCGACTTCGCCGGCGCATTTCTTCGTCGCGCTGCTGCTTGGCGCCTTGCTGCAACGCATGTTCTCCCTGCCATTGCCGCAGGGCCGCGCACTGGCGTGGATACAGATCGCGGGCGGCGTCATCGCCGGCGCCGGCCTGCTGTTGGCGCTGGCCTGCTTCGTGCTGTTCGCGCAGCGCCGTACCACGATCCTGCCCGAGCGTGCGCCGTCCAGCCTGGTGCTGCGCGGCCCGTACCGCTACACGCGCAACCCGATGTACGTGAGCCTGGTGCTGAGCTACGTCGGCCTGTGCGTGCAGATCGGCTGGCCGTGGGCGCTCCTGCTGCTGCCGTTGCCGTTGCTTGCCTTGCAACGCGTGGTGATCCCGTTCGAGGAAGCGCGCCTGCGCGAGCACTTCGGCAGCGCCTACGACCGCTATTGCGCGCAGGTGAGGCGCTGGCTGTAGGCTGCGCCGCGCGGCGAATCGGATGGCGTCGCGTTGCAGCGCAACTGCGCTCGCCTCGGCAAGTTTCCGACCCCACTACCTTGCTTGCAGGAGCGACTTCAGTCGCGACGGGCCTTGCTGGCGAAGCCCGTCGCGACTGAAGTCGCTCCCACAACCTGCAAACCGTCAGCAGAACAATCCCGCTAGCCGCGCCACCACCAGAAGGTCGCCGCGGCGGCCACCAGCAGCACCAGGATGCCCCACAGCCACGCGCCGGGGCGGTCGCCGCCGGCCACGGTCGGCGGCGTTCCTGCGCGTGGCGCATTGCGGTCGCGATAACCCTCGACCAATTCCTTGGCCTCGCGCAGGCCCATGCCCGGATGCTGCTCGCGGGTCAGCTTGATCGCCTGCAGCAGTTGCCCCTGGCCCAGCGCCAGCAACGCCGCCGGCGGCAACCGATCCGTGTCCGCGCGCAGCGATGCCCCGGTTGGGGTCTGGGCGGCGCCGGCATGCCGGTCGAGCATCTCCGCGACCGCCTGCGCCGCCCCGGCCTGCAGCCACGCGTCCACCTGCAGCTTGGCGCTGCGCAGGTCCATGCCGCTCTGCGCGCGCAACAGCTTGATTGCCTTGACGATCTCGCCACGCGCCAGGGCCTCGGCGATGGCGGGTGACGGCTGGTTCCGGTTCATGTCGCAGGCGCTGAGATGAAGACGCTGCAGTCTTGCCGTTCGCCAGTTAAGCCGCCGTTGCATCGGCGCGGCGCGAACTCCACGTTCATCACGTTTCCATCATTGGAATCCCATAAAGATCCCGACATGAAGATCGAAATCTGGCAAGGCGACATCACCGAACTGGACGTGGACGCCATCGTCAACGCCGCCAACGAATCCCTGCTCGGCGGCGGCGGCGTGGACGGGGCGATCCATCGCGCCGCCGGTCCGCAGCTGTTGGACGAATGCCTGCGGCTTCCGGAACTCAAGCCCGGCGTGCGCTGCCCGGTCGGCGAGGTTCGCGCCACCGCCGGCTACCGGCTCAAGGCACGCCATGTGCTGCACACCGTCGGTCCGGTATGGCGCGACGGCGCGCACGACGAACAGGCGCTGCTGGCCAACTGCTACTGGCGCTCGCTGCGCCTGGCCGAACAGATGGGCCTGCACTCGGTGGCGTTTCCGGCGATCAGCTGCGGCGTCTACGGGTATCCGCTGCACCAGGCCGCGCGCATCGCGGTGGCCGAAACCACCGCCTGGCAGCGCGCGCATGCGGTGCCGAAGCGGGTGATCCTGGTCGCCTACAACGAGGCCGCCTACAAGGCCTACCAGCAGGCGCTGATGCAGGTCTCGTTGCTGCAGGCGGCGCAGACACAGGTGGCCTGAGCCGCCCCCACGCTGCTGCATCCGCTGGGAGGCATCGCGCTCCTCCAACCTGGCCTGCATCCGGCTGTGTTTCCGCGATCGGTCCTGGCGTAGCCTGCCGAGCACCCTACCCAGCAAGCCCATGCGCATCCCGGTTGCCGAAAGACTCGGCGCCCGACAGCTGGCATGCGGTACCGAATCGGCGAGCCTGCGATGACGCCGCCGCCAAGGTCTGGCATGCACACCGCGGCAGTTGGTCTACGCCAGCGACGGCCTGCAAGCTCCCCGCGCACAGCGTTGTGGCGCCATCCCCCGCTGCTCGCGCGGGCATCGCCACTACCTCGCCATGCTTCGCACACTGCTGCGCAGGCGATGGCCTGAGACGTCCGCTGTAGGGATTTTCCCCTCACGCTGTCAGGGTGTGACAGCTTTCACGGGGGCGCGCTCAGATTTGCTCAGATTGGCGCGCAGTGGCGGCGATACATTGCGCCAACTTCACACTATTTTTACTTCACAATGACCAAGACCTCTTGCCGTCAGCCGCGTCCGAATGCGCTGGCGAAAGCCCTGTTCGTCCTGCCGTGGGCGACCAGCCTTGCCTTGGTCATGGCCTGCCCTGCCGCCTTCGCCCAGGATGCGGCCGCCGTCCCAGCCAGTACGCCTGCCGCGGCGGCGGCACCCATCGCCGTCCAGGCCATCCGCGTGACCGGCGTCGGCGAACATCCGCGCCAGGACATCACCCCGCAGCGCCTGCAGGCGCTGGCCGATGCGCGCCTGCGCGAACTCGGCGGCCAGGCGCTGCCGGCCCAGCTCAGCTTCGCCCAGCTGCAGCAGATCGCCGATGCCCTGACCCAGGCCTATCGCCAGGCCGGCTTCCTGGTAGCCCGCGCCTACCTGCCGGTGCAGACCATCGGCGCCGATCGCAGCGTCGAGATCCGCGTCGCCGAAGGCCGCGTCGGCAAGATCACCGTCGAGGGCACGCGCCGCTACGACGACCGCCTCATCGCCAGCCCCGCGCTGGCCTTGCAGGGCCAGATCCTGCGCCAGCAGGACCTGCAGTCGGCGCTGCTCTACGCACGCGACCTGCCCGGCGTGTCCGTCACCTCGGTGCTCAAGCCCGGCGCGCAGTTGGGCGAGACCGACGTGGTGATCCAGGCCAGCGAGGACCGCCCGCTGCAGGTCAGCGTCGGCGCCAGCAACTACGGCACCGAGAGCATCGGCCGTTATCGCGCCCAGCTCGGCGTGGACTGGAACAATCCGCTCGGCCTGGGCGACCACCTCTCCGCCAGCTACGCCTATGCGCTGGACCCGGCCAACAACTGGCAAGGCAGTTTCGCCTACCAGGTGCCGATCGCCGACGTCGACGGCCTGAGCGTCAATGCCGCCTACACCCGCAGCCTGATCAACCTGGACACCGGCGCCTTCGCCGCGCTGGGCATCCAGGGCCCGACCCAGCAGAAATCGCTGGGCCTGGACTGGAAGTTCCGCAACACCGACGCCTGGCGCATGCAGGCCTGGCTGCACCTGATCCAGGAAAGCTCGCGCATCCAGGGCCTGGGCGTGCTGCTGTCCAAGCAGAAGTTCGACGTGGTCGAACTCGGCACCGCCTTGCGCCATGACGATCGCCAGCGGCATGCGATCGACGCCCTGCAGCTCAGCGTGCGCAGCGCGCTGGACGACGACTCGCAACGCACCGACTACCTGTACGCGCAGCACGACCGCCACTTCCTGGTCGCCCGCCTCGCCTACACCCGCCTGCAGGGCCTGACCGCCACCCAGCGCCTGCAGCTGCGCCTCAACGGCCAATACAGCGACGATGCGCTCACGCCGCTGGAGCAGTTCTCGCTCGGCGGCGCGCTGGGCGACCGCGGCTTCGACTCCAGCCTGGAATACCAGATCGACGCGCCGGGCTTCGCCGGCGCCGCCTCGCCGTTCGGCGGCCGCCCCTGGGGCGAACTGCTGACCGCCAGCGTGTTCTACGACTACGGCCGGGTCTATCCCAACGGAGCCAACCGTGCCGTCTACGACGCCGTCACCACTTTCCAGGGACCCGGCGTCGGCCTGAACTTCCGCCTTCCCCACTGGCAGGGCCTGTCGTTCGACCTGGCCGCGGCCAAGCCGACCGGCGGCACCGAGCCGGCCGACGGCAAGAACGTACGTTACTGGGCCCGCTTCGGCCTCACTTTCTGATCTGGGGAACGCCATGAACCGCATCTACCGCCTCGTCTTCAACCGCAATCTCGGCGTGCTCCAGGTCGCCTCCGAAGTCGCCGCCGGCCACGCCGGCGGCGGCACCTCCGGCGCCGCGCGCCTGCTGGCGCCGCTGCTGCCGTTCGCCCTGGCCTGGGCGCTGGCCGCGCCGGCGCACGCCAGCGGCCTGCCCTCGCTGTCCAGCGCCACCGGCGCCAGCGTGTCGCAGCACGGCAGCACGCTGACCATCGACCAGAACGCGGCCAAGGCCGTGCTCAACTGGAACAGCTTCAACATCGGCAAGGACGCCAGCGTGGTGTTCGCCCAGCCCTCCAGCTCGGCGGTGGCGCTCAACCTGATCGATGCCAGCCATGGCGCCAGCGCCATCGACGGCAGCCTGCGCGCCAACGGCAACGTGTTCCTGATCAACTCGGCCGGCATCCTGTTCGGCCGCCATGCCCAGGTCAATGTCGGCGGCCTGGTCGCCAGCTCGCTGGGCCTGGCCGACGACGACGGCGACGGCTACCTGCTCGGCCGCGGCGATGCCGCGGCCGCCAGCGTGATCAACCATGGACGGATCACCGCCGCCGACGGCGGCTCGGTCAACCTGGTCGGCAACCATGTCGCCAACAGCGGCACGATCAGCGCCAACGGCGGCGCCATCCGGCTGCTCTCCGCCGACCAGGTGCAGGTGACGATGGACGCGGCCGGCGCGATCGGCCTGCAGTTGCTCGCCGCCTCCACCCAGGCGGCGAGCGGCACCGGCGCGGCCGTGGAGAACAGCGGCACGCTCACCGCCGGCGGCGGGCAGATCCTGCTGCAGGCGGCCAGCACCGGCCTGTCCGAGCTGCTGGTCAACAACACCGGCGCGCTCGAAGCCTCCGCCATCGACACCTCCGGCGGCAGCATCCGGCTGGTCGCCAACGGCGGCGACGTGGCCAGCAGCGGCAGCATCGACGTCTCCGGCAGCCGCGGCGGCAGCGTGCAGGTCCTGTCCGATGCCGGCGTGACGGTCAGCGGCCGCATCGATGCGCGCGGCACCGACGCCGGCGGCAGCATCCGGATCGGCGGCGGCTACCAGGGCGGCGAAAACCTGCTGCAGGCCAGCTCGGCCACGGTCGGCAGCGGCAGCGTGCTCGACGCCAGCGCCACCGCGCACGGCAACGGCGGCTCGATCGTGGTCTGGTCCAACGGCGATACCGCGGTACATGGCAGCCTGCGCGCCAATGCCGCCGGCAGCGGCGACGGCGGCAGCATCGAGACCAGCGGCCACCACGTGGACTTCGGCGGCATCGCCGTCGGCGCCAAGGCAGCCGGCAACGGCAGCGCCGGCACCTGGCTGGTGGATCCGGAAGACCTGACCGTGGACAGCGCCGCCGCAGGCACCATCGGCAGCACGCTGGACGGCGGCACCAACGTCACCCTGATCACCACCAGCACCACCGCCAGCGGCCCCGGCACCGTGACCAGCGGCAGCGGCGACATCAACGTGAACGCGGCGATCAGTTGGGGCGGCAACTCCACGCTGACCCTGGATGCCTACAACGACATCAACCTCAATGCCGCGATCACCGCCACCGGCAACAACGCCGGCCTGGTGCTGAACTACGGCGGCTACACCGCCAACGGCGCCGTCACCAGCGGCAGCGACTACCGCGTCAACGCACCGGTCACGCTCAGCGGCAGCAACGCCCAGCTGAGCATCAATGGCGACGCCTACACCCTGCTGCGCTCCCTGGACGATCTGCAGAACGTGGTGGGCAATACCGGCAACTACGCCCTGGCCGCGGACCTGGACGCCAGCGGCACCACCTACGGGTCGCCGATCGTCGCCCGCACGGTCTCCGGCGAGTTCTCCGGTACCTTCGCCGGCCTGGGCCACACGATCAGCAACCTGAGCATCAACTCGGGGAACAACTACGTCGGCCTGTTCGGCTATGTCGGCACCGCGACCATCCGCGACCTGGGCCTGGTCAACGCCAGCGTCACCGGTAGCAACTATGTCGGTGCCCTCGCCGGCACCAGCCGGGCCACGCTCAGCAACGTCTACGCCACGGGCAGCGTCAGCGGCGCCAACTACGTCGGCGGACTGGTCGGCTACAACGCCGACGGCACCATCACCGCCAGCCATTCCAGCAGCGCGGTCAGCGCGAGCGGAACCTATTTCGGCGGGCTGGTCGCCTACAACGGCGGCACCATCAGCGATGCGTACGCGACCGGCAACGTCAGCGGCACCTACCGCTACGCAGGCGGTTTGGTCGGGTCCAATACCGGCACCGTCAGCGCGTCCTATGCCACCGGCAATGTGACGGGCCAGGCCTATGTCGGCGGCCTGGTCGGCTATAGCTCCGGCGCCCTCGCCAACGTCTACGCCTCCGGCAACGTGTCCGCCTCCGGCAACAACGCCGGCGGCCTGGTCGGGCAGATCGTCGGCAGCTCGATCAGCGGAGCCTATGCGACCGGAAACGTCAGCGCGACGTCGGAGGTCGGCGGCCTGGTCGGCTATACCTACGAGGCAGTCCTCGACCACGTCTACGCGACCGGCACCGTGACCGCCACCAATACGTCGGCGGCGTCGGTCGGCGGCCTGGTCGGCTACCACCGCTACAACTCGAGCCTCAGCAATGCCTACTGGGACGCGAGCAGTTCCGGACAGGCCAATGCGATCGGCTACAGCTTCGAGAATTCGACCTCGTCCAACGTCGCCAGCATCGGCAGCGGCAGCCGCTATGCCCACGCCAGCTACGGCGCGCTGGGCACCTGGTCGCTGGTCGGCGGCACCAGCGACGTGTACGTGGCCACGGACAGCAACGGCACTGCGGCCTGGATCATGATCGAGGGGCAGACGCGCCCGTTCCTGGCCAGCGAGTACAGCACCACCATCGGCAACGCCCACCAGTTGCAGTTGATGGCCTACAACCTGGCGGCCAGCTACACCGTGTCCACCGACATCGATGCCAGCCAGACCTCCGGCAGCAACGCCAGCGGCATGTGGAGCAGCGCCGGCTTCGATCCGGTCGGCGAAGCCACGCACGCCTTCACCGGCAGCTTGAACGGATACGGCCACACGGTGAGCGGCCTGAGCATCGCCCGCGGCGCCGAAAACAGCGTCGGCCTGTTCGGCGTGACCGGCAGCGGCAGCGCGATCCGCAATCTCGCGCTGACCGGCAGCAGCATCTCGGGCCTGGCCTATGTCGGCGGCGTGGTCGGCCAGAACGCCGGCACCCTCAGCGGCGTCTCCGCCGCGGGCAGCGTAGCCGGCACCGGCAACTTCGTCGGTGGCCTGGTCGGCTACAACGACGGCGGCGCGATCTCCGGCGCGCAGACCGCAGGCAGCGTCGTCGCCAGCGGCGGCGCATACAGCGGCAACTACGTCGGCGGCCTGATCGGCAGCAACAACGCCGGATCGGTGTCCGCCTCGTCGTCGACCAGCACGGTGTCCGGCGGCAGCACCGTGGGCGGCCTGGTCGGCAACGACTATCAGGGCACCTACGACGATGTCCGCGCCAGCGGCAACGTGACCAGCACCAGTTCCTCCACCGGCAACAACGTCGGCGGCCTCATCGGCAGCGCGACCCAGAGCAGCATCCAGAACGCCCATGCCAGCGGCGACGTCACCGCGACCACCGCCAGCGCGGGCGGCCTGGTCGGCCTCGCCGCGTCCAGCAGCATCCACAATGCCTACGCCAGCGGACACGTCTCCGGAACCAAGAGCGTCGGCGGCCTGGTCGGCCGCAGTTCCAGCACCACGATCGACAACGTGTATGCGACCGGCGCCGTGACCGGTACCACCTACGACACCGGCGGCCTGGTCGGCAGCCTGTCCGGCGGCAGCATCGAATCGGCCTACGCCAGCGGCAACGTGTCGGGCGGGAGCTATGTCGGCGGCCTGGTCGGCTACAACGATTCGGCGAGCGTCGGCACGGTCTACGCCATGGGCAATGTCTCCGGCGACGATTACATCGGCGGGCTGGTGGGCTACAACGACGAGGGCAGCATCGCGACCGCCTACGCCACCGGCACCGCGACCGGCGACATGTATGTCGCCGGGCTGGCCGGCTACAACTACAACGGCACCATCGCCAACACCTACGCCAGCGGCAATGTCTCGGGCAACGCGTATGTCGGCGGCCTGGTCGGCGTCAACTACAACAACACCCTGCGCGACTCCTACGCCACCGGCAGCGTGTCCGGCACCAACGCGGTCGGCGGTCTGGTCGGTTCCAATTCCAACGGCAGCATCGTCGCCAGTTTCTTCGCCACCACCGATGCCAACGGCAATGCGATCAACGCCGGCTTGAACCTCGCCGGCAATGCCGGCGGCAGCATCGACGGCTACAGCGGCGGCAAGACCTGGAACCAGCTGACCACGCTGTCCACCTTCACCGATGCCGGCTGGAACATCGACGACAAGGGCGGGACCGGCCTGATCTGGCGCATGTACGAGGGCCATACGTCGCCGTTGCTGCGTGGCTTCCTGAAGTCGCTCACGGTCACCGCCACCGTCTCCGGCGCGGACAAGACCTACGATGGCACTGGCGTCAGCGGCACCACGTCCAGCTACACGGTGGGCGGCACCCCCAACAGCACCCTGGTGCTCGGTTCGTCGTTGACCTATGCGACCGTCGGCAAGAACGCGGGAACCTACACCACGGGCAATGGCGGTATCGCGGTCGGCGGGCTGTATTCCACCCAGCAGGGCTACGACATCGCCTATACGGCAACCGGCAGCATCACCATCACCCCGGCGAGCCTGACGGTGACCGCCAGCGACGCCGGCAAGACCTACGGCAGCACTGCCATCCTCAACGGCTACAGCGTGTCCGGCCTGATCGGTGGCGACACGGTCTCCGGCGTGACCCTGAGCAGCGGCGGCTCGGCCGCCACCGCCGGGGTCGGCCGCTATGCCATCGGCGCCTCCGGCGCCAGCGGTTCGGGACTGTCCAACTACGTCATCCGCTATGTCGATGGCAGCCTGACGGTCGATTCGGCGACGCTGCGCATCGTCGCCACCGACGCCAGCAAGACCTACGGCAGCAGCCTCGGCCTGAGCGGCTACACCGTGTCCGGCCTGCTCAATGGCGACGCGGTTTCCGGCGTCGACCTCAGCAGCGCCGGTTCGGCCGCCACCGCTTCGGTCGGCACCTACGCAATCGGCGCTTCCGGTGCCACCGGCGCGGGACTGTCCAACTACGTCATCCGCTATGTCGATGGCAACCTGCGCGTCGATCCGGCCACGTTGCGCATCGTCGCCACCGATGCCAGCAAGACCTTCGGCAGCAGCATCAATCTGACCGGCTACACCGTGTCAGGGCTGCTCAATGGCGACACGGTCTCCGGCGTCGGCCTGAGCAGCAGCGGTTCGGCCGCCAGCGCCGCAGTCGGCACCTACGCGATCAGCGCTTCCGGCGCCACCGGCGCGGGGCTGTCCAACTACACCGTCAGCTATGTCGATGGCTTGTTGAGCGTGCTGCCCGGCGGCGATACCGGTCCCGGCACCGGCATTCAGTTGGGAAATTCGACGGTGCAGGCGATCAACCGTTCGGTCTCGGCGACGGCGCAAACCGGCACTACCGGCACCAGCAACGACGAGACCGCCAGGGAGCTGGCGGCGAGCGCCCAGGCCGCGGGCGGCAGCACCGCCACGGCCGCGACCGATTCCATCCTGATCGTTGATGGCGGCGTTCGCGTCCCCGCGCTCGCCTGCAGCCAGGGCAGCTCCGTCGCGCCTGCGGAAACCTGCATCATCCAGCAGTAGCCGGCATCGGCCGCGGACGCCTCGTCGAGGCGTCGCGAGGCCAGGCCGCCGCCATTCCCGCAACACGAATGGCGGCGGTCTTCGCCAGACGGTTAAGGCCTGGCAGACATGCGAGCGGCAAGCCGGCACGTGGAGTTGCCCCATCGTGTGCGGCCCGAATGTCGGCGCCGCCGCGCCGCCGAATCCGCGAGCGCGACGCCAAGGATCAGGCGTCGAACGCTGGCGGCAGCGGCTCGACCTGCGCCTGCGGGCGCCGCGGCAGCAGCAGAACGAAGCAGACCGGCGCGTCCGCAGCGTCCCCGGCCAGCCCCACCCAGCCGCCGAGACGCTCGGCGATCCTGCGCACCAGGTACAGGCCGAGCCCGGCGCCTGGCGTGTTCCTGGCGTTCTCGCCCCGGTAGTACTTCTGGAACAACCGCTGCCGATCGGCGGCGGCGATGCGCTCGCCCGCATTGGCGATCTCCACCCGCAGCGCTTCGCCGTGCCCGCGCACGCGGATACGGATCGGCTCGCCCGGCGGACAATGGCGATCGGCATTGGCGATCAGGTTGCGCAAGGCCACGCGCAACAGTCCGCTGTCGGTGACCAGGCTGTCGTCGTCGCTCTGGTAGTCGCAGACCACGCGCTGCGGCGGGAAGTCACGACACACCGCGTCCAGCAGATCGCGCAGCGCGCAGGGCTGCAGCCGCAGGTCCGCGGTGGTCGCGTCCATGCGGTCGGCGCCGAGGTACTCGTCCACCAGCGCCAGCAGCCGTTGCGCCGCGCCATGGATGTTGCTGCAGCGCGCGCGGTTGCGCTCTATCGGTCCCTCCAGCTTGCGCGCCAGTTGCTGCGCCGAGGTCATGATCACCGCCAGCGGCGTGCGGAACTCGTGCGACACCATCGCCACGAACTCGCGCTGCTCCTGCATCACCCTGCGCTCGGTTTGCAACGAGGCGCGCAGTTCGTCCTCCAGGCGTTGCCGCCTGCGGATCTGTCCATGCAGTTCGGCCGTGCGCAGCGCGACCTCGCGCTCCAGCTGCATGCCGTGCCGGCGCGCCAGTTCCGCCGCGGCATTGGCGTGGCGCCGCTCGCGGATGCGGCGCCGGCGCTCGTAGCGGCCAACGACCAGGAAACTCATCACGGTCATGTGCAGCATGGTGCCGACGGTGGTGGCGTACTGGGTCCACACGTTCACCGGGACCAGGCCCAGATTGCGCAGGAATCCGAGCATCACCCCCAGGTAGAACGGGAAGAAGGCAAGCGCGAAGAACACCGCGGGCGGGTAGCGTTTCCACAGCAGGCGGAGCGCCAGCGCCGTCAGCACCGCGATGCCGAGCAAGGCCAGGGTCTGCACCGGCTGCATGCCAAGTGCGTAATGCCCGGTCGCGACGAGCGCGGCGCAGACCAGCGCGGCGGCGCACAGGAAGCGGATGGACCAGCGCGCAAACTGCGGATACAGGGCGCGCAGGTTCAACTGCCTGCTCGCGATCTGGAATCCCACCGGCAGGCTGCAGGCGATGCTGATCCCCAGCAGACGGTCGCTCCACGCCACCGGCAGTCCCGTCACCTGCTGCACCAGGCCGATCGACATGGCCTCGTTGAGCACGCAGCCGCCGAGGTAGGCGACGAACAGGCCGCTCATGGGCGCACGCGTCACGCTCCAGAACAGCAGATGCAAGCAGATCAGCAGCAGGTAGAAGCCGAAGTACAGGCCGAACTGCAGCCCCTCGCGCCGCGACTGGTTGTCGAACGGCAGTCGCTGCCAGATGTCGAGGCGGGTGACCAGCGCGTTCTTGCTCTGCAGCCGCAGCAGGATCACGTAGTCGCCGGGACGCGA
>Ga0182005_1000856_pt1 | contig 13546 bp, 13 predicted proteins | sample Sormic07211103_1_FD_123021 | JGI IMG/M metagenome (GOLD analysis project Ga0182005, IMG submission 123021) | Rhizosphere microbial communities from Sorghum bicolor, Mead, Nebraska, USA - 072115-103_1 MetaG | ecosystem: Host-associated > Plants > Roots > Rhizosphere | place: USA: Nebraska...
ACCGGAGCATTGATTCATCGCCACCAACGTGACCGGATCGAAACCCTTGACCAGTTCTTCGAGAGTGAACGATTGCGGTTTGTCGACGAGGCCGTCGAGACGCAAACGGAAGGTTCGCGTATCGACTTCAGTCGGGTAACCAGACAAATGCCAGCGCACAAAATGTGCCGAATTGGGCGTCAGGTCCTGACGAAAGAAATGCAGCGGGGTTTCCAGTTGCGGCGGTCGATCGGTGATCAGAATCATCCCGGTCTTTTCCGGGTAGCGCACCTGTTCCACCGATGCAGTCTGGCCTGCAATGGCCGAGTCCGGCGAGCCCGAAAGCGCCTGCCTGGGCAGAAGGCCAACCAAACCGGCTCCGGTTGCAAGTCCGAGAAGGCGCCTGCGGTTGATTTTCAAAAAAGTGTCGTCTGTATTCATGTTTACTCACTGTGGCCGGCAGAGTGCCCACAGGGGGGGTTCGCATTTAAAATAAAATAACGCTCACTATTAAAATGAAACCTCCCCTCCACTAAATAGTCTAAGTTGGCACCTCGGCCAGCCACCATCAGACGATTCTGAAATAACTTCGCACATGAGAAACAACATTAAACGCAACTTTTATCTTGTTTCGCGCGCACCCCGCTACGCCGATCAATAAGAATCGTCTATACCCCATCCCCGTCCCTCTCTATATTTCAACTCGTGTATCACGACACAACTTACTTCGATCATGGATATCTAAATAAAAATGCTTTCTTAGCACTGCTGGCACTTTCGATGGCCAGTCGTTCGCAGCACATCCGTAACGCCGAGCAAAGCTTGCAGCAGTACCATTAATTTCACCGGTACCATCAATAATGATGTGTTCTTCATGAAGGTGCAGGCGTGGTCAAAAGAAACTGACGGATCCGGGTGACAAGAGCGCACTTACTGCGGTGATGAGCGAGGGACTTGCTTCGGACCGCTTTAAGTAATCAGTTAAAACGACTTTGAGGTGCTGACCATGACCCGATTACAGAAGGTAAAACTTGAATTGAGTGAGGTGGCGTGTTCTGACGAACTCCATTCTATCTTGAGGGATGCGCTCGGATTCCCTGACTGATACGGCTGTAACTGGGATGCTTTCTGGAACGCAATTACGGAGCTTGTAGAAGTGCCTTTACGCTTGAGATGTTGCCGCTGACCGAAAACTGACCCAGTAAAGGCTGTTCTGCCGACTGAAAACTGACCCAGGTGTTCAACTACTTCTGCCCACTTTCCGAGCAGGAGAACACAGGGTGAACAGCACGGAAGATGCCGCGGCGATGCTTCTTCCGAAGGTTAACCATTTTTTTAACAAACGGAGTCACCTACATGGAAGTCATCAATCAGTGGAACCCGCAGAGTGTGTAGGCATGGAGGAGGTGCTTGGCCATGACTTCTGCGATCCAATAGCCCCCCGCAACAGAAAGAAGCGGAAGAATTCGTTGGCAGGGGCGCAACCATCCATGGAGTCCCACAGCAAGATTGGAAACCCTGGATAAGGACGACCTCCAATCACCAAAAGTTCAGTAGCCCAAACCAATTCCATCAGCCGCCCCCAATCTGTGGTCTGAATCACAGACCTTAAGATCATCTTCTCAATTACTGCCTACAGTATAATTATCCCCTAACCACTCCAAAGCTGAGTTATGAGCTATGAGCGCAAAGAAGCAGTCCTGTCACCCGCTCCGCCCCTCGTAGTCGCACGGCAGATATCCCGTGACACGTTGGGGAGATTAAGCGGATAGCGCTCGCTCGATAGCCTTGCGCAGCTGGGTAGAAAGCAATCAAGAATTGTGGCGCATGTTCGGCAATTTATGTGGCTGAGTACACGATGTGCCCGGAGGTTGGCTCTGCTGTGTTCGTAGTGAGCGGTACGGCAGTCCGTCTTCCCTTCGCTACATTAGCGGCCTCCAATAGTGGCTAAAGCTCAGCATGTAGGCAATGGTACTCCTCAAACTCTGAAGATACCTTTTGATCGACCAACGCCAAATTTTCTCCACTTCCGGACGTTTCAACAGTGGTCAGATCGACTTGGCGATACTGACAAAATCCTCCAGCAAAATCCAGAAAGGCTCCTTGTGATCGATGTGCAAATTCTTTCGATCTGTAATGATCGCCCCGCTCACCGTGCACTTCACCGGCATGCCCAGCGCGTCACGAAATGTGATCAATTGAGAGCGCACCGTGAACCTCAATGCCTCGGCAACGTCTCGTTAACGCGCAGCCTTTAAGTAGCTGTTTGTATATATAAAACTTGATACTTGTCAAACGAAAGCCGCTTGCAAAATAAAAACTTACCATGCTAGCTTGTTCATACAACAATAAAAAAGGGGTTATGCAATGGAGTCTTATTCCATTCACGTTGAACATTCAGAGAACACCAAAACGGCTTTCGTGATATTTAATGACTTAGGTGAAGTTACGCAGTCAGTGCGCGAGTGCAGATTCCAAACTATCGGTTGGATATTATATGTGCTCGACAAAATGCGAGCGCTCGTTGATGAGTGGGACGAAATTGTCCATGAAAGCAATGTTTCCGATGGGTTGAGAAATTTGGCGTCATTGGACTGGAAGACTTCCTGTGCTCTTGTGCGAGCCGAAACTTGGCGGGAGCGTTTCAACCTTATTTGGCCGCTATTGAGCTATCAAGACCAATCACTTGCACTCGGGTATGACTATGACGACGAGAATAATAAAAATTATTGGCCTGGCTTTGACTCGTTCAACATAATGTTCCGCGATTATATGCAGAAATCACCACTTCGGAATCGCAGGCAAGTACCGTGCGAAGAGTCCGGAGAATAAAGATCTCAGTTCTGGCGAAACCATTCTAGTCAAATTTATATGAAACCAAGCAGAAAACCCCTATCTGAATGATGTGGGCGCGCGCCATGAGTTGGGGGATTTCATGGCGCTAACGAAACTGATTAAGAAGAGCTTTACGCTTACAACCATCCGCTTAGAGTATTTAGTTAGTAAACGTTATCTGCTAGAAGAATTGGGTAAAGCTCTGCGGAGGGTGTTCCGTATGATTATCGATCGTCCCTATCCTACTCTGTACTCACACATGCGCGGGCACCAGAATGATAAATTGGACTCAAGCTCGGGGGGCTATCACGCCATATGCCTAAATCATCAGTAAACAACGCCCCATCAACTGATAACTCAGCACACATCCTGGGTCTATTCTGAGTTTGCTAATCAAGAAACTGAACGAAAACACGACGGCATTGCAGATTCGCTCTCGGGGATGAACGCCCACTTTCTGAAAAGGTGGTTTCCCACCGGAGTTTCGTGACGAGCCGGCCCCGGTCACGATGGGTGATTTCGGTGCGAGCGATCCCAACATCGCTAGAAGCAAGGCCTTTTATGGCAGTGCGTTCGGATGGAGCTTCATCGACTACGGCCCGACCGCTTGATATGGACTATGGGGTGGAAACAAGCCAAGTCAAAATCTCGATCGAGTTTTAACCTGATTTGCTCATTGCCCAGTTACTTGAAGCGAGGCAGGACATCGCGCGCTAAGCACCGTGTCTCAGAAAAGCAGAGGAAGATCTAAAATCAGAGCAGCGGATCAGACTTATATGTCTACTGCCGCTCCGAATGTTCCTCGTCCTCTAGAGCCTGCATTGCATCCCTGCGAATCTGATCTTGCAATTCGATGCCATAAGACCTCGTGCCAACGTCTCAGCTTTTTCGTCATCGGATTCAATTTCCGGCGTGATTATCAAATCGATATTGGAATGTTCGGAAAAGTTTTATCTCTTCAAATAGACTTCGGACAAGTTGCAAATATTAATCTAACAACTCCGTCCAGTGTCATCCAACTAATCAAAAAAACTCAGGTTGGTGTTATCCAACATGCAGAAACTTAATAAATGGTGATAAAACAGCTTGAAAATCAATCCTGACCAATTTAGTATTTATACATCGGCAGACGATCCTATATCATATAAAAAGAGTATCCATTCGTGATCTATCATCAAAAGTTGTTCAAAGACAATGAGACTTACGTGAGCTTTTCGCATCTTGCCGAAGTACCTTCCGAGATGTTGGACGCGAGCAGATCTACGCGCGTGGGGTGGCTGCTCGCGGCTATTTCGTGCTCAACGTCTTTTGCCGCACGGCCCGGATATCATGTCGGAGATAAAGGCATCCTTCTGGAAAACCTCAAGGATGAAGTTCCTTGCTTGTTAGAGGCTGATGTAAAAGACCTCCTGAGCACACCCGACCTGACCTCCAGAATGAACTATCTATTGGATTCCAAACGCGGCTTCTTCGATTTTGAACTGGAGACACAGAAACAGGTTGGGGAGCAAATGGGTATTGGTTTTTTTAGGTATCAGGCGTTCTCTGATAGTCTCGCCGTATTCAAAAATTAGCAGTGACGCTCCTCCTGCCCGTAATCTTTTCATGGGCTGAAAAAGTGTGTGGGCAGATAAAGAACAGGTGCTGATTTGAAGCGCCCGATGATCTGGCGGATGTGAGCGCCACAACTCACGCGGCATACCTCACCAGTCTTCGCCCCTCTTCCAACCACCTCCGAGCACCTTATAGGTTAATCATGTCGGTGTTTAGCCTGGTATCTGCATTGGGCAGGTTCTGTCGGTTTGATCAAGCTACGAAGCCGGACAGTCACTCTCAGCCTTGAAGATCGAAACGGGATCTAGCGTTTTTACACACTCTGGGCCAATAGCTGCCTCCCATTTCGGCAGCAATGGGCAGGTGAAGACTGCACCTTGTGACTGAGTATTTGAGCAATTCAGAGGAGTCATTTCTTCATTGAAAGCCGTAGTCGCTGCCATTCATTCCAGCAGTCCTCGGCAACTAAGTCCCGAAAAAACCACGTTCGTTCTCCATATCCAGGGCGACATCGAATGGAACTGCAACACACGTCGCCTGATCACGGATTTTGAGTGCCTCGGGCTCTGTAAGGGGGGAGCCTTTGTTCGCTTCGGCGCTTTGCAAAGCCACCGAAAGCGAGCGCGTGCATGTTCGGGGTCAGTTTTTGGTACTCAAGCAGGTCGACGATCTGAGCCACCAACTTGTCGTCCAGCAGGTTGCGTGCAGAAATGTTCACGGCAACCGGTATGCATATCCCGGCGTGGGCCCAGGCTCGCACCTGAGACAGCGCGAGGTTCAGCACGTATTGAGTCAGCGCGTCGATGATTCCGGTGTGTTCGGCAAACGGAATGAATTCATCCGGATGCACGCGGCCGCGCACCGGGTGCCGCCAGCGCACCAACGCCTCGACACCGGTCACTTCTTCCGTGCTCAGGCTGACCTTGGACTGGCACTCGAGGAACAATTCGCCGCGATCCTGGCCTCGCCGCAGTTCGTCGAGCATGGCCAGGCGTTCCGGCGTTCGCCGATCCGCTCCCGGGTCGTAGGCGAATATGCCCTTGCCCTGCTTCTTCGCGGCATACATGGCGATGTCGGCGCGCTGCATGAGCGTCGACGGATCGTCGCCATGCAAACCTGACACCACGACCCCGAAGCTGGCTTCGACATCCAGTTCGATCCCATCGATTTCAAACGATGCGGTGATCGCGGTGTGCAGTCGTTGCGCTGCTTTCCACGCGCCTTCCAGGCCTTTAACAGAGGGAAGCAGAATTGCAAACTCATCACCGCCGAACCGGGCGACTGTGTCGATTTCCCGTGTATCACTGATCAGCCGCTTGCCGATCTGGTCGAGCAGCTTGTCCCCGTAGTGGTGCCCCAGGGTGTCGTTGACTTCCTTGAATCGGTCAAAGTCGATCAGCAACATACCCGTGCTTGAGCCTAGGCGGCGCCCCAGGCGCAGTGCCTGCTCGAAACGGTCGGCCAGGAGTATGCGGTTGGCCAGCCCGGTTAGCTTGTCGTGCAGCGATGCGTGCAAGGCGCTCTTACGTTGACTGTCGAGCTCGACCCGCGTACGCCACAGCACTTGGACGAACAGGCCGACGAGCCCGGCGATAAAAACGATGGGCGTGCAATTGGCGTTGAAGGCCTCCCGGGTGCGCAGCTTCTCCAGCGCCACGATAGACTCCTCGTGCTGATCGGTCGCGGCTTGCAGGACCACTTTTCAATTTTTTCGAACCGCAGGTCGGCCTCCTCGTTGTCGATCTGGCACACCCACGCGTTATCTCCACGATCGACGGTATCGAACAACTTATTGAGGCTTTCCAGGTAGGGGGTCAGTGCCGTGCGAACATCCTCGACCAGGAGGTGATCCTCCCTTGCGCAAAAGCTTCAGCATGCTCAGAACTTGCTGGCAGTAAATTGCTCATACGCTACTCCAGGGAAAAGCAGGGATGGCAGTCTTGTGGAGCAACCGCAGACTGCCGATCACTCGTGGATCAATCAAATAATCGACAGTGGTTAAATCCGGGCATTCTTAGTCGAACTCAGCCTCGCACCCAGCGGCTACAACGGTCGCAATCCTGTATTCAGGCTCTTTCTAAAACCCCACATCCAGCACCACACTGTCCAGATAGGTTCCCGGGGGCGGCGTGCTCTGGTCGGTGTAGATTTTGGCGGTGTAGCTGAATATCTGGCTGCCGGTGCCCAGGCCGTTGCCGGGGTTGACCTCGGCATCGGAACTGGCGCGGCGCGCCGTGCTGACGCTGCCCCAACGGGTGGTTCCGGCACTCTTGAAGATGTCGTAAGCCAGGTAATTGCCGCCCAAGATCATCCGCCTGCGCCCGCCCACGCCGACAGCATGCTGACCATCGTCCAGCCCCACCGTGTAGGCACTGCCCTTGGTGCACGCCAGGTTGATAGTCTGGCCAGTGACGGTGGCGAAGGAGCTGACTATCGAGGCGCTGCCAAAGCTGATGTTCGGCGCGGTGATCGTGCAGTCGTTGTCCACGGTCATATTGACAGTCAGGCTAGTGGAACCGCTGTTGATGTCTCGCCCCTGACAACTGCCGCCTCCACCATAGTCACGGCAATAATCCCAGTTCCAGAAAATGTTCAAGGTTTCAGAGTAAATCCCGGCAGCCACGTTGCTGCCGATAGTCGTACTCAGGTAGATCGGTACGGACTTGGCAACCACTGGATTGGAAAGCAGGCCGAGGTTATCGATGATTGAGTGTCGGGCGAAGTCGAACGCCACGCCGCGAGTGATCGGATAGCTGGGGCTGTTGTTGGCAAACAGTGTGTAACCAATCACATCACCGGTCGGCCCGACCGCCCCAGCGGTTGCTGACGTAATGGTGGCGTAAAAATAATCATCGCTGGCCAACGGCGACGCCAACGAACCGGTGCAACTCAAACCGGCATTGGTGGTGGAACTGGTTTGCAAAGTGGTACGCACCGCGATCGAACTCATTGAGCCAAAACCAGCCGGTGAAGTGCTGACCACATCGCACAAGGCATAGGCCTGACACGGCAGAAAGATCGCCATCAGCCCGATCACTTTACCCGGCCATCGATTAGAAAATTGCACAATCCATCTCCCTATTCATTGGCGTTTTCATTGACACGACAGCGGTCCGATCAATGGCACCTGGTCCTGCTTCATCTCCAGCGTGAACTGCGCCTGGCAGGTCCGGCCATCGGCCAGGGTCACCTGCAAACTGTTGTACTCTTCCAGGTTCTCCAGATAGACCAGCCCGTCCCAACCGACCACCGCATACGCCCCGCTCTGCTCGTGCCGCACTCGACTGCCCAAGGGCAATTCGTGCTGCTGCGCGTCCACCAACACAACACTTGCGGCAATGACCCGGCTCAGCGAAAACTCCAGCAGGTAGCCACTGCCACGGCGCACCGAGACCCGTTGTTCAATATTCGAGCTCTGTACATTGCTCGGCAGATTCAGTGGATCGATTTCATATTTTCCGCGGTAGTAGGCGCTGCTCCATGGCACCAGCAGATGACCATTTTTATCTGTCTGGCCAACCCGTTGATTCTCGTAACGCACCGGAATATCGGCATATCCACCGGTGCTAACCACGACGAAGGCATCATCGATGCGATTGGCCACAAACACCTGGCGGTCCATCCACACCAGGGAACCGCTGGCATCGGCCCAGCGGGTTTCGGCATCGCTGCTACCGTAAACCCCGGCTTGCAATTGCACCGATTGCAGACGCCAGGTCAGGTCGGCCTGACGATAATCCGGGCCTTCGTCATGGGCATAACCGAGGTTGAAGCCCATGCCGCCTCCATTGGGCACAGCACGACTGTAATTGACGCGCTGGCGGCTTTCGCCGGTCTTGCTGCGCTCGCTACTCAGACTCAGGCTGCCACGCAGGTCGAAGGGGATGACCAGTTGCGCCTGCATCGCCCAGTCGCTATCGCCGATCTCGCGATTGGCCGACAAGTAAAAACTGGAATTGCGCCACAGTGGCTTGCTCCAGGTCAGGTTGAGTAACCGGGTGCGTGATTCATCGGCTGCCCGCACATCGAAATAGCCCGCGCCGAGGCTGCCCCAGCCGTTGAGACTGACGCTCAGGGTCAGTTGCTCGCTGCGCTGGCTGAGGCTGATATAGGGGCTGTCGACAACGGTCAGGTCGGCGTACTGGTCGCGGCGCTGCATACGCTGATAAGAAACGCTGTAGTGCTGGCTGCTGTATTGATAACCGAGGCTGACTTGCTGACCGCGATTGCCGTCGAATCGGCTTTGACTGAGCGCCGTATTGAGCACACCGAAATTGCCCAGGCGCAGGTCGCCGCCAACGCCGCCAAGGGTCAGCGCGTCCGAGGCCTCGGCATGGCTTTCGAGGGTCAGACTGTCGTTCAGACCGTAACGCAGGCTGCCGGAGGTCACACCCGGACCGTAACCGAAATCGCGAATCCCGAAGTCACGGCGCAGGGTACCGGCGGCCACCGAGAAATCCACCAGGCCTTTTTGCAGCAGGTTGCTGGTGACATAAAACGGCACGGTGGTCGAGACCTGTCGACCAAGGGCATCGGTAGTGACCACCACCGCTTCGCCGGCACCGTTGATGAACGGAATGTTGGTCAGCGTGTAGGGACCGGGCTGCAGCTCGGCGCTGCTGGATTTGAAGCCGTTGATGAACAGGTCGACAGAGGACGGTACCGCCGCTTCCCCTGCGAACTGCGGCAAAGGGTAGGTCACCAGGTCCGGGCGTATGCCGAAATCGCGCGACACTTGTACACCGCCCAGGCGCACCGAACTGCTCCAGGGCAAGGCGCCACTGACCAGATCGCCCACCTCGTAAGTCAGCAGACGCTCGTCATCGGAGTCACGCCAGGTGGTGTCGTAACGCCGATAACCATTGTCCAGTGTGCCGCTGCTGTTTCCGGAAATCGTGCGCCGGTATTGCCCGGTGTTGGACAGCGTGCCCCAACTGTCGAATAGCCGCACCTCGTTCCAGGCCGCGAGGTAGGTGCTGCTGTCGTCGGTGTCGTTGAGGTACAGGTCGTAGTTGAGCAAGGCGCCGAAACTGCTCAACGCGGGGGTGCGCGGGTAAATCTCGCGATTGCCGACAAACTGCTCCGGCAACCAGTCCGGCGGGACATTCAACAACAGCCGCTGACCCTGGCTGTCATAGTCGCTATGCAAGCCTTGCAGGCTGTCGAGGGCGACCTCACCGCTGAGTTCCTGTGGCAACTTCATACCGGTTTCGCGCAACGCCACGACCGGTACAAAGAAGCGCCCGCCGCGCTGCTCCACCGCCACCACACGCCCGGTATTCATTTGATTGACGACCAATTCCAGAAACAGGTGTGCATCGGCAATCGCCTCCATGCCGCTGGGTGCTGGCGGCAGGTCACCCGCCAGGCCTTGGTGGGCAAATACCAGACAGTACAGGCCAATCGCGGCCCACAGCGGACGCTTGATACTGCGAGCCCAATCCTGGCTCATCACCGCTTTACGTCCGTCAATGGACATTTCCTTACAAGGGCTAGCGGATGTCTGAGAGCCTCTCAGTCAAGGAACCTGTGGCAAAGGGGATAGCCCCTCACAGGTTCAACGTTCGACACGTCATTTTTCTTGATTAACCAGCCTCAAGCTCACCGCTCCGGCGCAATACTCTGTACCTGCGGCGCACCATTGACCCGTACTTGCAATGCCTGATCCGCAGTGATCAATTCCGGTGCCGGCCAACGCATGATCGCCCCCGGCAACACATAACCGAGCAACCCCTCAACCAGCGGCCGTGTCTGACCGCCCTGCTTGAACGCAACATCCGTCAGCCGGGCATGCACCGCGCCCTGATTGCGCACTTCCACGTAGGAACGGCCATCGACCGCCACTTTACGCCAGCTCAGATCCGCCACGCCGGCGCCTTTGGGGTCGCGTTTACGGGTCATGTCTTCCTTGCTCCACAGACCGGCGCCGTAGGCAAACAGCGGCACTGAATAACGCATCTGAAACCGAATGGCGGCAGCGGTTTTGCCGTCTTCGGCCGTCACGGGTCTGGCTGCGGGGATTTCATCGATAATGATGCGGTAGGCCAGCTCCTGTCCCGGCGGTATATCGCGGGTACGGGTCAGGCGCACGAGTTGCTTTTGCCCGGGTTCGATTTTCGCTACCGGCGGGCTGCCAATGATGTCGCGCTGATTCTGATACTGATCGCTGAAACCACTCTGGCTCCAGGCAAACACCCGGATCTGCAGATTGGCCGTCTCGTTGCCACGATTTTCCAGCCATAGCGCACTCGCCTGTTGATCGGCCTCCAGCACCGGATCGATCGGCCAGATCAGCACCGAACTGGCCGCCTGCACCTTGACCGCGCCCAGCAAGACCATCGCCAGCACAGCGCAACGCGCGACCGGTAACCTGCAAAAAGGTGAACACATATGCCTACTCCTTATGCACGAATGACCGTGCTACCACGACAGCTGCACCTGCAGTACGTCGCTGTAAATCCCTGCGGGCTGATCACCCGGTAACTGCACTTGTCCGTAAATAGGCAATCTGATGTTGTTCGCATCGCTGTAGGCCACGGCCACGCTCTGACCGATGCCCAGGCTCTCACTGAAGGCCGCGTCACTGAATAACTGATAGGCCACCCGGGCACTGCCGCCATCGAGCTGAAGGTGCCGCCCGTTGCTGTTGTACTGGCCGCCATTGACACTCATGTTCAGGGTCACGCCTGGTGAGCATTGCAACTGCACGCCGGCGCTCAATTGCACCTGCACGGTGTTGGTCGCCAGCGCCGATTGGGTGCCGAAATCGAGGTTGCCGTAATTGGAAACCCCGCCCATCACCAGACAGGCCGCCGTCACTGTCGCGCTGACCTGAAAACCCTGACTGGTCACCGCCGCCAGCGGCAGCGGCAAACCGGTCGCGCAGAGCAGGATCAGGGCGGCACAACCATGATTGGCCATCGCACTAGAAGGTCAATACAACGGCAACAGCGTCTGAGTAGGTGCCTGCGGGCAAGCCTGCCTTGCCCACGGCCTTGCCGTAGATATTCACCGTCTGCGCCACGCCGGTACTTTCTTCGAGTGCGATCACCCCGTCGATCGCCAGGACCTGCGTCCGACCGGTGTCGGTGTACAAGTCGTAAGGCACGAAGTTGCCGCTACCATCAGCCAGCGCCCGGGTGCCACCGACAGATCCGCCGTCGTTGGCACCAGCACCGACTGTGACCGTCGGTAAGGTGCCACTTGAGCAGAGAATCGACAGTGCGCCACCGCCGCCAGCAAGCACCGCCCCGTTCGCGGTGGTGAACAGACTGCCGGTGGTGCCGAAGTCCAGCACACCGAAGTCCACCCCGGTAACACCGCCGGGAGCACCGTTGATCTCACAACTGCTGCTGAGCGTCATGCTGGTGGTGATCTGGCCGGCAGATGTGGCCGCCTGAGCATTGCCGGCCAGCGCCATTACGAGCATTGAAAAACCAATCCTTGATACGAGCATATGCATGATGTCCATCTCCTGAGGTTTACCAATCCAGCGTGACCCTCAGGGTGTCGGTATAGACGCCCGCCGGGACCGCGCTGGTATTCGCCACCACGGAGCCAAATACCGGGATTGGTATCTGGGCTCCATTGGTAACAGCGAAATTGCGTTGTTGACCGATGCTGTAGCTCTCGCCACCGGAAGCATCGAGGAACAATCGATAAGGGATGGTCTGGGTGCCATTGCTCAGACGCCGCGTGGTGCCGTCGCCATGGGCGCCGCCGTCGATGGTCACGGTGAAACCGGTGACCGAAGGGTTGCAGGAGACTTCCAGCTTGCCGTTGCCGGCATCACTGAGATTGGCATTGATCGGGTTGGTCCAGGTCGGACCTTGGGCACCGAAATCCAGCAGGCCGAATTTACTGACCGAGCTGCCAGTGGAGTTGGTGGCACCATTGATCACTTCACAACTGGCGATGAGTATCAGCCGCACATCAATTTGCCCGCTGATCGCCGCTTGCGCCTCCTCAGCCAGCAGTAAAGCTGTGCCAAGGGTTATCACCACCCAACTCTTCATCGTCTTGCACCGATCCTAATTCCATCAGGATTCAAACATTGGTCGTCCGCTTGCGAACGACATTCCTTGTGCTGTCCGAATCCATCGGACAGGTGTCACTCAACGCCTTGCTACCAGCTCACGGTCACTTTCAAAAGGTCAGAATAACGGCCGGCATGGGGGATATCGGCCAGCCTTTCAATACGTGCATACAGAGGCAAATCCACCGTGCCTGAATCTGGCACCCGCCCGCTCAATGTCACGTTCACCGGCAGCGGAATCTGCCGCGCGGCGTCTCGATAGAGGCGATAAGGAATGGGTTTGCTGTGTGCTGCGCTGCCCGCTAGATAACGGACCTCGCCTACGCCGCCATGCAGGCCGCCATCGACCTGTAATTGGTAATGGGTATCGGGATTGCATTCCAGGCGTGGCAGGCGTGTGGTCACCAGTGCCGCGCTCAATGGCCCGGCCGGATCGTCCAGGCGGGCAGTGGTGCCGAAGTCGAGCACACCCAATTGCTCGATACCCGCCTCGCGCTGTTGACCAATCAACTGGCAACCGCGCTGCACATTGACCCGTACCTCAACCTGAAGCTGCGCCGCGAACGCCGTCGCACTGAGCATCGTGCTCACGACGGCCAAAACCCCGAGTCCATTCAAATTCCCACTTCCTTTAAGGGGTTATTCGCAGGCTGAGGTTAGCATCCGGGGGGGAAACAACCAGTCAAGGCGGCATTTAACACGTCAAATCCGCACCTTTGCGACGAAGGGGCAGATTTCGTGAGAATCTGTGATTGCTTTGGTACCGGTAAGAATTCTGGCGGGAAGAAGCGGGCCTGACCACGGCCCTTGAGGTCAAAAGGTGACGGTGGCCGTTATTGTGTCGGCGTACGTGCCCGGCGGACTAAGTTGCCCTGCCGCCATCCGGCCATAGACCGGGATCACCTGGGCAGAGCCACTGCCGGTTCCGGTAGCGAGACCCGTGCCACCGGTGTCGCCCCAATTGATCGTCCGCGCGAGGTCCGAGTACAGCGCGTAGAACAGCTTGATAGCCGGAGTACCGGTCATCTGCATCTGCCGGGCTGTTGCGGTGCCGCCGCTCGTCCCGGCACCGAGGCCAACGCTATAGGCCGTTGTGTTGGTGCAGTTGACCGAGAGGCTGGTCTCGACATCGGTTTGCACGCC
>Ga0182005_1000857_pt1 | contig 13521 bp, 9 predicted proteins | sample Sormic07211103_1_FD_123021 | JGI IMG/M metagenome (GOLD analysis project Ga0182005, IMG submission 123021) | Rhizosphere microbial communities from Sorghum bicolor, Mead, Nebraska, USA - 072115-103_1 MetaG | ecosystem: Host-associated > Plants > Roots > Rhizosphere | place: USA: Nebraska...
AACGACGCAGCAAAGGTCAACGAAGGGCCGAGAAACCACACAAAGTGGTGAGTAGGCTATCCGGTGGTAGCTGTGCTTGATTTTACTCAGGCTGAAAATCCGACTTTTTCAACAGAATCGGCCGATATCTGCCTGTCGCGAAAGATTGACTAAACCACAACGCTGGCTGAGTCAATGCAACGATATCCACGCCTGGGCCTCATACATAAACAAGCCGAGCCATTGCCACTGGTATGGGTGCAATGGTTGGTTGCAGTTATCCCGACAAGAGGCGATGGTTTCTATGACGACTGCTGAAAACAACCATGTGGCCTGGTTGGTCGAACAATCCATGCTGCAGGCCGCTAGGCAACGGGCCCGACTCTATTCGGGGCAAGGGCGCTTGTGGCAACAGCCTTATGCCCACACCCGGCCCCGCGATGCTTCGGCGCTGGCTTCGGTTTGGTTCACGGCGTATCCGGCATCCATTGTTACCCGCGAAAACGGCACCGTGCTGGAGGCCCTGGGTGACGAAAGCTTGTGGCATGCGCTGTCGAGAATCGGCATCCAGGGCATCCACAATGGGCCTCTGAAAAAGTCAGGGGGCCTGAGGGGGACTGAACACACGCCTACCATCGATGGAAATTTCGACCGCATCAGTTTCGATATCGATCCGCAGTTGGGCACCGAGGCGCAGCTTCAGGCGCTGACCCGCATGGCCGCTGCGCACAACGCCATCATCATCGATGATGTCATCCCGTCTCATACCGGAAAGGGCGCGGATTTTCGCTTGGCCGAGATGGCCTATGAAGACTATCCGGGGCTCTATCACATGGTGGAGATCCGCGAGGAGGACTGGCCGCTGCTGCCTGAGGTGGCGCAAGGGCGTGACGCGCAAAACCTCAACCCGCAGCAGGTTGATGTGCTGCGAGACAAGCATTACATCGTCGGCCAGTTGCAGCGGGTGATTTTCTTCGAGCCGGGGGTCAAAGAAACCGACTGGAGTGCGACACCGATCGTATTGGGCGTTGATGGCAAGCCGCGACGCTGGGTGTACTTGCATTACTTCAAGGAAGGCCAGCCCTCGTTGAACTGGCTGGACCCGAGCTTTGCCGCACAACAGATGATCATCGGGGACGCGCTGCATGCCATCGACGTCATGGGGGCGAAAATCCTGCGGCTCGATGCCAACGGATTTCTCGGTGTGGAACGCAAGCTCGATGGCACCGCATGGTCGGAAAGCCATCCGCTGTCCATCACCGGTAACCAGTTGCTGGGCGGGGCGATTCGCAAGGCTGGCGGCTTCAGTTTTCAGGAACTGAACCTGACCGTTGACGATATCGCCGCCATGTCCCACGGCGGTGCCGATCTTTCGTACGATTTCATCACCCGACCGGCCTACCAACACGCGTTGCTGATGGGCGATACCGAGTTCCTGCGCCTGATGCTGCGCCAGATGCATTCGCTCGGTATCGACCCCGGCTCGCTGATCCATGCCTTGCAGAATCATGACGAGCTGACGCTGGAACTGGTGCATTTCTGGACCTTGCATGCCCACGACACCTTTCTGTTCCAGGGCCAGACATTCCCCGGCAACATCTTGCGCGAACACATCCGCGAGCAGATGTATGAACGCCTGGCCGGAGAACACGCGCCCTACAACCTGAAGTTCGTCACCAACGGCGTGTCATGCACCACCGCCAGTATCATCACGGCCGCACTCGGGATTCGCGATCTCGAAGCAATCACCGCTGCAGATATCGAACAGATCCGCCAGATTCATTTGCTGCTGGTGATGTACAACGCGATGCAACCCGGCGTGTTCGCGTTATCGGGGTGGGATCTCGTGGGTGCACTGCCTCTGCCGGCAGACCAGGTCGAGCACCTGATGGGCGATGGCGATACGCGCTGGATTCACCGCGGTGCCTACGATCTGGTGGATTTGAACCCGGATGCGTCGCTGTCAGCGGGACTGATGCCCCGTCCGAAAACCTTGTACGGCAGCCTGCCCACGCAGTTGAAAGACCCGGATTCGTTTGCCTCGCAACTGAAGAGAATCCTGGCGGCACGCCGCGCCTACGGTATTGCGGCCAGTCGGCAGACCCTGGTCCCGGATGTCCAGCACCCGGGGTTGCTGATCATGGTCCACGAACTGCCGGCGGGAAAAGGCACACAAATCACAGCTTTGAACTTCGGCGCGACACCGATCACCGAAACCCTGCACTTGCCCAACATTGCGCCGGGGCCGGTGGTTGACATCATCAATGAACGGGTCGAGGGCGACCTCACGCCCGAGGGCGAATTCACCATCACCCTCGATGCCTATGAAGGCCTGGCGCTGCGTATCGTCAGCAGTTCGCCAATGATCTAGGCGCGGGTGTTGCTTGCGGCGGTCTGCTTGACGCCCTTGTCGGTTTTTGGCGCTCTCATCAGCAGCGGGCCAAATGTTGCCAGCAAGCCAAGCATGATCAACGGGAAGAACATCAGCGACTCCAGGCCGAAATGGCTGACGATCACGGTGATAGCGGCAGGTCCCACGAGCATGCCGGAGAAGCCGATGCAGTTGACGATGCCGATGTTGCGACCCGCGTGTTGCGGGTCCCGGCGCCCGGCAGCGGAAATCATCAGCGGCGCGATGCAGGAAAGTCCGAGGCCGAACAACGCAAATCCAAGAATGCCGGTTACAGCCGTGCCGCCGACGATGGTGAGTGTCATGCCCAGCACACAGACTGTGCCGCAGGCGAACACCACTTGAGCGTTACCAAAGGCCGCCGCCAGCCGGTCGCCAAACAGACGCCCGATAAACGCCGCACCGACGAATATCGACACCGCCATGCCGGCGGTGGACGTCGAAGTCGAGAACTCGCGGCGAATGTATTCCTGGCCCCAGTCGGCAATCGCGTTTTCACCCATCATGCTGCCCAGCAGCAGCGCGCCAAGTGCAATCATCACCAGCAGCGTCTTGGTCGATGGACCCTTGCCGATTTCATCCGCAGCCTGAGAGTCTGTTTGCCAGTCGCCGGAAGAAGCGTCGGGAACGTCATGCTTGCCCAGCAGCCAACGACTGAACACACAGCCGACGATCAGCATGGCGATGCCCAGCACGGTAAAAGGTACCTTGACGCTGTCGGTGTAGAACCCCGTCAGCCAACTGCAGGCCATCCCGAGCAGAAAACCACCCAGCGAATAGAACGCATGGAAGCCGGACATGATCGAGCGCCGATAAAACCGCTCGACTTGCACACCATGGGCATTCAGCGCGGTATCCAGGGCGCCGCGCAGCAAACCCAGCACCACGCCAAAACACATCGCAAACCAGAAACCGCTGACGAAACCCAACGGAATGATGGACAGCGGGTAGGCGAGGGCGCAGACGGTGATCACCGGTTTCGCACCGAAGCTGTCCAGCAGACGGCCGACCAGCAGAGCTCCCGCCGCTGAGCCAATGCCGACCCCGAGCGCGATCAGGCCGAAGTTCGCGTCACCCAAATCACCGGTAAAACCCAGTTGAGTCCTGAAGACACTCACCCCGGTCGACCAGATGTACATCATTGCGCCGATCATCATGAAGCCGAGGAAGGTCGCGATACGCGCCTTGCGGATGCGTGCGGGGATCGGTGTTTTTTGAACGTTATTCATCACGCTGCATTGTCCCTATTGTTTTTGTGGGGGTATTCATGCAAAAGCTGAGTGGCAAAAAAGTTATACGTATAACTTATTCAAAAATAACATCGGTGACGGCATTGATGTCAACTGTTTCCAGGAGCTATTGCAGTTCAGGCGACGTATAGCATGCAGTGTGTCCGGCAAAGTGATCGGTTTTTAACGGAGGCTGTGGCCGAACGGGCTATTTTAAGTTATACGTATAACTCTTATTGATCCGAGCACTGGGGTTTTCGTGTCGTCTCAAGAATTGCTACTGCCGTGCGCCACGCCTCATATGTTGGCTTATCGATCGACGTTCCTGTTGTCAGGGTTGTGCATGGGGGCATGGGCTCCCTTGGTGCCCTATGCGCGCGCCCGAGCCGGGATCGATGACGCTGCCCTGGGGCTGCTTTTGCTTTGCCTGGGCCTGGGTTCGTTGGTGATGATGCCGCTGGCGGGCATTCTCAACGCGCGCCGGGGCTGCCGCTTTACGATGCACGTGGGAATTGCGCTGGTGTTGCTGACCTTGCCCTTGTTGGCGACGACTCATTCCTTCATCGGTTTGATGGTCGCCCTGGTGGTGTTCGGGGCGGGGTGCGGGTCGGTCGACGTGACGATGAACGTTCAGGGTGTGATGGTGGAGCGCGCGACAGGGCGTTCACTCATGTCCGGCTTCCATGGGTTGTTCAGCCTCGGTGCGATTATCAGTGCGGCAGGTATCACCGCCTTGTTATGGCAGGGCGCCACGCCGTTGATAGCCAGCAGTGCGGTCATGGCTATCCTGGTCGTGTTCGTCCTGACCCATGGTCGCCAGTTGCTGGGGCGCAGCGGTGACGAAGGCAGCCCGATCTTTGTCCGGCCTACCCGAAAAGTGTGGGTACTGGGCATGCTGTGCCTGTTCGCCTTCCTGGCGGAAGGGGCGATTCTCGACTGGAGTGCGGTGTTCCTGGCTGACGAGCGAGGCGTCCAGCATTCCCTGGCCGGCCTGGGGTACGCCGTGTTTGCGGTGATGATGGCGCTGGGGCGATTGAACGGTGACCGGATTCTGCTGAAGTTGGGGGCACGGGTGGTGTTGATCGGTGGCGGACTCGTGGTCATGTTGGGTTTCGCGATGGTGGTGTTGGCCCATGACTGGCTGTTGAACCTGGTGGGGTTTGCAGTGATTGGCGCCGGTCTGGCCAACATCGCTCCGGTTTACCTGTCGCTGGCAGGTGCGCAAAAGACCATGCCTGGTGAGCTGGCCATTGCCGCTGCCACCAGCCTGGGTTACCTCGGGATTCTAATGGGCCCGGCCGCCATTGGGTTCGTGGCCCATGCCAGCAGCCTGCCCCTGGCGCTACTCGTCGTTGCCGCGCTGATGAGTGCGGTCATTGGCACTGCCACTCGACTGGTTCCGAAGGTTTCGCCTCAACGGTTACACTGACTGCATGGCATTTTTTATCACTGACCTCGCACGAGGTTTTCAAAAAGGTTGGGAAGCAAGCGATGGCATCCGTTTCAATGAAAGATGTAGCACTGGCGGCGGGGGTTTCTCAGCCTGCAGTGTCTTACGCTTACAATCGTCCATCCAAGCTGTCCGAGGCCCAACGTGAGCATATCCTTGCCGTAGCCGCGTCACTGGGCTACCCGGGACCCAACGTGCTTGGCCGAAGCCTTCGCTCGGGCAAGATCGGGGCGATCGGGTTGATGATGATGGACAAGTTGTCCCTGGCGTTCGCCGACCCTTGCACCGTGGCCTTGTTGCGCGGGATCAGCGAGGTAGGCGAACTGGAGAACGTCGCGCTGACGTTGTTCCCGCTCAACAACAACCGGCTGGTCGGCCAGACGCCGGCAGCCAATCACGGCAGCCTGGCGTTGCGCGGGTTGGTTGATGGCTTGATCATCTCGACCCTGCCCGATGACCACCCTGCGGTATTGGCGGTGGTCAAACAGAACATTCCGTTTGTGGTGATCGATTCGCCGCTGGTGGAAGGTGCTTTTTTTGTCGGGATCGATGACCGAGGGGCCGCCCGCGCGCAGGTACAACACTTGCTGGATCTGGGGCACCGCAAAATAGGGATCATCATTGATCGTCTGAACCCTGACGGTTATCGCGGTCCGATCGATCAACAGCGTTTCAAGCATGCCAGTGAGCGCATTGTCAGGGAGCGCCTGACCGGCTACGTCGAGGCGGCGAGTGCGGCTGGCCTGGCATTCGAAGACCTGAGCATTATCGAGGCCGGCGGGCTTGATTCCACGTCCGGGCAAGCGGCCGCGTTCACCTTGCTGACGTCCAGCGACGTCACGGCGGTGGTGGCCTGTTCCGATGTGATGGCAATCGCTTGCATGAAAACGGCTCACGCGCTCAATCGCAAGGTTCCGCAAGACCTGTCGGTGATCGGTTTCGACGACATTCCCGAAGCGGTGCAACTGGGCCTGACCACGATTGGCCAACCCATGGTGGAGAAGGGCGTCTACGCCGCAAGGCTTTTGACCGAGCAGCTCAATGCACCGGCCGACACTCGGCTTGAGCCTGAGCAGAAGATTTTCGCCACCAAACTGATCGTGCGCAGTTCAACCCAGAAGCTGCCGGGCGTTTAACCGCGCTAATGGCATCAGGCTGCGGTGTAATTACTACACCGCAGCGCTTGCCGCTCAGGACACTTCGTGCTTGAAGTTCGCCGCCACTCGCAGTGCGTTGGCGGCGATGGTGAGTGCCGGATTGACCGCGGCCGATGACGGGAAGAACGAACTGTCGACCACCCAGACATTGTCCAGGTCATGCATCTTGCAGTTGATGTCCAGCACGCTCGAGGCCGGGTCCTTGCCCATGACCGCCGTACCGCATTGATGCGAGTTGGTGGCAATGCCCATGCGCGCCTTGAGGATCAGCGGATAGCCCGCCGCCCGCATGACACTGCTGGTCTTGTTCACCAGGCCTTCATGGGCTTTGAGGTTGTTGGGTGTCCAATGGACCTTGATCGCACCCCGTTGCGCGTCATAGGTGACCCGGTTGTCCTGGGTAGGCAGATCTTCCGACGTCAGGTACAGATCAACGCTGTGATCGGTGATGTAGCGCGAGGCGAACTTCGGCAGCCACGGACGCATGGAGCTGATCATGGGTTCGCGGATTTTCCCCAGCATCTGCACGTTACCCAAGGGAAACGCGTTGTTCGCACCGGCGCTGTACCAGTCGTTGAGGGCCAGGGTCTTCTGGAAGGTCACCTTGTTCTTGCGTCGAGGGTCTACCGCCAGCATGAACGTGCTGTTGTGCACCATGTAATTGCGACCCACTTGCCCTGAACTGTTGCCCAGGCCTTCGGGGTGCTGATCGCTAGCCGACTTGAGCAACAGCGCGGCGCTGTTGACGGCTCCGCAGGCGAGTACGAAGCGCTTGGCACGCAGCGTCACCGCACGACCCTCGATCAGGCCGTGGGCTTCAGTTACCGTGCGCCCGTCAGCCGCGGTCTTCAGTTGCTTGATCGTGGTGCGGGTCAACAGCCTGACGGTTGCACTGCGCAAGGCCGGTCTCAACGCGCTGACCTCGGCGTCAGCCTTGGCGTCCAGCAGGCAAGGGTACCCATCGCAGGTTGAGCACAGTACGCAGTCACCGCCATCGCCATAGTCCACTGCCGCCGGCATCACAAAAGGCTTGAGCCCCGACCGGCGCATGCTCTGCTCCAGGGAGGCCAGGGCAGGGTCATGTTTGAGCGCAGGTCGTGGATAGGGGCCCGAGCGCCAGGGCTCGCTGGGATCGACGCCAGCCGCGCCATGCACGCGGTAGAGTTTTTCAGCCTCGGCGTACCAGGGTTCCAGGTCCGCATAGCTGATCGGCCAGGCCGGGGAAAGGCCTTCGGCGTGCTGGATTTCTGCAAAGTCGGCTTCGCGAAACCGTGGCAGCATCGCGCCGTAGAATTTGGTGTTGCCGCCGACGTAGTAAAAGACCCCCGGCGAAAAAGGCTGGTTGGATTCGTCCAGCCATTGTTCGGCATTGCGATAACGTCCTTGGCCGAAGACCGATTCGGTGCTCCAGTTCTGTATTTCTCGCGGCAGGAAATCACCGCGTTCAACGATGACAATGTCCAGGCCACTGTCGCGCAGCGCATGGGCAAAGGTCGAACCGCCCATGCCCGAGCCGATAATCACCACATCACAATTGATATTGCCATCTGCATCAGGTGTCACCACGTCGAGGGCGCGCGGTTCGCGCGACGCCCCCGATTGTGGATTCAGCTCTGCATGATGCGAAATCAATGCATCACTCATTTGAGCCGCTCCAGTTCTTATAGGTGCTGTTCGGAGTTGCGGATTTCCCAGTACTCGTCCTGACGTTCGTCAGTGATGTATTCGGGAATCGGGAAGTCCCACCAGCCCGGTACCCAAGGGCCCGCGGCGTCGCGGTCGGTCGGGACCTCGATCAGCACCGGCGCGTTCAAATCCAGGGCCTCCTGCAGGATCGGCTCGAGGTCTTCCGGGCGCTCCACACGGTAAGACTTCAGGCCGAAGGCTTCGCCCACCGCCTTGAAGTCCGGGCTGTATGGCGTGCCGTCCGGATGGTTGAACTCGGTGCCGATATGGCGGCTGGTCTGCTTGCGCTGGCCACCGCGAATCGACATGTACCCGGCATTGTTCTGGATCATGAACACGACCGGAATGTTGTTGGTCACGCAGATCGCAATTTCCTGTGAGGTCATCAGGAAGTCACCGTCACCCAGGATGCACACCACCGGCTGGTTCGGCGCAGCCAGCTTGGCGCCGATGGCCGCAGGTACGGCCCAACCCATGGAGGAGAACCCGCCGGAGGTCAGGTGAGTGCGAGGGGTATAGACCGGGAAGGTCTGCTTGACCGCGCCCTGGGTATTGCCGGAGCCGACCACCACGATGGTGTCCCGCGGGAAAATCTTGCGCAGCGCACCCAATGGACGTTGAGAGGTGAACGGGAAGCGGTCGGAGTCACGACGACCGGCCAGCTTGGTTTCCCATTCGTCCTGATAGCCACGCAGATCGCTGAGGTACTCTTCGCGATCGACAGTCTGGCCCTTGAGGCCTTCGACAATATGGGCCAGCGCGTGCTTGGCGTCGGCGCAGATACCGACCGTCACCGGGTAGTTCTTGCCGATTTCGTGTGGGTCGATGTCGATGTGGATCAACTTCGACGGCGGAATCGCAAAGGTCACGCCCTTGGCGTAACTGGATGACGACCAATCGGTGAAGCGGCAACCCACGGCGATAATCACATCGGCCGTGGAAGCCACTTTGTTGCCGCACATCGTGCCGGTCTGGCCGACGCTGCCGGCGAATAACGGGTGGTCTTCCGGGAAGCCGCTTTTGCCGTTCCAGGTGGTGACCACCGGAATTTTCCAGGCCTCGGCCAGGGCCAGCACTTCAGCGCTGGCCTCGCCGGTGATGACACCGCCACCGATGACCAGCACCGGGCGTTTGCAGGCCTGCAGTTCTTCAACAGCGCGGGCAGTGGCCGCCGGGTCCGGGAAGCACTTGCCGATCGGCGTACGTTCTTCGAGGGCGTGGAGGGTCACTTCCGCCGCTTCGGCCTGAACGTCCATCGGGATTTCCAGGTGCACCGGACCTGGCCGACCGGTGACCATCGAGCTCCAGGCCCGATGCATCATGAAAGGCAATTCTTCAACGCGCGTCGCGACCCAGTGCCGCTTGGTCACGGCTTCGGCGATCTTGGGGAAGTCGTTGTCGGTGTAGCGTTCCAGCTCCTGCAACAGACCGTGGCCACGCATGTGCGTGGGTGGCCCGCCAGTGATCAGCATCAGGCTGGTGGAGTCGGTGAACGCGGTGGCCATTCCGATCACGGTGTTGGCGGCACCGGCACCGATAGAGGTGACCGCAGCCATGGGCTTGCCGGCCACGCGGTAGTAACCGTCTGCCAGGTGCACGGCACTCTGTTCGTGGAAGACCTGGATGAACTTGAGTTTCGAGTCTTCTTCGAGAAAGGCGTCGGTGAGTGTCCAGATACCGTGGCCGGGAATACCGGCGACATATTCGACGCCGTAGTTTTTCAGGGTTTGTGCCACGATCTGGCTGCCGGTCAATTTGCTCATGACAGGACTCCTTGGGTTGATGAAAGTGGGGTGGTTTTTCCAGTGATTGCTGCGCGGCCGCGGGTTGCCCAGTTCAGGCCCTGCTTGGTCAGGCGGCGAATGTTCGGGTCGGCCAGGTTGCTGGTGTCGTGGCCGATGGAGTGGTAGAAAACGCGCCCCTGACCCCACTGGCGTACCCAGGCGACGGGGCTGCGGTGGCCCTTGAGCCACGGGAACGGGTTGCCGTCGAAGGTGGTTTCGGCGAGCACATGGATGTTCGGGTCCACCTGCATGTAGTACTGCTCGGAACGGACCTCGAAGTCCTCGACGCCTTGAGTGACCTCATGGGTGTGATCGATCACATTGACCTGGTAAGGATGGGGGAAGCCTTCGCCCATCGGATGCTCGAGAAAGGAGCCACCCAGTACCCAGTGGTACTTGAGGCTCGCACGAAAGGCCGCGCCCGCACCGTGCCAACCCACCAGGCCGGTGCCGCTTTCAATCGCTTCGAGCAGGCGGTTTTCCTGCGATGCGGTCAGTGTTTCCGTGGTGACCGCGTTGTTCCAGCCAATCACGATCAGATCGTAACCGGTCAAATCCCTGTCCAAGGTGAAGATGTCGGTCGACTCTTCAACGTCGAAATCCAGCTCCTGGAAAACGGTCCGGGCCCAGGCTGCGATTTCATAGGGGAAATGGCCGGGCCAGCCGCCGTATAGATACAAGACTCGACTCACGGTTGGTCACCTCTTCGGTTGGTTATGTTTATTAGGTTATACGTATAACCGCTTATTTAAGCTATCACTCACAATGGCGCTGTCAATACCTGGATGTCTTTTTTTACTGGAAGGGCAAAGCAGGTCGGTTGTTTCATCGGAATGGCGTGAATGGCTGAAAACAATGGAACGGTTTTGTTCACGGCGCTTTTGATAAGAAAAGGTTATACGAATAACGGGATGGCTCGTACCAGAGCGCTAGTGCTGTCACCTGTGCTTCAACTTTGCGTCTGTGCTGCGTCAGATCGCGTCAGCAATAAGGTCGCTGCGAAATTGTCGGGAGCAGGGGGGTGAGAAAAGATGTTTGCCAAGGCTGAGTGCATGTTGCGTGCATCAAGAACCACCAGGAGCAAATTGATGATTCGTTATCTGAAAAAAAGTAAGCCCGTCGAAGCCCAAGCCGAAATCGCTTCGCAAGTGCGCGATACGGTCGAGCAGATCATTGCCAATGTCGCCAGGAACGGTGATGCAGCCGTTCGGGAGTATTCGAAGAAATTTGATAAGTGGGAGCCAGCCACTTTCCGGCTGACCGACGAAGAAATCGCCGCGTGTGTCGCCAGCCTGTCGGAACAGGAAATAGGCGACATCAAGTTTGCGCAGGCGCAGGTCCGGCGGTTTGCCGAAGTGCAAAAAGCCTCGATGCACGATGTCGAAGTCGAAACCCTGCCGGGCGTGATCCTTGGGCATCGCAACATTCCGGTGAACTCGGTGGGCTGCTACATACCCGGCGGCAAGTACCCATTGCTGGCCTCGGCGCACATGAGCGTATTGACGGCCAAAGTGGCGGGCGTGAAGCGTGTGGTGGCAGCGGCTCCGCCGTTCGATGGCAAGCCTCATCCTGCCATTGTGACGGCCATGTACCTCGCTGGCGCCGATGAAATCTATTGTGTAGGCGGGGTTCAGGCCATCGCTGCGTTGGCATTGGGCACCGATGACTTCAAACCGGTTGACATGATCGTCGGCCCGGGCAACGCTTTTGTCGCCGAAGCCAAGCGACAGCTGTTCGGCAAAATCGGTATCGACCTGATTGCCGGCCCCACCGAAACACTGGTGATCGCCGATGACAGCTCCGACGTTGAAATCATCGCTGCTGACTTGCTGGGCCAAGCCGAGCACGGCGTCAACTCGCCAGCAGTGTTTTTGACCAACAGTGCTGAACTGGCAGAAACCCTGCCGGCGGAAATCGAACGTCAGCTGGCCATTCTGTCGACCGCGCCGGTCGCCTCCGTTGCCTGGCGTGACTACGGCGAGATCATCCTGTGCGACACCGTGGACGAACTGGTCCAGGAAGCTGATCGCATTGCCTCCGAGCACGTCCAGGTCATGACCCGCGACCCGCTGTATTTCCTGGAGCACATGACCAACTACGGTGCGCTATTTCTCGGGCAGCGGACCAACGTCTCCTACGGCGACAAGGTGATCGGCACCAACCACACACTGCCTACCACCGGCACCGCGCGATACACCGGCGGTCTGTGGGTCGGCAAGTTCATCAAGACCTGCACTTATCAACGCGTCCTGACTGACGAGGCCTCTGTGCTGGTAGGCGAGTACTGCTCGCGTTTGTGCGGCATGGAAGGCTTTGCCGGGCACAAGGAACAGGCGGATATCCGGATTCGTCGATACAAACAGGCGGTCTGATCGTCCAGGTAAAAAGGGCTCCCCATTCGGGTAATGCTGTTCACTTAAGTATTTGAGTCCCAGCCGGGCTTCCCCGAAAATCCGATGCCAGACCTCTGGCATCGGATTTTTTATGTCTGTTCAACAGGACCTGCTCGACCTCGGCGACCTTTTCAACTTCTGCGACCTGAGCACCTTCACCCAAAACATCCCCATAGAGTGGGTAGCGTCTGCGCTGGATCTATCCAGTCAGGCCACCATTCGCCGACGGCGCCTGCCCGCTGATCAAGTGCTTTGGCTGGTGCTCGGCATGGCGCTGTTTCGTGACGAGCCGGTTCACGAGGTGGCCAGACGCTTGAACATTTGCGCCCAAGGCCTGGCCTCCGACCACTTATTGGCTCGTAGCGGTGTAACCGAAGCTCGTAAACGGCTCGGTGCCGACCCCGTTGAGTGGTTATTCCGCAAGACCGGGACCCAATGGGGAGCGGAGCGCTATGACGGTGATGCCTGGCACGACCTGCAGGTGTTCGCGGTGGATGGAGCACTCTTACGTACCCCGGATACGCCCGAGCTTCGAGAACACTTCGGGTCGGGAAACACCCCGAGCGACCGCCAGACTCCGTTCCCCATGCTGCGTCTGGTCGCGCTGATGAATGTGCGCTCGCACGTGATCCTGGATGCTCAATTGAGCCCTTACCGACGCAGTGAAATGCGCTTGGCCGATGAGTTCCTACAGCAGATCCCCGACCACTCCGTGACGCTGTTCGACAAAGGGTTCTGGGGGGCCGAACTGCTGTCGAGCCTGAACAGAGCCGGCACCCACCGTCATTGGTTGATCCCGGCAAAAAAGGGACTGGTCTGTGAGGAAGTAGCCCGTTACAGCGAGCATGATCGCCTGCTGCGCATGAAGGTCTCGCCGCAGGCCAGGAAGCGAAACCCGACACTTCCAACGCACTGGGAGGCGCGTGAAGTCAGCTATGAAATTCAGGGCAAGCTAAAGACCGTCATGACGTCGTTGCCAGCCGATACCTATAACACCAAGGCCGTCGCCAAGCTTTATCAGGAACGCTGGGAGATCGAGCTGGGCTTCAGGGACATCAAGAGCTCGATGCAACAGAACGCAATGACTCTGCGCAGCAAAAAAGTCGACTTGGTCTATCAGGAGGTGTGGGGGCTTTTGTTGGCTTACAACGTCATTCGCCGGGAAGCCAGTCAGGCGGCAGTAGCATTTGGTCGAGCACCGTCGGATATCCGTTTCAAACCGGCCTGCCAGTACATTGCTGTTCAATTGATCGTGATGGCAGCAGCCAACCCGATTTCAGCCACAGGGAGACGATTGGCAGAATTGAGGGCGGGGGTTGGAGGGTTGTTTCTGGATCACCGCCCAAGGCCTTCAAGGCCAAGGACGGTGAAGATTTCAAAAACCCGGTTTCCGGTGGACCGTAAGGCTGCTCCGCTTAAGTGAACAGCATTAC